>ERZ772967.1284-NODE-1284-length-17582-cov-3.360472_pt1 | contig 17582 bp, 12 predicted proteins | sample MGYA00511677_ERZ772967 | MGnify/ENA primary metagenome ERZ772967 (study PRJEB29015, sample SAMEA2737931) | human oral metagenome | biome: human oral; feature: human-associated habitat; material: dental | place: China | collected 2146 ...
AGCCGCAAACGCTTGGAAATGTTAGAAAAAGAATTGGCGGAAAAAGAACGGGAATATGCTGAATTAGAAGAGGTGTGGAAATCCGAAAAAGCGGCGCTTTCCGGTGCGCAACACATTAAAGCGGAATTGGAGAACGCCCGTACCCAAATGGAACAAGCCCGTCGTGCCGGCGATTTAAATAAAATGTCCGAATTGCAATACGGCGTCATTCCATCGCTAGAAAAACAGTTATCACAAGCGGAAACTAGCGAAGGCAAAGAAATGACCTTGCTACGCTACCGCGTGACCGATGAGGAAATCGCCGAAGTGCTTTCCCGCGCCACCGGCATTCCGGTCTCCAAAATGATGGAAGGTGAAAAAGAAAAACTCTTGCGTATGGAAGAGGAATTGCACAAACGCGTTATCGGGCAAAACGAAGCCGTGGATGCCGTGGCAAACGCCATTCGTCGTAGCCGAGCCGGTCTTTCCGATCCAAATCGCCCAATTGGTTCCTTCTTGTTCTTAGGGCCAACCGGTGTGGGTAAAACCGAATTGTGCAAAACCTTGGCGAAATTCCTTTTTGACAGCGAAGATGCCATGGTGCGTATCGATATGTCCGAATTTATGGAAAAACACAGCGTGTCTCGCTTAGTCGGTGCACCTCCGGGCTATGTAGGCTATGAAGAAGGCGGTTATTTAACGGAAGCCGTACGTCGTCGCCCTTATTCCGTGATTTTGCTTGATGAAGTGGAAAAAGCGCACGCCGATGTGTTCAATATCTTACTTCAAGTGTTAGACGACGGACGTTTAACCGACGGACAAGGCAGAACCGTGGATTTCCGTAATACCGTGGTGATTATGACTTCCAACTTGGGGTCTCACTTAATCCAAGAGCATCAAGGCGGAAGCTATGATGAAATGAAAGATATGGTGATGTCGGTAGTGAGCCAACATTTCCGTCCGGAATTTATCAACCGTATTGACGAAACCGTCGTGTTCCATCCGCTTGGTAAAGAAAACATCCGCGCCATCGCAAGCATTCAATTAGAACGCTTGGCACGCCGAATGGAAACCCGCGGTTACGAAATCGTATTCACTGAAGCCTTAATCGATTTCATCGGTGAAGTGGGTTACGACCCGGTTTACGGTGCTCGTCCATTAAAACGCGCCATTCAACAAGAAATCGAAAACCCATTAGCACAACAAATTCTTTCCGGCAGCTTGCTTCCAAGCAGTGTTGTGACCGTGGATTATGTTGATGGCAAAGTGGTGGCGAGACAATAATCTCTCTCTTAAATGCAAAAGTGCGGTTGATTTCAACCGCACTTTTTTGTTTATTTAATCTGTCTTTTTCAATTCTTTTAAAAAGGCAACAAGTATTGTCTTTGGGGACAACTCACAATTACCTGCATTTTATATGTATTTATACAAAATTAAGCAGATTTTATATAATTAAATATTGCGTTTATAAAAAAGTTTAATGGCATAAAAGAGCCGTAACATTTCCCTATTTTTTATCACATCATCAATCTGTTCCCAAATAATAGGATGACAAGCACACTCCTGTTACTTATCCCCCTATAGAATCAAATTGATAAATGAATGAGATCTTCATTTAAGCTTCAGATATTACGATATCTGAAGTTATCTCTTGACAGAGATAACTCATAATCTTGGTGAAAAAACTTTTTATTTAGTAAAGGTCTCTTATGAAAAGAAAATTCGTTGCAGTTATCTCTATGATAGGATTTTTAACTATTTTATCTGCCTGTGCATCAGAAAAATCTATTACCCCTCCAACAAATTTAGATTCTCAATATTATTGCTCTGTCGATGCTAAGGCTGATTTTCATGCTGCAAAATCAGCTTATGAATCAGGTAATTTTGATGAATCTTTTAATTTATTTAGTAAAGCCAGTGAAAAAAATTGTGCGAATGCTGATTTTTATCTTGGTATTCAATATTACAACGGTCAATTTGTGACTAAAGATTTAACATTATCTAAAGCACACTTCAAAAATGCTTGTGATAAAGGATTAAAAACAGCTTGTAGTTACAAATAAGAGGAAAAAATAATGAAAATGAAATTATTATTAGCGATTATGGCAAGTTCTGTTGCGTTGTCTGCACAAGCTGAATTTAAAAAGTGTGATACTTGTGAGGTGGATATAATCATGATGCAGAATACGGTTAATTTTATTGGAAGTGAGGCTTTTAAGACAACTCCCAGTGGTAAAAAGATTCCTTATTCTATTCTTGATAAGCTTCCTGAGCCCATTGAGGTATTGAAAAGTGACAAAGCAGGCGTCACTCCTCTTATTTATTCACCTAAGGCTAGTTGCGAACAACTTTATATGTTATATTCACTCTATGAAGACAGGCAAATCGTCGAAAATGACACCAGTCATGATGGAAGGGCCTTTTATCTGGAAAAAATTCATCATAAATGCCCTAGCATTTATGCTGAATTAGCCAAAAAATATGGCGGTTAATTCTATGCAAGTGCGGGGAAAATAACTGCAACTTGATCTGCACCCTAAAAGTTGGACTAACTTTCCAACTGATTAAGGTGCAGATTTTTTATGGGTAAATATTACACAATAGAATTGAAATTACAGGTTCTTTAACCTATCTTGAATGGAAATAAGTATCAGAGACGCCGCGCGTTTTTACAACATTTCTCCTAACGTATTAGTTGTAACTCAAACTCAAGCGATGAACATGTTAGGTATCAAGTGTGGTACTTTAGGCAAAAAATTGAAAAAATGCGAAGTAGGCTGAACTATCGGAATTTAATAATAAGCAAAAGATGGAAAGATTTGCACCTTAGTACTTAAAGTGTATTAAGGTGCAAATTTTTTACAATAAAAGTACGGTTGCTATATCAAAAATTTCTTATAATTTTTGGTGCAAATGATATTTTTTTATAAAAAAGGCGGAACCATCGCCTTTGTTCTAGTTTCCAAATACTTTTCCGGTGGCTTCAGAGGCTTTCTGACTGACTTCCATTTGTGCTCGTGCTTTGGCTGATTGTTTTGCAGACTGACCGATGTCTGTCGCGGCTTTTTGCAATTCTGCACATCCGGATAACGCAAATGCTGTCAATAAAGTAGCAATAATAAATTTCAGTTTCATATGAGACCTCCATAAAGTGATTGTAAAAAAGGGAAAATATTGACTTGTGAAAATGATAAAATCATTCTGTTTTTACCGCACTTTTACATCTGAAATTAAAAGAACTTATTCTGATTATTAGACCATCATAAATAGACAAAATCAGGTTCTTATGCAAAAATGCGCCTCTATAAGTCGTGTCTATTTTTTATCAATTTATTCTCTTGGACTAGAGCGAAATTCGGTGGGTTTGCCACCTAAAAAGTCACTGGCTATCCCCCTTTGTTTTGGAGTAAATCATGCAAGTTAATGAAAAAATTAAATTACTGCGCGAGGCAAATCAGTGGTCGCAAGAGGACATGGCAGAAAAAATGAACATGTCTTTAAGTGGTTATGCCAAAATTGAGCGTGGTGAAACAAATTTAAATCTTTATAAACTCAAAAAGATTGCCGGTATTTTTGAAATTGATATTTTGGAATTAATAGCTTCGCAAGATCGTGGCAATTTATTTTTAATCAGCAAAAATAGCGGCTATACCAATACCAATAATTACTATGGCGACGGAGAGAACGGGATTGATGCTGAGATTGAACGGTTAAAATTAATTATTGAGCACAAAAATATGTTACTCAAAGAAAAAGAAGCTTTATTAGAAGAGAAACACCGAGAGATTTCTCGCTTGAGTGATATTCTTGAATTGTTGAAAACAAAGTTATTGCCCTAATCATTGACTACGTTAAAGGCAATATTGTAGCGAAACAATAAGTGGATAAAGCAAAAGCCATTTAGTCAAGTTAAAGGCTTTTTGTGCTCTTGGAAACTGAAAAGAGCGGTCAAAAAATAGAAATTTTTTACATTTATTTTTCTTGATAAATTATACCAAAATTATCCGACGAATCCGGATAAAACTACCTTGCCAATACCCTGCATAACATGGATAATAGAGCGTCTTTTTTGTATCTAAAAAACATTAGTCGGAAAGATCTAACCTGTTGAAAAACAATGCAGCGAATGGCATAAGACATTGGAAGATCAATATTTTGGCTTAAAAATGATAAGCGCTTATGGTATCTATAACGTTCATTTTACTGAAACGTTTTCACCCCGCGATCCATGCCCATACCGACAGTCGTGAGACTGCCCCTCAAGGATAAAAATAAGGTCGATTAAAAAGTGCGGTCATTTTTAAGTGAATTTTAAAAATTAAAGAGAATTTACAACAATGAAAAGAATGCTAATTAATGCAACGCAACAAGAAGAATTACGCGTTGCTCTGGTCGATGGACAACGTTTATTTGATTTAGATATAGAAAGTCCGGGCCATGAACAAAAAAAAGCCAATATTTACAAAGGGAAAATTACTCGTGTCGAGCCCAGTCTTGAAGCAGCTTTTGTTGATTATGGCGCTGATCGCCACGGATTTCTTCCCTTAAAAGAAATTGCCCGCGAATATTTTCCGGTTGACTATGTGTTTCAAGGTCGTCCGAATATTCGTGATATTTTAACCGAAGGGCAGGAAGTTATTGTTCAGGTTAATAAAGAGGAACGCGGTAATAAAGGCGCGGCGCTGACAACGTTCATTTCGCTGGCAGGCAGTTATTTGGTGATTATGCCAAATAATCCGCGAGCCGGCGGTATCTCTCGTCGTATTGAAGGCGATGAACGTTTGGAATTAAAAGAGGCATTAAGTTCCTTAGATGTGCCCGACGGCGTAGGGCTCATCGTACGTACGGCCGGGGTTGGAAAATCCCCGGAAGAGCTACAGTGGGATCTGAAAGTGCTTTTGCACCACTGGGAAGCGATTAAGCAGGCGGCAGAAGGACGTTCAGCGCCATTTTTAATTCATCAGGAAAGTGATGTTATTGTTCGGGCGATTCGTGATTATTTGCGTCGCGACATTGGTGAGATTTTGATCGATAGTCCGAAGATTTTTGAAAAAGCGAAAACGCACATTAAATTGGTACGGCCGGATTTTATTAACCGTGTGAAGTTGTATCAAGGGGAAGTGCCGCTATTTAGCCATTTCCAAATTGAATCCCAAATTGAGTCAGCCTTTCAACGAGAAGTTCGCCTTCCTTCAGGAGGATCAATTGTTATTGACGTCACCGAAGCGCTAACCGCAATTGACATTAACTCTGCCCGTTCAACTCGCGGCGGTGATATTGAGGAGACAGCATTAAATACGAATCTTGAGGCGGCTGACGAGATTGCGCGTCAGTTACGTTTGCGCGACTTGGGCGGATTAATTGTCATTGATTTTATTGATATGACGCCGATACGTCATCAACGGGAAGTCGAAAGCCGTATTAAAGAGGCCGTACGTCAAGATCGGGCGCGCATTCAAATTAGCCGAATTTCCCGTTTTGGTCTATTGGAGATGTCACGCCAGCGTATTAGTCCATCATTGGGTGAGTCGTCTCATCACGTTTGTCCACGTTGCCAAGGTACCGGTAAGATTCGTGATAATGAATCGCTTTCTTTGTCAATTTTACGTTTAATTGAAGAAGAGGCATTAAAAGAAAACACAAAACAAGTACATACGATTGTACCTGTCATTATTGCGACCTATTTATTAAATGAAAAACGAAAAACAATTCGGGACATTGAAAAACGTCATAATGTTGACATCGTTGTTGTGCCGAATGAGACCATGGAGACCCCGCATTTTAGTGTATTCCGTGTTCGTGATGGCGAGCAAGTCAATGAATTAAGCTATAATTTAGTTAAATTACATGGGGCGCAGGAAGATAATTTTATTGCCGAAGAGTCGCTTATTTCACGCAATATTGAAGCGGCGATAAACACCGCAGAACAAGCTACAGAAAGCGCAGCCGTTTCTTTATCCATTCCGACTGCAGCTCCTGCACCGATACAATTTAGAGAAAAGCCGTCATTATTCGCCAAAATTTTTCGCGCAATAAAAGGGTTGTTTGCTTCTGAGCCGGTAGACATCGAAAAGAACCGAAATAAACGAAGTGCGGGTAATAAAAATCGTAACAAATCACGCAACCAAGAGCGTCATCCTGCTCAGCGTAAAAATAATGATGAGAATAGATCCGTATCGGATAATGTTGAGAATCTGTCTACTGAATATCGTTCTGAGCGCACAACGAACCGTCGCCGTCGTAGTGAAAATAATTCGCCTGAAGTATCTAACGCTTCTAACGAAAAATCAGAAAGTAAAGCTGAGTTATCAACATCACCTCAGCGCCGGCAGCGTCGCAATTTGCGTAAACGTATTCGATTGGACGAGCAAGTTGTAGAAAAGGATAATGCCCCTTCAAATTTGTCTGATGCAGCTGTTGTGCCTGACGTTTCGGAGATAGAACTCTCTTCTTCGATACGCTCAACCTCAGCAGAAACAGAGAAAAAGACAGACAATCCTCAGCGACGTACTTCATCACGGCATCTTCGTAATAATAATCAACGTCGCCGCCGTGATAATGAGGCTAAGTCACCAATGCCGTTGTCTGCAGCCGTCGTCTCGCCGGAGTTGGCAAGCGGAAAAATCTGGATTGATTATAATTCTGTCACGCCAAAGGAGAATTTATTCCTTTCTGTAGATGAATTGCTTGAACGAGAGAAAACTAAAAAAGGATTCATTACCCCGGCGATTGATGTTGTTGTAGAAAATAAGGTGGCGGAAGTCCAACCGGCATTTAATTTTATTACTCAGCCGGCAAATGATTCTGTTGAGAAAAAGGTACAAGAATCCCTTGCTCGTTTGCATTCGGAACAATCTTCTAGCGCTGCTCCGAGTGAAATAGAAAAAGGCATATCTGAAACGGAGCCTAAATCTGACCGCACTTATGTATTTTCCGGCCATTTAGGCACAATTTCCAGGGTAACACATACCAAAGCCGAAATAACACGGGCAAAAGCAAGTGAAACAATTAACAACCCTTTCCCTATCACACAGTGGCAAGAGTCCCGTTATTATTTTTACGGTAAAGGTTCTGCCGGTCATCATAGCGCAATCAGTCACGTTTATTCAGAACCAACTTCGACATCAAACAATGTCTAAAGAATAAAATGCCAGAGCGATAGAATAAATTAGGCAGATCGAAATGATCTGCCTAATATTGACGTTAAGAATGTGGCTTTAATAGATAATCTATTAATCTGATAGGCATAAAATCTTAAATGAGTGATTATTAACTGAGTTTTGACTTCTACAAGTCTAAAACAACAATGGGAAACTCAACAAAAATCAACCGCACTTTCTAAGCTATCACACCAAGTTTTTACTTTATTTCGGATTTGTATAATCGATTTTTATATAAATAGCTGCCTAATAACGCATAGGCTAATGCCTGCTTTTTCATTTCAGGCGACACTTCTTTTTCGACTAGTTCCTCTTTTGTTTTATCGTAGTAGTAGCCTTTCGCTTCGGTTTTCGGTGCTTGGATCACGACTTCATGATTTCCCTTCATTAAAGCCTGAACCTGATCAAATTGCATTAATGCACGATCCGGATTTATCGGACGGGTTAAATCGTACCCAATCATGGGATAATTGGCACTAATTCCGGCAAGAGAGAGTAAGGTGGTCGGCATATCGATTTGGCTAACTAAACGTGTATCGCGTCGCGGTGTAATATCCTTTCCGATTAATAATGCAGGAATATGAAAATTTTTAATCGGTACTAGTGAAGCGCCCGCGACACGCGAATCATGATCGGCAATAACCAAAAAGATCGTATCCTGCCAGTAATCCGATGCTTTTGCTAATTTAAAAAACTGTCCGATAGCATAATCAGCGTATTTTGCGCTGTTATTGCGCGTAGCTTTCGGCTGTTCGTAAAGTTCGATTTTTCCATCAGGAAACTCAAAAGGATCATGATTACTGGAACTAAAAATAAGGCTAAAAAAGGGTTTGCCCGTTTTATGTAATTCGTTAAAAACCTCGTTTGCTTTTATAAACAGATCTTCGTCACTAACGCCCCATGTTGCGGTGAATTGCGGATTTTTATAATCGTTCTGATCAATAATCGTTTGAAATCCATTACCGTAGAAAAAACTAGCCATATTATCAAAATGTTTTTCTCCGCCATAAATAAACGAAGTTTGATACCCTTTCCGAGCCAGCAAATCAGCAATAGTAAAGAAGCCGCTTTGACTATTATTTAATTTCACTACAGCGCGTGCGGGCGTTGGTGTAAAACCTGCCGTGACTGCTTCGATTCCGCGTACGGAACGTGTCCCGGTGGCATAAAGATTTTCAAATAACCAGCCTTCTTGCGCCAGTCTATCAAATTCCGGCGAAAGCGGTTTTCCGCCTAACGTGCCGATAAATTGAGCCCCAAGGCTTTCTTCCAGCACAATAACGATGTTTTTAGGTTTTCCTTTATAAGTGGCTTCATTAGCTGTTAAAGTTGGTAGCTTATCCGAAATATAACTTTCTGCTGGTCGATAATTGTTCTCGCGAATAATTTGTAGCATTTCATCGACAGTCATTTTTCCGTACATTTCGGAAGAATTTTCCTCATCTTTAAATTGCTGAGCGGCGTAAATCACAGAATAACCCGAATTTAATACCAGTGAGTTGACTAACGCATCAGAGGAAAATGCAACCATCGCGGGATTAATTCCACGATGTTGAAAGCTGGAGCGGGCACCGATAAAACTAATCAAAATGATGAGAAACATCACAAGCGGACGACGTTTCCAACTCATCGTGCGTAAATTTTTGACCGCCCAACCGCTCAGTTTCCAATAAAGAATCAGCGATGCGGCTGTTACGCCAAGGCTTATTAGCATTGCGCTTAAATGCCCTTGAATTAACATCGTAAAAACTTCTTTAGGATAAATCAGATACTCAATAAAAAGCCGATTCGGACGGAAATCGTAAGTCTCGATAAATGCAGGCGTGGCCATTTCCATAAATAAAATAAAGACGCTGCTGAGGGTAAGCCAAATGCGTAAAATATTCATCCAAATTTTATCTAAAGCCGTTTGAGCAAATAAAATCGTCAATAATGCCGCACTGCCGAAGAGGTAGCTCAGTGCCACAATGTCAATCCTAAGACCTTGCAAAAACAGCGGTAGCCAGCCATCGACAGCCGAAACACGCTCGCTTTGCCACAAAGACAGCCCGATACGGGAGAGCGTAAATATTGCCAGATTTAGCGCGGCAAAAAACAAAACGGGAAAGAGTAAAGTGCGGTTATTTTTAGTGGCGTTTTGCATACGACTCCTTGTATAACGAAAATTTGCTGTGCTAAGTATAAAGCGTTTTATTGATAATCGTTATTAATTTTTAACGGTAAAATTGGAAAATGATTAAATTTGATTAAATCTGACCGCACTTTGTGATCCGAACCCCAAAACTTGGGCAGATAAATAACCTAAGTTAAAATCGATTCTGTATTTTGTAGCGTTCAGGTTTTTTAATCCAGTTTTCACATATTTTATATTGCTTGTTTTAATCCATAACTGACGTTGAAGCTTACTTGTATGTGCATTTTAAAAGTGTTTCAATTGAATCATAAGGGCGGAATAAAGGCAATAGCAATCATTGACGGAGATAGGAATGCCTTAATGAGCCTGGGATAAGTTTAATGATGTGATGTTTAAATTTGACACGAGTATTGTGTATTTTTTACCTTAAACAAAAGAAAAACAGCGAGTTTATCTTTTATTTCCCCCGCTGTTTTAGAAGTAAATAAACTATGTTTTAAGCATAATACATTTCAAATTCAACCGGATGCGGCGTCATATTTAAGCGTTGTACTTCTTTACGTTTAATTGCGATAAAGGCTTCGATAAACGCTTTGCTAAAGACATTGCCTTGAGTTAAAAACGCGTAGTCATTCGCAAGAGCGTCAAGGGCTTCTTCTAATGAGCCGGCAACGGCAGGAATGTCTTTGAGTTCTTCTGGCGGTAGATCGTAAAGGTTCTTATCCATTGCGTCGCCCGGGTGAATTTTGTTGATAACGCCGTCAAGTCCAGCCATAAGTAATGCGGCAAAGGCCAAATAGGGGTTCGCCAGCGGATCCGGAAAGCGCGCTTCGATTCGGATCGCTTTGGGGTTGGTTACTGCCGGAATACGAATGGAAGCGGAACGGTTACTTGCGGAGTAGGCTAGTAAAACAGGCGCTTCAAAACCGGGAACTAAACGTTTATAGGAATTTGTGGTCGGGTTAGTAAAAGCGTTTAGCGCTTTGGCATGTTTAATGATTCCGCCGATGTAATAAAGTGCGGTTTCCGATAAACCGGCATATTTGTCACCTTGGAAAATATTTTTTCCGTTTTTGCTGAGGGACATATTACAGTGCATACCGGAGCCGTTATCACCGGCAAATGGTTTTGCCATAAAGCAAGCGGTTTTGCCATGTTGTAACGCAACATTTTGCACTACATATTTATAAATTTGCGTTTCATCCGCTTTTAAGGTCAGGCTGTTAAATTTTGTGGCAATTTCATTTTGTCCTGCTGTAGCAACTTCGTGGTGGTGAGCTTCGATGACCAGACCCATTTCGTCTAAAATTAAGCACATTTCGGAACGGATGTCGTGTGATGAATCTACCGGTGCAACAGCGCAATAACCGCCTTTTTTGAGCGGGCGATAGCCATTATTTCCTTCTTCAAAGCGACGATTTGTGTTCCAAGCGGCTTCAATGTCGTCCAATTTGTAAGACACATTATTGATTTCCGTACTGAAACGTACATCGTCAAATAAGAAAAATTCAGGTTCCGGGCCAAAAAAGGCTTCGTCGGCAACACCGGTCGAGCGCATATAATTTTCGGCACGAATCGCAATTGAGCGGGGGTCGCGCTCATAACTTTGCATGGTTGTCGGCTCATAAACGCTACAGCGAATGGAGAGGGTAGGAATCTGCGCAAACGGATCTACGACGGCGGTTTCGGCTATCGGCATCAATAACATATCGGCTTTGTTAATTGTTTTCCAACCTTCGACGGAGGAACCGTCAAACATTTTGCCGTCTTCAAACATATCTTCATCAACAAGATTAGCCGGAATCGATACACCGTGTTCTTTTCCTTTAATATCGGTAAAGCGTAGCAGAACGAATTTGATTTCATTTTCATCAATTAATTTAAAGACATTAGCGATCGCATTTGCTTTTGACATTTATACACCCTCTCTATTTTGTTATAAAAATTTAAGTTCGCATTATAAAACAGGGATATTTATTTTTCATTGGATTTATTTCATTCGGGCTTTCTTTTTTCATGGTCGGTCAATTGAAAATGAGGTATAATTTGCGCCCTTCCTTTCCGCAGGTAGAAAAGCCGCCCACCGATAGAAAAGTGCGGTCATAAAATCGAATGTTTTGAGTTGTTGATTCAATCATTCGATAACGCGCCGGAAAATTCATTTAAGTGAATTTTAAACATTCAAATACTCAATAAAGATTAAATAATGACAGAGCAAATTGATATTAATAAATTGCGCAATATTGCGATTATTGCGCACGTTGACCACGGTAAAACGACACTAGTGGATAAATTGTTACAACAATCGGGCACATTTGACGCCTCCCGCGGCAATGTTGATGAACGAGTGATGGATTCCAATGATTTGGAAAAAGAACGCGGCATTACCATTTTGGCGAAAAATACGGCGATTAATTGGAACGGTTATCGTATCAATATTGTTGATACGCCGGGGCACGCCGATTTCGGCGGTGAAGTGGAACGCGTACTTTCTATGGTGGACTCGGTATTGTTGGTCGTTGACGCCTTTGACGGCCCGATGCCGCAAACGCGTTTTGTGACGCAAAAGGCGTTTGCACATGGTTTAAAGCCAATTGTTGTTATTAATAAAGTCGATCGTCCCGGCGCACGCCCGGACTGGGTTGTAGATCAAGTCTTTGATTTATTTGTAAATTTAGGGGCGACAGATGAGCAATTAGATTTTCCTATTGTCTATGCTTCGGCGCTAAACGGTGTTGCCGGTCTGGAGCATGAAGAACTGGCGACGGATATGACGCCTTTATTTGAAACGATTATAAAATATGTTGAACCGCCGAAAGTGGAGCTGGATGCGCCGTTTCAAATGCAGATTTCACAATTGGATTACAATAATTATGTCGGCGTTATCGGTATCGGACGAATTAAGCGTGGAGCGGTTAAACCGAATCAGGCCGTCACCTTAATCGATACGGAAGGTAAAACTCGCAACGGTCGAATCGGTCAGGTGCTCGGGCATTTAGGATTACAACGTTACGAGTCCGATATTGCCTGTGCCGGTGACATTGTCGCGATTACGGGGTTAGGCGAATTGAATATTTCCGATACGATCTGTGACATCAATAATGTTGAAGCACTGCCGCCATTAAATGTAGACGAACCGACAGTGACCATGTTCTTTTGCGTTAATACCTCACCGTTTTGCGGGCAAGAAGGCAAATTTGTAACTTCACGTCAAATTTTAGAGCGCTTAAATAAGGAATTAGTCCACAATGTTGCCTTACGCGTCGAAGAAACGCCGAATCCGGACGAATTTCGCGTGTCCGGTCGCGGCGAATTGCATCTTTCCGTGTTGATTGAAAATATGCGTCGAGAAGGCTATGAACTAGCGGTTTCCCGTCCGAAAGTCATTTATCGGACAATTGATGGTCGTCAACAAGAACCTTATGAGCAAGTCACCATTGATGTGGAAGAACAGCATCAAGGCGCGGTTATGGAAGCGTTGGGCGTTCGTAAAGGCGAAGTGCGCGATATGCTTCCTGACGGTAAAGGCCGCGTGCGTTTAGAGTATATTATACCGAGTCGCGGTTTAATCGGCTTCCGTGGCGAATTTATGACAATGACCTCCGGTACCGGGCTGCTTTATTCTAGTTTTAGTCATTATGACGACATTAAATCGGGCGAAATTGGCCAGCGTAAAAACGGCGTATTAATTTCCAACGCTACGGGAAAAGCCTTGGCCTATGCGTTGTGGGGCTTACAAGAACGTGGAAAATTGATGGTGGAGCATGGTGTCGATGTTTATGAAGGGCAGATTATCGGTATTCACAGTCGCTCAAATGACCTGACCGTAAATTGCTTGCAAGGCAAAAAATTAACCAATATGCGCGCTTCCGGTAAAGATGATGCAATTGTGTTAACAACACCGATTAAATTCACCCTTGAACAGGCCATTGAATTTATTGATGATGACGAACTGGTTGAAGTCACGCCGACATCAATTCGAATCCGCAAAAAACTATTGACGGAAAATGATCGTAAACGTGCGAATCGTACGACAACAAGTACTAGTACACACTAATCTTGTTATCAAAGTGCGGTCGAAAAATGGAAAATTTTTAACCGCACTTCATCGCTAATCAACTTTACCTCTTTATTGACGTGTCGATTTTTTCTCGGTAAGCCGCATAAATTAGATTTAGATCATTTTTCTTTTCATCTTTTTATCCATCAAGTAAAAAATACTTGAAAAAGTATATGAAGCACATTATGTTGGTGACAAGGTTAGCCAAAAATGTTTTTCTAACTCAAGGAGGTAAAGGCTATGACATTAAATATCACAAGCAAACAAATGGAAATCACACCGGCTATTCGTGAACATATCGAAGCGCGATTGGCAAAGTTGGAAAAATGGCATACACAGTTGATTAACCCGCATTTTGTATTAAACAAAGTGCCTAACGGATTTTCAGTGGAAGCCTCTGTCGGTACGCCTACCGGAAATTTGTTGGCGAGTGCGACAGCGGATGATATGTACAAAGCCATTAACGAAGTTGAAGAAAAACTGGCGCGACAACTGAATAAATTACAACATAAGGATGAAGCACGCCGTGCAGATGAACGACTGAAAGATTCTTTCGATAACTAAATTCATGCTAATAAATATCACAGAAGCCCTAAATGATTTCAGGGCTTTTTTTTAGTAAAGTGCGGTCATTCTTGACGCCATATAATAGTTATATAAGGCCCTAAAATTGACTAAAAACCGTATTGAATTGTAGAAGAACAAGCAATTCGTAATAAAAGGTGGGCGTTTCCTGTTTGGGATATGAGTGTTAAATTCAATCTAAAAGAAAGAGACTTCCTATGTAAATGACAGCATTTAGTCATCCATATAACCTAAACTGCGTAATGCTCGCTCGTCATCTGCCCATCCAGATTTCACTTTTACCCACAATTCAAGATGGACTTTGTTGTCAAAAAGGCGTTCCATGTCGGCACGCGCTTCTATACCAATGGTTTTAATTTTTTGACCGCCCGCACCAATGACCATTTTTTTCTGTCCTTCCCGCTCCACTAAAATTAATCCGTTGATTTCATAAGTACCGCGTTCGTTCACTTTAAATTGTTCAATTTCAACAGTCACAGAATAGGGCAATTCTTCGCCGGTGAAACGCATCAGTTTTTCGCGGATAATTTCCGACGCCATAAAACGTTGAGAACGATCGGTTACATAATCTTCAGGAAAATGATGCGCGCCTTCACGCAAAGATTGGCGCACGATTTTTTCTAATTCGTGCACATTATTGCCATGTTGGGCTGAAATCGGAACGATATGCGCAAAGTTGAATTTGCTGCTGATATCCGTAATAAACGGCAGTAACTCATCTTTATTTTTGATGTTATCCACTTTATTGATGGCGAGCACAACGGGCGCTTTGGCATTACGCAGTTTGTTCAATACCATTTCATCATCTGCATTCCAGTGCGTACCGTCAACCACAAAAATAATCAGATCTACATCGCCGATGGCACTACTGGCGGCGCGATTCATTAGACGATTGATGGCGCGTTTTTCTTCAATATGCAGTCCCGGTGTATCAACATAAATTGCTTGATAAGCCCCTTCGGTTTTTATGCCTACGATGCGGTGGCGCGTGGTTTGTGCTTTGCGTGAAGTAATTGATATTTTTTGGCCTAAAATTTTATTTAACAGTGTCGATTTTCCTACATTAGGTCGTCCGACTATAGCGATAAACCCACAATATGTGAGGGGTGTTTGATTAAGTGCGGTCATTTTATTTCCAGTATTTTTAGTATTTTCTCGGCGACAGCTTGTTCCGTTTTGCGTCGACTCGAACCTTGAGCCAGAAAAGTGCGGTCAATATTCGGCACGTTTATTTGGCATTCCACTGTAAAAGTTTGGCAGTGGTGTTCACCTTCGGTTTTAACTATCGCATAAGTTGGCAGAGGCAAATGTCTGGCTTGTAAATATTCTTGCAAGCGTGTTTTCGCATCTTTTTGATTTTCTCCCGGCTGAATTTCTGCTAATAATGCTTCATACCATTTGTGAACCATTCGAGTCGCGGTAATAAGATCTCGATCCAACGAAATACCGCCGATAATCGCCTCCACACAATCCGCTAAAATAGATTCTCGTCGAAAACCGCCGCTTTTTAATTCGCCGGAACCAAGCAGAAGATAATCGCCCAGTTCAAACTGACGTGCAATATCGGCAAGCGTTGGTTCACGCACAAGTGTTGCTCGCATTCGGCTTAATTCACCCTCGTTACAACGTGGGAAACGATGATAAAGCGCTTCCGCAATCGCATAATTAAGAATAGCGTCGCCTAGAAATTCGAGACGTTCGTTGTGTTGGCTCGCCGCGCTGCGGTGAGTCAAGGCTAATTTCAATAACTGCTGATCAGAAAATTGATACCCGATCTTACGTTCCAGTCGTTCCAATTGATTCATATTAATTAATTTTTGTAAAAAAACGTGCCCAGCGAAGACCGGTCGGCCATTCGTTCGGTTCTTTTTCTAAACTCATCCAAATATAGGTCGCTTTACCGACAATATTTCTTTCCGGAACGAATCCCCAAAAACGGCTGTCATCACTATGATCGCGGTTATCGCCCATCACGAAATATTGTCCCTCCGGCACGATCCATTCCGCCACAGGCAACCCTTCCTGCGGATAAAATTCAATACCCGAATAACGACGCATCGGATCAAACAATATCTTATGCATAACATCACCAATTTCCGTATATTCCACATCATTTAAAAATGCGGGGTTAGGCGGATTTTGTTTATATTCAAAGGACTTGCTCAAACAATCTGTTTCGCAAGGCTTACCTTCTTTGCCGTACACAATTCGCAATGTTTTATTCTCTATATCAAAAATGACGCGATCGCCGCCTTGTCCGATAATTCGTTTAATGTAATCGACGCCGGACATATTGTGTTTTGAAGTCAATGCCAAATTTTGTGCATAAGCGGCTCGGCCCGAACCTAGGGCGGTACGCATGAGCGCTTGTTCCGGTGCTTTAAAAACAATGACATCACCACGCTGAGGCTTATCGCCCTGAATAATTATATTTTGAAAAATAGGATCTTTCACGCCATAAGCATATTTGTTTACCACCAAAAAATCGCCTACCCGCAAAGTCGATTCCATTGATCCTGATGGAATTTGAAAAGGTTCGAATAAAAATGAGCGCACCAAGAAAACCACTGCTAATACAGGAAATAACGACGATAAAAATACCGAAACTTCTGAAATCGGTTCGATTTTTGCTTTTTCCTCATTGCTTAACGATCGGCCGGAACGTTGTTCGGCACGGGCGATTTGGCGCTGGCGTTTCGGCCCCGCCACAAAGCGATGATAGCACCATAATATGCCGGAAAGTGTGGTTAAAATGAGCAATAAAATGTTGAACGTATTTGGTAACTGAAAATAATCCAACACTTTCCAGCCTGCAAAACCAACCGCCAGTAATAAAATAAAAAATATATTTGACATAACTTTTCCTACTTATCTTTTCCAACGTGCAAGATGGCTAAAAACGCTTCTTGCGGCACTTCTACGTTACCTAAAGACTTCATGCGTTTCTTACCTTCTTTTTGTTTTTGCAACAGTTTCTTTTTACGACTCACGTCACCGCCATAACATTTCGCCAACACGTTTTTACGCAATTGTTTCACGGTGGAACGGGCGATAATGTGATTGCCGATCGCCGCCTGAATCGCGATATCGAATTGTTGGCGTGGAATGAGTTCACGCATTTTTTCTACCAATTCACGACCGCGATACGGTGCATTGTCTTTATGTACAATTAATGCTAACGCATCGACACGATCACCGTTGATCATAATATCCACGCGCACCATATCTGCCGTTTGGAAGCGTTTGAAACCGTAATCTAAAGAGGCATAACCGCGCGAGGTGGATTTCAGGCGATCAAAGAAATCCAGCACCACTTCGCCCATCGGGATTTCATAAGTCAGCGCCACTTGATTGCCGTGATAAACCATATGGGTTTGCACGCCACGTTTTTCAACGCAAAGGGTAATCACATTGCCGAGATATTCTTGTGGCAATAGCATATTACATTCCGCAATGGGTTCACGAATTTCAGCAATATTGTTTAACGGCGGCAGTTTTGACGGACTGTCTACATAGACTACCTCACCATTGGTTAATTCCACTTCATAGACCACGGTTGGTGCCGTCGTGATTAAATCTAAATCGTACTCACGCTCTAAACGTTCTTGAATAATCTCCATGTGCAACAGCCCAAGGAAACCACAGCGGAAACCAAAGCCAAGTG
>ERZ772967.1293-NODE-1293-length-17500-cov-8.161250_pt1 | contig 17500 bp, 10 predicted proteins | sample MGYA00511677_ERZ772967 | MGnify/ENA primary metagenome ERZ772967 (study PRJEB29015, sample SAMEA2737931) | human oral metagenome | biome: human oral; feature: human-associated habitat; material: dental | place: China | collected 2146 ...
CCGACCGACTCCACCGTCGGCGGGAGGGAGACCGAGCGCAGGGCGGTGCAGCCCCCGAAGGCCCCGTTGCCGATCGAGGGCAGCGAGGCGGGCAGGGTGACGGACTCGAGCGACGTGCAGCCCTCGTAGGCGCAGTCGCGCAGCTCCCTCACCGAGGGCGGGACCTCGAGGGAGGCCGGCAGCCCCGAGCAGCCCCGGAAGGCGTACTCGCCCACGGAGGTCACCGTGCCGGGCACCGAGACCGAGGAGAGCTTGGAGCAGCCGGAGAAGAGGCCCGGGACCACGCGCGCCGAGCCCTCGGCGAGCGTGGCCGAGCGCAGGGAGGAGCCCTCGAAGGGGCCGCTCGCCCACCGGTGGGCGCCCGTGGACTCGAGCGACGCCGGGACCGTGACGGACTCCAGGGGGCAGCCGGTGAAGGCGTTGGAGCCCAGCCTCCTCAGGCCCTCGGGCAGCGTCAGGCTGGCGAGCGAGGAGCAGCCGGAGAAGGCCCCGTCGCCGACCGACTCCACCGTCGGCGGGAGGGAGACCGAGCGCAGGGCGGTGCAGCCCCTGAAGGCGCCGCCGCCGACCCTCACGACGGGACGGCCACCCAGCTCTGAGGGGATGGCGAGGTCAGTCGCATCGCCCGCATAGCCCGTCACCTCGACGCCGCCCTCGGCCTCGCGCCAGGAGAGGCCATCTCCCTGGTCTGCGGACTGGGACCCAGCGGCCTGGCCGCCTGCCCCCGCGCCGGCGTCGCCCTGGGCCGCTTCTGCCCCATCCGGCGCCGCCTGGGGGGCGTCACCCTGGGCCGACTCCTGCCCCTGGGCCGCGCCCGTGCCATCCGGCGTCGCCTGGGGCGCTCCGTCACCGGCGTCGCCCTGCGCAGGCGACGGCAGCTGGGACGCGGCGGCCCGCAGCATCTGGGCGGTGACCTTGGCGTACGCGCAATCCGGGGTCATACCCACGACCAGCGTGGCGGACAGGAACAGTGACAGGAACCTCTTGGCGGCCGACATGACGTCCCCCATCTCCCTCGGGCCCCCGCCCCGGACGTCGGGGCGGAGCTGGCTAACTCCTGAAGACACCATACGCCATCACGGAACCTACACGCAAGCGATGGGGGCACCTTTGACACGTTCACATCTGCCAGCGGTATGATCGCGCCCGCCAGCGGTAGTGGCAAACGGCAAGACAGGTATTGGGGCATCCCGAGCGCTCCTTTGGGCAGGACGCACCTTACACAGCCCACGGAACCCGCCGAGAGGCACCACCACGCCGGCGGCTGCCACGAAGTCGCGGACCTCGCGGGATGCGTCGCTAAGGGGTAGGCGCGGAGCACAGAGATCCCGCATGTCCCTGACAGCACAACCCACGCTGCCAGCGACCACCCCTCCGGTCCCACAGGCATCGCACAAGCGGAAGCCCCTCTTGCAGGCAGAACGGTTTCTCAGCTGTCCAAATCAACTTGCCCCACGTCGCCCTTGCGTATCTGCGCAAGGATTGTGGGGTCCTTGATCGTGTAATCCTTTGTCAAGAGCACGATCTTCGACATGACCTCAGCGGTCTTGGGGTCGTCATCCGCAAACGGCAGGAACAGCCGTCCCCGATGCTGGGAGTGGACGGGCACGATGACCGCCACGCCCCTTCCCTCGACGTGGACGGTGCCCGAGCCCAGGTGCACCGAGTAGCGTCCCAAGGTACCCCTGACCTTGGCGTAGCTCCCAACGAGCTCCACGTTGCCCAGTCCCATGAGGGAGACGAGCTCCCCCGCGATGGCCCTGCGCATCTCGATGGTGGAGGGGCTGGCCCCAACGTCCACGCCACTTGCGGAGGCGATGCCCACGACCAGGTCGATATCACGCATCACCTCGGAGAACAGCACGGGACTCACCGACTCGAGCTCGATGGACTCGCCGCTCGCGCGCCCAAAGAACCGTATCGTCTCTAAGGTCGGCTCCTCGACGTCCGATGGCGAGAACCAGTCTGCCATCGCATACATCCTCACGATAACGCCCTCGTCATAGCAGACCTTCTGCAGGCCCTCCTCGTGATCGACGGTCCATCCCCGACCCTTCAGGAGGGCGACTGCCCTCGTGGCCCGCACCTGGTGGCCGCTGTATCGCCGCGACACAATCCTCTCGCGCCGCTCGTCTCCCGTTATGGGGTAGTACTCCCTAAATACCTGCTTGAAGGGCTGGACTATCCTTTGCTCGCAGGTCATGCGCATGTAGGACGCCCAGACGCCACCAGCCAGCAGGTCGTGGGGATGGGCGATACGAAACGTCTCGTCGGGCTCGGCATAGCTCAGCTGTCCCTCCTCGTCGCAAAACGCCAGACGACCAGCCTCCAGGCTCGCAAACCCCCTGACGCCTTGCCCACAGGCCCACACGAGGCGCCCAAGCATCGGCGCGATAACGGGATGTTTCAGGATGTCGAACAGCTCGCCGCCCTCGAAGGTAAGTCGATCCACCATAGCCGCCTCAAGAGTCGCCCTGCTTCTGGCCAGCTGCTCCTTGAGCTCCCTCACCCTTTGCTTGAGCAGGGCCACATACGCATCCTTCCGCAGCGTGGCAGGAACATGCTTGAGCGTCCTGTCTTTCTTGCGCACCACAACACGCGCCACGCCGTCCCCATCGATGGCAAGGCACACCGAGAAGCCCGCGATCACGCGCCCTTCCATGAGCGGACGGATCTCCCGTAGCTTGGCGGCCTCCATCCTCCAGATCAGGCGATTGACGTCGGAAAGCCCGGCGGTCTGCGCGAGGTTCTCGAGGGCGGCCGCGCAGGCCCTCCTCTCGCTTTCCCGCCTCGTGGCACCAAACCGACGCCCCTCCCTCTCAAAGGCGCATATGAACTCGTAGCGGTGCAGGAGGTCGGCATCCCCGTCTGCCTCATCCAGCAAGATGAGGGCATAGGCCCTCAGCTTTTCCTTGTGCCGCTCCTCCTCGATCTGGCGCTCCGTCTCGTCGCGGTCGAGCTTTCCTAAGATGGCGTCGGCATACAGCTGCAAGCGCCTGTGGGTAAGAGAGCCCGATGAGATATACGTGGCACACTCATACAGAACCTTGAATCGCTCGGCACCTAACGTGGCGTAGACGTCCTTGAACCACCCGACGTCGAAGGCGCCGTCGTTGAAGCGCCTGGGCGGTATGGGAGAGTAGACGGCGACCTCTGTCTCCTTCTCTGCCGAGAAGGCCTCACTCACATGGGCGTGGAAGAGCCAGACGCCCTTCCGGAGCCCCTCCCACCCCAGCGCCCCCTCGATGACACCCGCCCACTGAGGGGCGTACATGGCTGCCTCCACAAGGCGCTTGTCCCTGACGTTCGCACCCCGCACCAGAGACCTCAGCGTCTGGGGAGTGTCGCCAGCGGCCGGATAGCAGTGCCTCAGCAAAAAGCTCAGGGTCTCTCGCTTGGTGAGCTCGCATGCGAACTCATAGCCTTGGTGGAAGCGCTCCTTGCCGAGCGCGACGAGCAGCCTGCAAAAGTGCTCCACACCCTCCACGCGCATGATCCCATAACAGCTGCGCGATGTGCCCGTGGGCATCTCGCCTCGCAGGGCCTCGACGTCGACCATGCGGTGGATGATCCTGTCGGCAAGAGGCACGATCCATGGGTGGCGCGCGGACAGCTCCCTGCCCCGGGCCGTCTTCGAGAGGCCACTCAGGACGCTCATGCAGCCACTCCTGTCGGCATGGGGATACAGCAGCCACTGACACAGGCAATCCTGGGGAATGAGCCCCAGGTCGACCGCCCACGCATACTGCTCAAGGGAAAGGGAGTCAACGCGAAAGCCAGAGCCAGACTCGAAGGCATACTCCGCCATAAACCACCTGGCAAAGCGCTCGTCGTGTCCCGAGCGGCCAGTGGCTCCTGGTTGGCTGTCGTATGGCTGTCCAGCACCGGGCGAGCTCAGACGATTGAGGACGTCTCGGTAGAAGCCCACCATGCCGTGTCTGGCAAGAATGGCGAAGGGAAGGAACTCGTCGTAGGCCGACTCCTTCTTGCCCTCGACCTTCACGAGATAGGGACACCAAAGACGGGAGGGGCCGATGGCGTCCCGCATGCTAAAGTAGAGCACAAACGCGGCGTCGTACAGGCCCTGGGCAGCTGGGGCATCACGCGCCAGCACGGACACGTCAAGCAACAGGCGCACGACGTCGCGCAGCTGCCAGAAGAGTGTGCCGTACCTTGCCTGCGCCCTCTCGCGCAGCTTCGGGGCCAGCTGACCCTCAATGCGCACGAACCAAGGCTCGCGCCTGTACTCTGGCGCCCACTCCCACGCCTCCGTTCGCCCTATGAGGCACCGGTAGCAGAGCATGAGCATCTTGACGCTATCCACAAGACAGTCACCAAGCGCCCGCCTGAACTCATCATAGAGGGGAATCCTGTGCTGAAGAGCGATGGCATCCTGCGCGCCGGACGCCTTGGCTGCGCCATCGCGTGGAGCCGCGTCGTTGGCTGGAGCCGCACCGTCGCCTCGCTCGGGCGCACGCAGCGGCAGGCTGTAGAACGTGGCATCTCCAAACCGCACCCACACGGGAGTCCCGTCATCCCGTACGGTCTCGTACTCAAAGTCCCCGTGCGCCTCAAAGACGGCGTGCACCCTGTCGAGCACCTCAAACACCTCGTCGTCACTCATGAGAAGCGCCATCAGATCAGCCTTCGAGAGCCGCTCTTTCCTCCGAACGCGCAAGCGGGCCCTCTCGCATGCGTCAGCAGGCATATCCTGCGACATTGCGTCAGCAGGCGTGGCCCTTGGCACAAGCGCCGAGCCCCGCGAAAGGGTATCCTGTACCTTCTCGACCACGCCCCCGTCAAAGAGGCCGTATCCGTCCTCGGCCGAAGGGCCCTGCCCAGAGGTAGCTGCGCCCACGCCTCCGTCTGCGAGCTGGTCCAACAGGACCCTGGTTTGGGCCGGGAGGTCTTGGGTTCTCAGCCTCGCAATGTGCTCCTTGTTCGCAGAGCTGAGGGCCTCATCATTGAGCATGAGCTCGATGGCCGCCTGCAGCTGCAGGCTCTTGCCCGGCAGCAGGCACTCGACGGCCTGTTGTCGCAGGGAGACCTTCTGCCGAGCAAGGTAGGACAGTGCCCGCTTCCTGAAACCGGCATGCCTGGAACCGAGCGCGCCGCAGACACGGGTCACATCCTCCGCACTTGTCCTGCAGCGGTCAAGTCGAGCGAGGGCGTACTCTCGCGTCGTGGAGCTTCTGTCTCGCAGCGCATCGTAGAGGCACAGGCGGTGCGCCGCGCTGTGCTCAGCATCCAGCAGATTGATGTAGATGGCCCTTCGCTGGTCGGCCGAAAACATGTTCCTCATTGCGTAGAGCTCAGAGACCATCTTGTCATCCAGGTCATGGGCCGCAAGGCTGATAAGGCAGTTCAGCACCGGTTCGCTGGACAGGTCACTCTCGATAGAGAGAAACGGCAAGCTGCGAAAGCGGCACGTTCTGTTCCCAATGTGGATGGCAAGCTCCTTGAGTCCCAAAAACTGGGCAAGACGCTCGCCACGAGACGGGGGGAGGGCCCGATTCGGCAGCGGCTCTACCTCACACAATACGGGCGTTGTGGAGCGGATGCGCGCCTCGATTGCCTGATAGGTACAGGCCAGGTTCAAGACCAGCCAGGCAAGAACCTCATCGTCGCGCTCGTCGAGATGCGCGCAGGCCAAGGCATGTCGATAGCGATCGGCGTGGTGAGGCAGCTCATCCTCCCGACGCCACACAAGGTACCAGCCCACAAGCCGCCTGTGCGTGCACTCGTCACAGAGCAGCTCCTCGACCGCACGATCCGCCCCTGTCGCATCCTCGCAGCCATCCGCCCAAAGGCCCAGGTACAGCTCAAGGGGGTTGGAGCTCGCCATACACCGTGCACGACTGTCCCTGTCAACAAGGCACTCGTAGGCCAGCGCGACCAGCTGACGCAGCCGCGACTGGCTCAGACCCTTCCGGTCAAGGCCCGTCCACAGCAAGAACGCACGCACGGCGCTGCTGTAGCGAAACAGATCCTCGTCGATGCACAGCCTGAAAAGGTAGATGAATGTCTCGAGGCGACCGACATCTGCGCTCTCCAGTATCGCCTGACGCAGACCCTCCTGCAGTCGCGCGCTAACGAGCAGCTGTCCCAACAACTCCATCAGCCTGCCGTTTCCGCTGATGATGATCGCCTCTATAACGGAGTAGGAAAGGAGAGCCGCGCCGTTGTCTTTCAGGATCATATCCTCTATGGTTCCGATGATCCGCTGGTTGCCCTTGTCGATCTCTAAGGCCAAGGCACGAGAACTCCCCTCCAGATACGCGTCAGGGTCGAGGTAAAGGAGCTCTTCGACGCTCTTTCCATGCTGCATCAGCCTGACGTAGGAGCAGATCTCATTGATCATGTCGGCGGCATGGTAGCAAAATGCGGTCGCATGATAGCTCCTCCGGAAGTCCGAGGAAGAGAGGCTGCACGGCATGAGGAGGGTAACCAAGCGCCTTACGTCGCACGCAACGGCATCACCGGCAAGAGCCGCGACCGCCTTGGACAGATCGCCATCCAGAAACTCCTCTGGCGAGTCGAGCTCGTCAGGGGGCCTTCCGTAGCAGGCGGTCAGCTCCTCCCACACCAGATCCCAGTCAAAGTAGCTCTTGATGTAGCTGGCCAACGCCTTCTCAAGGGGGGTCTGTGCCTCCTCAGGAAGCAGCTCGTGTCCATCACGAGCCGACCCAGACGAACCCACCATGGCTCTTCCCTCCAAGGTCTGTGAGATTTGCGGCCTGCGTAATCTTCGCCCTCTGGTCTACGCGATCTGCACAACCCGGCATCCCCGGCACAGGGGATACTCGTCCAAGAAGTCACGGATGGCCGCCAGCATGCCCTCGTAGCTGGTTCCGTAGAAGTACAGGGCCGTCTTTGTCGGACCGACCCAATGGCTGTAGTAGGAGCCGATGCCGTCCATCAACCTCACCAGGTGGTCAATCATAACGTTGGCGTCGCAGTTTTGGTAGACCTCATCGGGAAGGTCGGTACCGTTCAGGTAGAGGGCAAGCCCCTCTTGTTGTCCCACCAAGAGCTCCCCGGGCTCGCCGTCCTCCCCGTCCCACAGCAGCCTCGACCCCTTGGGCACCCCCATGGCATCGATAAGCCCGCCAATCATCGAGATGAGCTCGGGCGATCCATCTCGCAGGCAGAGTTCGATGTCACACTCCTCGATCTCTCCCGAATCGGACAGCAGTGTCCCGCCACCACTCACCTCTCCCAGCCCGTGTAACCTCAAAGTTTCATCCAAGACATCCTCAAAGACGCCCCGATCCATGGGCATAAAGCGTGCGTGCAGGTTCAGCGTGACCGCAAAGGGATAGGTCTCGGTCGTCTTTGATTCACTGCCACTGCCACCCATAAGTACGCTCCTCACGATAGCCCTCTGTTCCCAATGGCCCGCCCGACGACCAGCTGCCAACCAGGCTGCCGGTCCGGCCGCCGACCCAGCTGCCAGCCACCGGTGGCGCCAGCGCCCGTCTCACTCGCGCCTGCGCCGCTCGCGCCGCAGCTCTCTCGTGCCCGTCCCGCCCGCGCCTGCGCCGCAGCTCTCTCGCGCCCGCACCGCAATCGTCACGTATTCTACCAGGCGTAAGGCGACACCCGGGAGATGCCCTCTCCTATCGGATGAGATTGGCGAGGACCCACAAGATTGCAATACCAATATAGGGACTTGGATGGGCCTTCGTGATGGCCACGAACTCACGGATGAAGGCCGTCGGCCAGTACCACCCACTCGTTTTGCTGCCCACCCCATCGGCGGCAATCCCAAGCTTGTGGGCATACTCGACGCAGCGAAACACGTGAAAGTCACTCGTGACCACGACGCAGCGATATGGACTCCCCTGCGCCAGACTATCTATGAGGTCCCTCGAGTAGCGCAGGTTCTCCATCGTGGTCGTTGAGCGATCCTCGTCGAGAATCGCCTCTGCGGGGACACCGTTGCGCACAAGGTAGGCATGCATGGCTGCGGCCTCTGAGACTACCTCGTCTGCCCCCTGTCCGCCCGAGACGACGATCCGTCCGCGCTTGTCCTGACGACGCCACAGCTCGATACCCTTGTCGAGCCGTCCGGCCAAAAGTGGCGTGGGCCTGTCGCCCGAAAGCCCAGCTCCGTGGATGATGATGTAGTCGTACACGCGCTTTCGAGGCAGCGTGCGATAGAGCCAGGAGTAGAGAAGGAGAGCCACGAGCGTGAACGAGAACCACAGGCCCTCGAACACGAAGAGCCCCACGATCGCCATGAGCCACCTTGGTCCATTAAAGTCCACCGTAAGGGGAAAGCTCACGTAGAGTGCGACGATGAACACGGCAAGCAGGATGGGCAAAAGGCTTGCCAGAGAAAGGCCCTCTCTCCTCAGCACAATGACCCCGTTCATTATCAGAAGAACGGATGCAAGGAGGGGAAAGAGGACGATGAGCGCGACAACGAGCAGTATCAGCCAGATCTGGTTTCTTAGCATCACGATGCTCGAGACAAGCGCGCACCCTACTGCCGCGAGCAGGTAGAGGGCGTTGCGGAACTGCCGAGGCTCACGAAGGTACGAGCGGACGAAAAGTCCCCCAAACACGATGGCCGGAGCATATGCGCGCAGAACGTCGAACATGTACACCCTCTCTGGAAAGACCCTAGGCGAGCGGCAACCGACCCCGCCCGCCCCTGCGACTGCCAACCGCCAAGTACAGTGATAACGTCATCGTAGGGGCAGCGTTTCATACGACGCCTTCTTGCGTGCCGATTGTATCACCCGCCAAGGGGCAAGGGAGCAAGGGCGCCCCGGGGGCAAAGGAGCGCCGGGGGCGGGGGAGGAACCGCCCCGCAGCCCGGCGGGTGGTTCCCCGAACACGTTTGCCCAGTTGGGCCATCTCCCAAAGTGCCCCGCAGCCTGGCGGGCGGTTGCTCCGCGCTCCCCGGCCAACCGAACAGCCTCACGCTTCGACAGACTCCTCGAGCAGACGCCCTGTTGACGCGCACGAGGACGCGATATATCCTCTCCCTGCACCAAGACTACCTACGACTATAATAGAGGGGACATCCATGATTGCACTGTCTAACCAAGAGAAATGGCGGCCGTGGGGCGCGTTTGCACTCGAGGCCATAGTGCTCGTGCTGGAAATCTGGCTATTCGCCCCCCTGCAAGCGAGCTTGGGCCGGACGGGCCTCATCCTCACAGAGCTGGCATTTCTCGCGCTGGCCGTGGGCACGGCGCTCCTTCACAAGACGTCCTTGAAAGAGGTGTTCCCCCTCAAGCGGCCTACCCTCCGTGAGCTGGGTGGCGTGCTTCTCCTTTGCCTGTCGGGGCTGATGCTCTCTGTATTTGCCACCCACGTCTCCCTCATACTGCTTCCCCAATCGATGCCGGAGATCAAAGAGCTCCATGACTTTCTCTATACGGGACAAAGCCTCCCTGTCATGGTGCTGATCGTTGCGATCATGCCCGCCATATGCGAGGAGGCACTCCAGCGTGGTGCGATTCTCTCGCACCTGCGCTCCCTTAAGAAGGATTGGCTCATCATCCTGATCATGGGCGTCTTCTTTGGCCTCTTCCACCTGAGCGCGCTCAGGTTCCTTTCCACGGCCATCCTGGGAGCACTACTAAGCTACCTGATAGTCAAGAAGAACAACCTGGTCCTACCCATGCTGATGCACCTTATGAACAACCTTGTCAGCGTTATGGCCGGTACCATGGCGAGCGAGAACGCAGGGCAGGCCCTGGACACGATGCAAACCATCACCCCGCTGCAGCGTATCGGCGGCAGCTGCATCGTTTGTTGCCTGGTTCCCGTACTTCTGGTAGCAGCTGGGAGCCTCATCGACCCGACGGGGCACCGCCGCAAAAGCTGGCTGGTCGCCGGCCTTTGCGGCGTGGCACTGTTTACGGTAGGTATGGTGTGCGCGTCTCTCTCCATGTAGAGGTGTGGCAAAGCAGGCGCGCGCCAGGCAAACTTTGCCTACAATTAATGGGAAGGAGGAAAAGGAATGTTTGAGATAGAGGGACGCTACGCAACGGCGAAGTGCTTCGCCACAGTCGTGGAGGACGAGGCCATCGAGCAGGTGCGCACCATGTGCGACACCAAGTTCACGGAAGGTTGCCAGGTGCGCATCATGCCCGACGTGCACGTGGGTGCCGGCTGCACCATAGGAACCACCATGACCGTGAAGGACAAGGTGGTCCCCAACGTCGTGGGCGTCGACATCGGCTGCGGCATGTACACGGTCAACCTTGGCAAGGGCGACATCGACATGAAGGCGTTCGATGAGGCCTGCCACAAGGTGCCCTCCGGCAAGCACGTATGGGAGGGCCGCAAGGAGCGCTTCAACCTCCTGGAGCTTGAGTGCTACCGGATGCTCAGGGACGCGAAGCGCATCGGGAGGTCCATTGGCACGCTCGGCGGCGGCAACCACTTCATCGAGATAGACGCCTCTGCCGACGGGACACACTACCTGGTCATTCACTCTGGCAGCCGCAACCTGGGCAAGCAGGTGGCCGAGTACTACCAAGGCCTCGCGGTGGACCTGCACAGGGGAAAGGAGGAGTACTTCGCCAAGCGCGACGCGCTCATCGCCGAGTACAAGGCGGCGGGGCGCCGCAAGGAGATCCAGTCCGCACTCAAGGAGCTGCACTGGACGGAGAGGCAGCCCGACGTAGTGGCCGACCTCTGCTGGCTCTATGGGACATACTTTGACTCCTACATGCATGACATCGAGATCTGCCAGGCCTTTGCACGACGCAACCGCGAGGTCATGGCCAACGAGATCCTCAGCCTGACCGGCTTGGAGGGAAGCCAGGCCTTCCACACCATCCACAACTACATAGATACGGACGAGATGATCCTGCGTAAGGGAGCCATAGCCGCACACGAGGGCGAGCTCGTGCTCATCCCCATCAACATGCGCGACGGGTCCATCCTGGCGCGCGGCAGGGGAAACCCCGACTGGAACTTCTCGGCCCCACACGGCGCCGGTCGTGTCCTGTCCCGTACCCGAGCCCGCGAGCAGCTGAACATGGACGAGTATCGCCACAGCATGGAGGGCGTCTACACCACGAGCGTCAGCGAGTCCACGATCGACGAGGCACCCATGGCCTACAAGTCGCTCAAGGACATCATTGGCCCCGTGAACGAGTCCGTAGACGTTATCGAGGTGCTCAAGCCCATCTACAACTTCAAGGCAGCGTAAGGGCGCGGCTCGCGACCTGCGGCAGTTCCCGCCCGCCGCAGGCGCCTGCCGACCACAGACCCCGCACTCACGCAAGCGCGAGCGTCCGTAAGCGCCGCAGAACCTCGTGCTGGCGGGGACTCAGAGCCTCAGGCTGTTCGGGTCGAGCAGGAAGTCATAGACGCTCATGGTGAGGATGCCGTTCTCGTCCCAGCGAGGCTTTAGGACGTCACGCACGAGGACCACCTTCTTGAAGCTGTCTGCGATCTCGAGAAGCGATGCCTTCTCGGCCTCCTCCTTGGCTCGCGTGGGAATCTGGAAGGCAGACTGCACATAGAGTCGCTCGCTCCCCTTGTTTGCCACAAAGTCACACTCGAGCTGCTTGCGGACCTGCCTTCCCTTTCCATCACGCACGCGCTTCTCCACCACGCCGACATCGACGGCATACCCACGTAGGCACAGCTCGTTGTAGACGATGTTCTCCATGATATGGGTCTCCTCCACCTGACGGAACCCAAGGCGGGCGTTGCGCAGTCCTATGTCCTCAAAGTAGTATTTCCTTGGGCTGCCAATGTGCCTGCGTCCCTTCACGTCAAAGCGCCCGCTCTCCTCGATAAGGAACGACTCCTTCAAGTACTCTATATAAGTATAGATAGTGTTTCGTGAGATGTCCGAGTGCAGCTCGCTCTTGAACGTCGCCTCGATCCTCGAGGGGTTGGTGAGGGAGCCGATGCAGGAGGCGAGCACGTCAATGAGATCGTCGAGCTCTTGGGTCTTGACGATCCCGTTTCGGGCGATGATATCCTTCATATACGTCTCGGCAAATAGGTCCTCCAGATACCTGGCCCTCTGCTCGTCGGACCTCATGGCGCACGCGAGCGGCATGCCGCCGTACGTCACGTACTCGGCCCAGCCATGATAGACGTCGCCCTCGTATGCTTGCATGAACTCGGCAAAGGAGAATGGGCGCACGTGCACTCGATCGCCCCGCCCACGAAACTCGGTCATAACGTCACTTGACAGCAACTTCGAGTTGCTGCCGGTCACATAGACATCGACATTGCGCATGTGCAGCAGGCCATTGAGCACCCCGTAGAGCCTTGGGGGACTATCCTTGTCCTTTAGCTCCTCACTGCTCATGGCATACTGGACCTCGTCGAGAAGGACGTAGTACTGCCCGTCGTCATCTGCGACCCTCTTCCTGATGTGATGGGAGAGCGCCCTGGGATCACGCAGATCCTCAAACTGGTCGTCATCGAGGGCAATCTCTATCAGGTGCGCCTCGTCAACACCAAGGCTTCGTAGGTAGGCGCCAAAGAGCTCAAACAAAAGATAGGTCTTACCACACCTACGGATGCCCGTTATGACCTTGATCATGCCGTTGCCCATGCGTAGCTTGAGGTCATCGAGGTACTTGTCACGTTTGATGCGCATGTGCCTCCGTTCCATTCCGCCTTGTTGATATTTTTTGACACATATGGCGCATATTCTTAGTATAGCCGTGGCGCGGTCGGCTGTCCGCGGCTGGCGCGGCGTATGTCTCGGCTCGGCGCCAGCTCAGCGTGCCGTAAACCCAAGTCCTGTCGCATCAGCCTCAAGGACGAACAGCTCCACCATCATTTTCAGCTTTGGCCGATGGACGTCTCCCTTTTATGGGAGGTCTTATTCTTTTGGATATCTTAAAGACCGAGAGTGCATACTACCCCCTACCAACACCCGATGCATTCGGTGAGGAGGTAGCCATGACACAGACAGTCTTCAGGCGCTACGAGGCAAAGTACCATCTGACCAGCAGGCAACGCTCACGGCTCAAGATACTCATGGCCTCCCACATGAAGCCGGACATCCATGGGCCCTCCACCGTGAGAAGCCTCTATTACGACACCCCAACGCACCTGTTGGCAAGGCGCTCGTCCGAGAGACCCGCCTACGAGGAGAAGCTGCGTATTCGCAGCTACCGTGAGGCGTGCGACACAACCTTGGTGTTCCTCGAGCTCAAGAAGAAGTTCGATGGCGTGGTCTACAAGCGGCGTGTGACGCTACCACTTGCGGCCGCAGACGCGGTGCTACGCTGCAGCAAGATCCCAACAAGCCAGATAGAGCGCGAGATCGCGTTCACAGCATCCATGTATGAGGACCTCCGGCCCGCGATGCTCATCATCTGCGATCGCGAGGCATACTACGACATGGCCAACCAGAACTTTCGCATCACCCTCGACAGGCGTGTGCGCTGCCGCTGGGAGAAGGTGACGCTTAAGGGCAGCTGCGAGGGACGTTTGCTTTTGGATGAGACCACGAGCCTGATGGAGCTCAAGTGCGCCGGCGCCCTTCCCCTCTGGATGGTCGGCTTTCTCGCCTCTGAGCACATCCACAGGGTCTCGTTCTCGAAGTATTGCAGCGCGTGGCTCCTTCAGCAGGCGATCGAGAGGCCCATCATCTGGGACCCGGACAAGGTAACCTCGTTTGCTCAGGTACCACTGCGCTCGGGAGCCGGGCCGCCCGCCAAGTCCCACGGCGAGCACCATCCCGAACATCACTCGACGGCAACCGCCCATTCCTGGGCCAGTCTCACGAAGGGAGCCTCAAGATGTTCGACTCACTGTTCTCCAGCTCAACCACCACGACCACCGTCTCCTACACAGCCTTTCTCGTCTCGGTCGTGAGTGCCATGGTCCTGGGCCTCGTGCTCTCATGGACCTACTGCTTCCGCAGCCGCTTCACCCGCAGCTTCGTCATCACGACGGCGACGCTGCCCGCCATTGTCGCCGTCGTGATCATGATGGTGAATGGCAACGTAGGCGCCGGCGTCGCCGTCGCGGGTGGTTTCAGCCTGGTACGCTTTAGGAGCGTGCCGGGCAAGGCGCGTGACATCGCCTTCATCTTCCTGTCTATGTGCGTCGGTCTGGTGTGTGGCATGGGCTACGTTGCCCTTGCCGTTCTCGTCACCGTGCTCATTGGCGGCATGAACCTTGTTCTGCAGCTCACGGGCCTGGGACTTGCCCGCTCTGACACCGCACGCACGCTGCGCATCACCGTGCCAGAGGAACTTGAGCGCTTCGACCTCCTTGATGACTGCATCGAGAGGTACACGACTCGCCACGAGCTGGCCTCGGTGAAGACGACGGGTATGGGAAGCCTCTACAAGCTCACCTATGATATGGACCTCAAGTCGCTCGGATGCGAGCGCAAGATGATAGACGAGCTACGCTGCCGCAACGGCAACCTCGAGATAGCCATCACCCACCAGGAGGTGTCAAACGATGAGATTTAGCAAACAGAGAGCAAATGGCTTGCTCTACCGTACCGTCAGCTGTGGACTTGCCCTCTCACTGACGACGCTGCCGCTCATGACCTGCTCGACGGGCTCGACCCTATCGGCCACATCCACGCCAAGCGACGCGGCGACTGCCGCCGCCCCATCGGTCTCGACGAAGTACGCTCAAACGATAGACGTCTCGAACGCCTTCAGCGACCGCGATCTCGATGGGAGCTACGACGAGTCCAAGGCGACAAGGATAGCCCTCTCGGACGGAGGCACGACCGTCACGGGCGACGGAGCGACCGTGAGCGGGAACACCGTCACCATCACGGCAGCTGGAACCTATCTCATATCCGGCACGCTGAGCGAGGGACAGATCAAGGTCGAGGCCAACGAGGCGGACAAGGTGCAGCTCGTGCTCAGTGGCGCAACTGTGACCAGCGCGAACTCAGCCGCCCTCCATGTGGCCAAGGCCGACAAGGTCTTTCTCACCCTAGCCGACGGCAGCGAGAACACGCTGGCGACCAGCGGCGCCTACGCAGCCACAGATGACAGCGCGATCGATGGCGCCGTCTTCTCCAGGTCAGACCTTACCGTGAACGGAGGTGGCTCACTTGCGGTCTCGAGCGCAGAGGGCAATGGCATCGTCTGCAAGGATGACGTGGTGCTGGCCTCGGGCACCGCAACGGTCACCGCAGCAAAGCATGCCATCCAGGCAAACGACTCGGTACGCATCGCTGGGGGTAGCTATACCTTACGCGCAGGCACCGATGGCATCCACGCGAAAAACGATGAGAACTCGAAGCTCGGCTACATCTATGTCGCCGGTGGGAGCCTCGACATCACCGCAGAGAGCGACGGGTTCGACGCGAACTACGTGCTGCGTGTCGACGGCGGCACCATCACGGTCTCTGCAGGCGACGATGGCCTGCATGCCGAGAGTGACCTTACCATAAACGGCGGCGACATCACCGTCACCAAGAGCAACGAGGGCCTTGAGGGTGCGCGCGTCACCATTGCCGGAGGAACGCAGGACGTGGTGGCCAGCGACGATGGGGTGAACGCCTCGGGCGACCCCGATGACTCGGACAGCTCCTCCGACACGGACGATGACTCCCCCAAGAACAATGCCACCGGCTCCGACAGGCCTGGCACAGCAGGTGGCGGGCAGATGACGGGCGGGCAGGAACCCCCGGCCCAAGATCAGGGTGGCCGGGGCGACAGTACGCCCCCACAAGGCAGACAGGGTGGACAGGGCAACGGCGCGCCACCCCAGGGTGGCCAAGGCGACAGTGCGCCTCCACAAGAAGGTAAGGGCGGTATGGCGGCTGACGCCGACGAGTCAGCCTACCTGCTCATAACCGGCGGAACCCTGACGGTCAAGGCAGATGGTGACGGCCTCGACTCTAACGGCGCACTTGAGGTGAGCGGCGGCGAGGTCTACGTGAATGGGCCCACGAGCGATGGCGACTCAGCAATCGACTATGGGGACGGCTCCACAGCTACCATCACGGGTGGCACAGTGGTGGCACTCGGCTCGACCGGCATGGCCGAGGGGTTTGGCAACTCATCCACGCAAGGCAGCATGCTCATCTCCGCTAGCGGAAATACCGGCGATACCGTTACCCTGAGCGACTCCTCAGGCAAGGTGCTCTGCAGCTACGTGGCGCAGAAGAGCTTTGCTTGCGTGCTGGTAAGCGCCCCTGGTGTCGAACAAGGAAAGTCGTACACACTTAAGGTCGGATCGAATTCGATTGACATCACGCTTGACGGCATAACGTACAGCAACGTCTCCGGCGGCATGGGAAGGCCCGCTGGCCCATCCGCTGGCGGCAGCCCGACCGGTAGTGGCGGCGGCCCGTCCGGTGGCGGCGGCTCGACCAGCGGCGGCGGCCCGACCGCTCCAACGGGGACGACGAACCCGCCCGGAGGATCGCAGGGCAACAAGGGCGGAAACGCCAAAGACGGGCCTGGGGGCACGACACCCACTAGCAGGGGCTAGGCAGGATTAGAGGGCCTGCGAGCCCACCGCCTTACGAGCGGCGCCCTGTCCATGCACCCGGCGACACCAAGTGGAGCGCAGCCTCAAAGCGTACCACCAGGTGCCGCCGGGTGCCGCCGAATGGCACACGCCTCCTCGACACCACACATTTGCCGGTTCCTGTAACACCAAGTGGTATCGAGTGCGAAGCTGCGGGCAGCTGGCGCAGCCGCAGCTGATGTCATGAGAGCTATCCTGCGGAGCTTCCCATGGCAAAGTTTGCGTCCGCAATCTTTGCCAGATCGTCGTCATGGGTCGCAATGATGACGGTCGCCCCCTCGCTAGCACGCTGGCGTATGAGGTCGATGACCATCTGGCGGTTGGCTTTGTCGAGCGAAGCCGTCGGCTCGTCGGCGTACAATACGTCAGCATGCTTGAACATGGCGCGCGCAAAACCGATTGGCCCTAACAACGTTGTCTCTCACCACCAGACAACACCGACGCGAGCTCCCGCGCGCGCCCGTCAAGCCCAACTTTCTTGAGGTTTTTTCGACTTCGTTTATACGCCTGCTCTGCTCGTATCTGCTCAAGACGATCAAATCGGGCTGGATGAGCTGCCAGATCGCTTTTCCGCAGCTCGGAGTAGCTCTGCAGTTGGCTGCCCCAACTAAGAGGCTTCGTGAGTTCGTGTAGGTTGGTGGTTGCGACACCGCCCCGGCGGCGTGGGCCTCAGGCCCGAGCGCCCTGGCATCACGAGGTTCATGGGGCCGTCGATGTCGTGGGACCCGTAGCCCCGATCGGTCGCGCGAGCGGGCATGGGTGGGGGACGCAGGAGTGTACACAGATTGGCTAAAATGGCCTCTCGGCACAGTTTCGGGTCATTTGTGTACACTGTTGCGCCGTTGTGGACAGATGTGAGAACGCAGGAGTGTACACAAATCGGCGAAAACGATCTCTCGGCGCCGTTTTGGGGCACTTGTGTACACTGTTGCGACGCGATTCACCGAGGCGTCAACCTACACTAACCCCCGAAGAGCCAAATTTTTTGAGCCTTCGGTAGTTCTCGTGGCCTAGAGGTTGGCTAGTTGTCCTTGTTCCTTGC
>ERZ772967.1294-NODE-1294-length-17497-cov-8.255131_pt1 | contig 17497 bp, 17 predicted proteins | sample MGYA00511677_ERZ772967 | MGnify/ENA primary metagenome ERZ772967 (study PRJEB29015, sample SAMEA2737931) | human oral metagenome | biome: human oral; feature: human-associated habitat; material: dental | place: China | collected 2146 ...
CCTGCCGGCCGATTTCAATGCCACGGTTCCTGCCCCGGGCCTCGTATGCCCACGGATCCATCTCCAGCCCGAGTCCGTAGGTGCCGCTCAGGTTGAGCTTGCCGCCAGCGTTGTTTGACCCATTCATGATGTGGTTCTCCCTTGTTCATGACACGCTTGCTGGCAGCCAATGCCCGTGCTGCAGGCGCACCATCGTGTCGAGCTTAACTTATCACCATCGGTCCAGTCGCGTCAATGGAACGCGGTCATAACGCAAGAACCGCACAGGGAGTGCGGTTCTTGCGTTATGTAACAAGTGTTGCTATAAGTTTCCGGAGCCAGTTCTTTCGCGGAGCGGTTTTTGGCGCGCGACTGATTTTTCACCCCGTCGCTGTGCTTAATAAAAAAATATTGGCAATAACCGGTGTGCTCTGACAGGTTTTGTAAATGGCGAAACTGCCTTTCTCTGGAGCGGTCCTGTTCGTTGCTGTTTCTGACTGGGCCGCCATACAATAAGGTACAGGGTTTTTTATGGGCGTAATCGAATGCGTACCTCATGCTTTTTTCCAGATGCGCGGCCTTTCAGGGTTGCTGTTTCGGTTGCACTGGCGCTGTCTGGTGTCAGTGCATTTGGCAGTACGGCATCTACACCCCTGTTCCAGGCCCCATCCAGCGGGGTGGGTCTGAAGGCATCTTCCCAGTCCCGTCAGGGCAACAACGCACTCAGTGGTATGGTTCCGCTTTTCAGCACGAACCAGACAGGCGGGCAGGCTGACGGTAACACGGAGACAAATGGATCTGGCCTCGATCTTGCAGGGGGCGGCGTGGGACTTCGTCCCGTTTTTGCCGGTCAGCTGGGGGATGGCAAGACACTGGTTCTCTTTCAGAACCGTGAAGGGCAGTTCTTTGCCAGTGTCGTACCGCTTTTCAACCAGGCGCAGCTGCAGAGTCAGATGAATAGTGGGGCAGGGCAGGTGTCTGCGCAGACGGGGAATGGGTCTTCCGGACAGGCTGCGCAAATTGCAAATGGGGGTTCTTCCAGCCGGCAGACAGAAGGTGCCACTACTGCTCACGCCAGTACCGGTGCGCAGTCTGCTGGTGCTGACCAGGAGACCAGTTCCACGGGGGAGGAGGAACGAAGCGCCGGCGCGACGCAGCAAACCGGTGTGAATGACCAGTCACGGCGTTCGTCGGGCAGCTCCGGCAGGGAAGAAGACACGTCCACGGTGTCCGAGGGCAGCGGTGCTCAGGGCGACCGGGGCTCTGGGGATTCCGGCAGCAGCCATGCGTCCGACACCGCGTCCGGTACTTCCACCCCGGCTTCAGCGTCCGGGCAGACGGCAGGGCGTCCCGCCGCCTCGTCCTACATGGGGGTGACCGATGCCCCAGCGGACGATACTGCATCCACCTCGTCCAGTGACGGTGAATCCACGTCGGTTGCACAAAACGATTCTGCAGATACCGGTTCGTCGGATTCATCCGGTGGGGAATCATCTGCTTCGGAGTCCTCGTCCCGGGGCAGTGACCGCACATCTTCCGGCAGCCATGCCAGCGGCAGTACGTCCGGCAGCAGTGCGTCCGGTAGTGGCACGTCCGACAGTGGTACGTCTGACAGTGGTACGTCTGACAGCGCCGGGCATGCCGACTCCTCGTCCGGTACGGGTGGTGCTTCCAGACCGCTCTATACGCCTACGACATCGCCTTCGTTCGGCAGTGGCAACACGTCAGGTGATGATGCGACGGATGCCGGGCAGGGTGGTGAAACCTCGTCTGGTTCATCCGATGATGCCAATGGACAGGACGGTAGTACGTCTGGCAGCAGTGTCGGGAGTGATGACAGCGGCTCGTCGTCGGGTAGTTCCAGCAGCGAGAGTGGCAGCTCGACCGACGGAGAGTTGCCGGCAGGGACCACCAGCAACGTTCTGGACAAGGTCGAGAGCGCGATGAACGAATCTGGAGACAAATTCGAACAGACGCTGGGTGATCTCCATGACAATTACGACCAGTACAGCAAACCGGATCCAGCCGGGGATTCCGTCTGCGCCACCCCCGACGCAATGATCAAGCACCAGACCGAAAGCCAGGGCTATCTGGCCAACGTCAATCCGTCGTGGACGTGGTCGCACGCGGGGCACGCCAACAGTGCCCTGGGCGGGTGGGATCACTGGCCGGCCGATGAGCGGGGGCACCTGACGGAGTTCAAGGATGTGCCGGGCAAATGGAACCGGCTGATGCCGTGGTTCGTCATATCCCGTGTGTCGGGAAGCCATGTGGCTGCGGATATCGAGGTGCGCAACATGGCGGTGTACTGGTTCCCGAAAAAGGACAAGCAGTGGCACCTGCTGGCGGCCAATCTGCAGCCCGATGCGGCCATCTGCACGCCAGATGACGTCAACATGTCCCGCTGCAAGTCGACTTTCTCCGGCAAGGCAACGACGGGCACGCAGAATGCCATTCATGGCTGGTTCACGCATGTGGAAGTGCCGGATGGTGCACAGGCCATTTCGGTGGCGGTGGAGGCCAGGCTCGTGAAGGGAGGGCCTGCGCTGATGACGGTGGCGGGTGATTATTATCCGCCCGACACCGTCAGTCTGGGGGGCAAGTTCGTGCCCGGGGCTGCTGCTTCGGCGCCGCAGCGCCTGAAGGACAATGGGGAATGGACCGTCGTGACGATGACGACACTGACCGACCAGACCAAGGACGATACGGGTATTTCGCGCGACATGCTGATGAAGCGCTCGCCGCAGTGCAAGAATCCGGCGCGTTACTATCGTCCATGACAGGAAAGGCGGGCACGGATTCCATGAAATATGGCATCATTGAAACCTGCCCCCAGAGGAGTGATGAATCATGAAACCGGAACACGATCAGCCAGCGGCTTCTGACAATCGCAAACTGGTCGATGACATCTACGAGCGTGAAAACCAGGAGCAGGCTGAGCTGCTGAGGGTCTACAGAAGGCTTTATGACATGAAGGAGCCCGATGGTAAGGACGAAGGCCTGCAGTTTGGGGTGTTGCGGCCGTCCGAGGCGCTGAATGCGCATCGGGAGGAGGTGCGGGAGGTCATTGCCGGCTACGACGTGGTCAATCCACGTGTCTTTGGTTCCGTGCTCAGGGGAACGGATACGGTCCAGAGTGACCTGAATATCCTGGTCGAGCCCGGCCTGAATGCTTCGCTGCTGGATATTGCGGAGATGCAGGCCAGGCTGAAGTGTGTGCTGAATGTGCGGGTCGATGTGGTAACGCCCAATGCATTGCCCGAATCCTGCAGGGATGACGTGCTGAACAATGCGGAGCCGGTATGAACAGGGAAGAAAAATCACTTCGTATTGCCGACTGTCTGGAGCAGATGCTCGAGTCCATCAGGCGCATAGAGAAGTACACGGAGGATGTGTACCGGGAGGATTTTCTGCGCGACCAGCTCGTTCAGGACGGCGTGCTCATGCAGTTCTGTGTGCTGGGAGAGGTGTCAAAAAACGTCATGCGCGTGGACAGCGAATTTGCTGAAGAAAACGCGCATGTGCCATGGGCGGCGATGTACGAGTTCAGAAACAGAATTGCCCATGGGTTTCACTCCGTGGACCTGGAGATGGTGTGGGAGGTGGCTACCGTCGAACTCGAAGGGGTGCATGATGCGATAGGCGAGCTGCGTGCTTCTCTTTCCATCTCGATCAGCAGTCGTGATGAATCGACATACGACATGGGCTGGTGAAGGCCAGCCCCTGATTCCCCTCGAGCGGTTGATAACACCCGTCAAATGCAGGGTGCCTCCTGACGGAGGCACGGTTTTGTCGGCTGCTCCTATTTGAATTCCACTTCGACCCGCCGGTTGGCCAGGCGTCCCGGCGCAGTTTCATTGGTTGCCACGTAGCCGTCGGCCCGGCCTTCCGTGCTGATCTTGTCCCTGTCGATATCGTGTTTGACCAGAAAGCGCTTGACGGCCAGCGCGCGACGCTCCGATATGTACTGTCTGGAAGCCTTGTTGCCCTTGTTGTCGGTATAGCCGATGATGCTGATTTTCTGCGCTGAGCGCGCTGCAGACACCAGCTCGTCAGCCATGGCGGGGTGGGGCAGGAATCGGGCGCTGCTGGCGGCAAACGGCAGAATCATTCTGTCCGGGTGCCGGGCATCGCTGGCAGCGGTATCTGCCTTCTGGCTGGTGGTTTCCGTATCGTTTTGCTGCGGCTGAGGTTCTGGCCCGGATTGTGCCTGGGGCGGTGTCTGGGGGTGTGACCGGGACTGTGCCTGGAGCTGCGTCTGTGGCTGTGCCAGTGACTGTGGCGGTGCCTGCAACGGGGGCTGTGCCAGTGGGTACGGTTGTGGCTGTGGCTGTGGCAGCGGCGTGGCCTGCTGCTGTTGCTGTTTCTCCTCCAGTTCTTCCGTGCGGCGCTTCTGGTTGTTCAGGTCTCCCCGTAGCTGTACCAGCTCGTCCGAGAGCCTGTCCAGTTCCTGCTTGAGGCGGGCGTTTTCCTGGGCCTCGGTGACGACCTTGACGGGGCCGGACTGTGGTTCGCTGTTTTCGTTTTCGATGACCTCGAAGCCGGCCAGTGCACTGGTGGTGGACAGGAGCCCCGCAATGGCAAGGCTCGGGATGATTCTGCTGCGCATGGTGTTACTCTCCTGGCGGGTGGCAGAGCGTAGTATTGCACGTGCTGCCCACGGAAGATGGTTTGGGTTTCAGTTGAAAGGATATTTACCTCGGTGCAAAAGGTGCGGTGCGCTACTTTCGTGATGTGCACGGTGCTGCGCTGTTACCATGAAGTTTGGGCCAGAGGAGGAGCGTGTTGCGCACATGGATACAGGCATTTCAGGCAATATCCGGAACATGCTGCTTTACGAAATCGGCTCTCTTTACGAGCCCGACCGTTGCGGTGTCATTGCCGCCATGGGCCGGAACGACCCTTCCACGCAGCGGGATGTCCCTGCGGCGTTCGAGGCCTATTCATTGCTGCTGAACCAGCTAGACAGGACGGAACTGCAGAATGCCGCACCGGGCGCGCCCGTCGTCGATCTGTCTCCCAGCGTACACTGCATGCCGTGTGCGGATGTGGATGGTGAGCAGGCAGAATCCGTGAAGGGGCGCGTCGTCTGTCTGGTCGGAGTGGAGGCGGGCATGCTGGGCTATGCGGCGCACTGGCTGGTGGACAATCTGCGCAGCGACACCGTCAGGCGCATGGGCGGTATTCTGGCCGTGCCTTTCGAGATCAGGCAGATCGATGCCAGGGATCATCTGGTTCCGGACTGGTTCTGCATCTTCTACCAGTCTGCCAACCCTCGCCTGAACTATCCGCTGCTGTCGTTCAGGTCGATTCTGACCGATGAGCGCTTCAGGGGAGAATGGACGGACGTGGCCCGCCTGCGGGCCCCGCTCTATGGTTTGCCCATGCACGACCCCATGAAGGCGCCCTGAAAGGCAGAATGTTCAGTCTGCCGGATTCAGATGGAACACCACGGGCCAGTTGGAGCCTTTTCTGGAGGCGTGGTAGTTCCAGTGGTTGGTGTCGAGCCAGCGCCCGCCATCGAGGTGTTGTGCCTGCGATTCGGTGAATGCCGCGGGCCAGGTAAATCCGGATGAAGCACCATTGCGGTGATCTGCAAACTTCCATTCACTGCTGCCTTCTGCACGGAACTCCAGATCATAGGGCTTGCCTGCCGACAGTTCCACGTACTGCCCCGGCGGGAAGATGATGTCATACCACTTCAGGGCGGCAAGCTGCAGGCCCTTGGCCTCGACGGTTCTGTAATTGGGGCTGGCCGCCTTGATGTAGCCCCAGGCCAGCTCGCGGCTGCCCTGCAGCAAACGCCATTTGAGCTGCCCGGCCTTCGAGGCGGCTGTGGCCACGGAGATGGCATTGACGCGTTTTTCCGCGCCTGGCACAAAGCGCTCGCGTACCGGTTTTTGGGAGGTGACCGTATATACCCGGCCCGGGTCGACGCTGCCGCTTTCCATGTCGGACACACCCATGGACTTGCCATCTGCAAAGGTGAGCTGCAGGATGGGCGAGAAAAAGTGGTTTCCGGAACCGTCATGCGTGAGGTTCATCCAGCGGCTGAAGGTGCTGGAGCCGGGGGTGCGCTTGCCCATCAGGGTGCCCCAGTCGGTACTGCTGATCCAGCGGGAGGGGCGGGTGATCTGCATGTGCGTGGCGGCGTTGTTGCTGCTGACGTAGTTGGCCGCCGGATTGGCATCGGTGTTCTGCATCACCAGATGGTAGATTTTGCCTTTTTGAAGCGTTCCGTGGCTGGTGAGGGCGATTTCGGGGAAGATCGAGTTGCTGGCATGCATGTCCGGCACGAAGCTGGCCTCGGCCAGTGGCTGCTGGCTGAAGTCGGGCAGATGGCGTGCGGTGTTGTCGTCCGGCAGGACCGTGAGGCGGATTCTGCCGCCCGTGCCGGCAGAATAGCCCTCGCCTCCCTGCCAGTACAGACGAACCCTGGATAGCTGGCCGCCTTCCAGGGCACGGAACCGGTTGACCACGACGTTCTCCACGCCCTTGTACACGCCGATGATGGTGTTGGCGAGTGTGGTCTGGGTAAAGAGCCCGGGGCCGTAGAGGTGGCTGGCCATCACGGAATTCCACCTGAAGCCCGAGGGGTTGGAACTGATGTACTTTTGCAGAATGTGTTTCGGGGTGGTGGTGCCGGCGCCGGTTCGTGCTGCGGCTGCCGGGCCGCTCCGGGCCGTGGCCGCCGAAGACTGCCCGGCGGGCGTGTTGACCGTGACTTCCTGTGTGTCTTCGGTGCTGGCGGCGGTGTCGTCGGCAGCTGGCACACTGGGTTCGTCCGTCTCGGCCAGGTTGGGCATGACGTAAGGGGCAGGGTCTCCGTCCAGTGTCTGCCCGGCAACCGAACCGTTTGTCACGACCGGGGCGGGGGGTGATTCACCCGGGCCGGCATCCTGACCTTGCGAGGGTGATGTGGCCGGCACGGGGGTGGTGCCTGGCTGGGTGGCGGTGGAAGACGGGTTGCCGGCCGATGTCTGCCGGCTGCCTTCGGCGGTGGCACTTTTGTCGTCATCATCCGATCCGCATCCGGTCAGCATGACCGATACGCAGGCCAGGGTCACGAAAGCGGTTGTGCGCCTTGCTGAAAGGATGCCCATGATCTTTCAAGTTTCAGAATAATACTGTCTGATCTGTCTGCAAACGGCGTCTGCCTGCGTGCAGGGATGAATGGGTGTTTCATCGATGATGACGACGACGTGATGGGGTTTTTTCAGGGCGGCAGATTGTGCAATCACGTCGGCAGCGCGAAACAGGGTAAATATATACTGGTCATGCCCGGAAAGGGCGCTGATGTCATATTGCGTGACAGATGTATCCGGCGCTTCATCGATGGACGCTTCCCGAAACAGATTGGTCTTTTGCAGGTGCTGCAGCATGGTGGCGAGTTCGCGAAGTACGTCGATGTCACGGGAGGGCATGGGCATTTCCTTCAGCGGCATGGCGGCCAGTGCCTGGGCATAGTTCAGCAGGGCGGCGGTCATGGTGCCGAAGGCGGTATCGATGGCATCCATCCTGTCTGCGTATCGCGCCGGAACAGCGAATTTTCTGTCCAGGAATGAGGCTTTCCGGTTGATCAGGGTGCTGATCTCTCCCAGGCGGTTGTAGTGATCGAGCACTTCGTGCAGCAGCAACGATTCGTTGACGGCATTCGTCAGGTCCGCCAATGTCTGCTTCGGGGTTGTGGTGGCATCACCCGTGTCATGCAGGCAGTCGGCCAGAATGGCAAGAATGTCCTGTGTCTCCGCCGTGCTGTCCTGGCAGGCCGTGGTCAGGGCCACAAGAAAGTGCTCCAGCCAGATCATCTGCGCTGGCTGGTGTCCCCGCATGTCGAGGGACAGCCCCGGGATGCCGGATGTGTCGATGGTGATGATCCGTGACGCCGCCAGCGGCACCGGATGGCCCGTGGAAAAAACATGAAAATGCACCGGAGCCCTGTCGTTCTGTCTTTTGATGTCCGAGATGATGGCGGCAATTCTTTCGGCGGGCCGACCGGTTGCCGACGTTTCGTCGTGATGCGGTATGCCATGGGCGGCATCGAGCCACAGGGCAGCCTGTTCGGTCTGGCGGTTTATGCGGTACAGGTAGGTGGGTGTGTAGCCCCAGCGTCTGGCGGCGTCGCTGATGCTCCATCCCCGGGCCGCAAGCACCTGGCCGAGCGGGTGGTCGGTGGCTGGCGTTCTGCCGGGGGCTCTGTCGGGACGAAGGGGGGGGCGGGACGTGGTGGTGGTCTGCCTGGTGCCCTTTGTGGCGTCGGTCTGTTTTCTGTGGGTGGCCTGGGTCAGAAGCCCCTTGAGTGTCGTCGTGCTGGTGGTCTTCTTCATGCTGTGTGCTGCGCTGGAAGCGTCGGGGAGTTGGCCGGTATTCTGGATGATAGGGTGTCGACGAGGTTGATGTGATGTTGGCGATGTACATCGCCAACATATACGACTATCTGCGCCATATGTTGATTTACGGAAAGACATTGACCGTGGTGTTTACGAAAGCTACCATTTGGCCATGGGTTCAGTCACAGGGAGAAGGAGATCGCCATGGCACGGCAACGCGACACGATCACGGCGGATAACGGTCTGACGAACGGCCTGGAGCCCGGGGAGATGCCCCGGGATGCCACGACGGAGCACCGCCTGACGCTCAGGGAAGCGTCCCGGGACGGGGATGGCAATGTCAAACGGGGGGAGGAGGTGTACAGGCTTGCGCCGGACATGCTGGCGCTCAATCAGGACAATGTCCGTGACAGCTACGAATCACAGCGTGCCATTGCCCATATCGAGGGGCTTATGGCGGCCTATGAAAGAGGGGACTATGTGCCGCCGCTGCTGGTGCAGCCGGTTGCAAACGAAAACGGTCAGTATGTGATCATCGACGGGGCGCACCGCAAGATCGCTGCAGACCGTGTGGTCAGGGAACGGGGGCTCAAGCTGCGGCTCAGCTGCATGGCTTTCCGTGGCAACAGTACCGAGCAGCTGATGTACATGATGACATCGGCCAAGGGGCTTGCGCTGGACGAGATCGAAAAGGCCAGGGCGTGCAGAAAACTGGTCAACCGGGGCATGAGCCGGCAGGAAATTGCCTCGGCCATGGGGGTGACGGTGACCTGGGTGGACAGCCGTATCCTGCTGGCCGATGCAGAACCGGAGGTTCATCAGGCCATTCGCGATGGTGTCATCGAGGCATCCGTTGCCATCGGGATCGTTCGTGAATCCGGCATCCGGGCCGCGCAGGTCATCCGCAGGCTGGCCCAGAAGGCGAGGCAGCAGGGACGCCGGCGTGTGACCGGCTCCGTGGTCAACGGCCCCCGGCTTTCTCCCAAAACGGCAAATGCGCTGCTGGACTCGCTCAGAACCGCCTATGAGCAGCTCGACGACGAGGTGATCGGAAAGGTCAGTGACTGGGAGGCACAGCTGAAGTCCGAGGACATGTCCGATGACGAGCTGAAAAACACGCGCATCGAAATCAGTGGTGCCGCGCTGATGCAGCTCGTTCGGGGCTGGGGTGTCGTCAGGGCCTTTGAAGAGCAGCAGCAGATCAAGGAAGAACGCCGCATCAGGCGGCTCGAGGCCAGGGAGCAGGAGAAAGCGGCCAGCCAGCATACCGGAACCGGCGAGCGAGAACAGCCGGAAAATCATCATGCCGGGGTCACGGAACGGGCAGGGCCGGGAAACCATCATGCCGGGGTCCGGGACAGGGAAGAACCGGCAGGCCATCACACGGGTGACGGTGCCGAAGAGAATGATATTTTTGGTGTGGTGCCGCTGGCTGCGCACCAGAGGTCCGGGCAGGCCATGGCGCTGCACTGAACGTCATGGGCGATTTCGACAGGTGGCTGGCTGCCATGCAGCGTCTCGTACGCGGCAAGATCGAGCTGATGAGACAGGCGGGGCATCCCGCATCCATGGCTGGCGTGACGGATGATGCCGGACGGATGGCCTCGGAGCTGGTGACGAGTTTCGTCTATCTGGGCGACGAAATGGCCGTTCTTTGCGGCCTTCGGGGATTTGGCCTCGAGTACCAGATCCATGGGACGGGGGATGATGCAACGATTCATCCCATGCCCGGACAGACGCCGCCTGCGGCCATGCTGTCTGCGCCGTTCCTGTCGTGGGTTGTGGAAAATGGTGTGCTGCAGCATGGCCGCGACATGGGCGTGATTCGCAGAATGGCGGCCGCCAGCCTGATGGCGCGTGACAATGGGGGGCCTGCGGGCATGCATGGCAGCGCCCATGAGCCGCCATGTGAGAGACCATAGTGAACAGGGGGTTGGTCAACGAAAAAAAGGGGTTGACCGGTGTACCGGGCGCTGGTGAACTGAACGATAATAATGGCATATGGGCTGGGTGCAATCGATTTGGCATTTTTACAACAGCCCCAGGAAGCAGAGGTTCATGAACAAGCCCGGAAACAGGCCGTACACGGAGGGCATGAGTTTTCCTCCCCGGTCCATGGTTGAAATCGATGATGTGGCAGGCGCGCGGCGTACCGTGCTGGTCCGGCTCAATGCCATGACCTTCTCGGAGCGTGGCATGCAGGATGGGGCAACGCCGCGGGCGCTGCATCCGGTTCTCGGACCCCGGTTACTGGGTACGTTCTGGGAACACGTAAGCCGCAACGGCCTGCAGGGGGTTCTGGATGCCGCGGTGGGCTATCTGCGAAAGACCGGGCAACACGATGTGGTGGCCGATCCGGTGATGCTGCCGAAGATGATCCGCGCGCTGGAGCAGGGCGGCAATCCGGGCGATATCACGGAGAAGCGGCTGAAGGATGCGCTGGACGGGGTTCGCCGTGATGAGCAGGCCGTCCGGTCTGCCGAGCGATTGATGACGCAGTATCTGGATGACCTGCGGAGGGATGTGCGCCCGGACGCTGGCAAGATCATGCGTGCCGGGAAAAATGATCGCGTCGGTGAAACGCCTGGCGAGAACCTGGGCGATGTCAACCGGCTCACGCCCTGAGCCTGATGTCCCTTGTCTGCCTTTGGTGTTGCCGTTCCTGAGCCTGATGCTCCTTTATCTGCCTTTGGTGGCGCCGTTCCTGAGCTTGACGCCCCATTATCTGCCTTTGGTGTTGCCGTTCCTGGGCTTGATGTCCCTTATCTGCCTTTGGTACTGCCGTTTCCGGTGTTGTCTTCCGGTGGTTCGAAACTGAATGCTTCGGGCATTTTGGGTTTGGCCTTTATTTCGTAATGCTCGGTGCGCAGGGGGCCGCGAAACGGGTTGTTCTGCTGCTCCGGATCGAGCCGGTAGCCGTTGGGCTTGAGCCATCTGTCGGCCCTTTTTGCCCAGTACCGGATGGATTTGGGAACCGAGCGCACACCGTTGGCGCACACGGTGTATGAACGCCCGGATTCGGGACGGATGGACAGGTCACGCGTGCCGATCTGCCGGTGATAGACATTGTCCAGACCGGGAGAGAGCTGCGCGACCCGGCCGACCGTTTCCATGTTCTGGCCTTCGAAGAGTGCGCTGTATTCGACGAATGGTCCGTAGTCGTCCGAATTCTTTTCCACCGCGATCGTGCTGACGGGCTGGTCGAATACCTGTATGGGAGACGGCAGTGTGTATGTGGCGCGCTGGTCGTCGGACGTCAGGCCGTGTGTGACGGTATGTCCCTGCAATGTGTGGACCCATGACTGAATGTCGTCGGGAGAGGCGTTTTGCCTGCATTCCAGTGCACGGCTGAGGTTGCGGGTGGCGTGCGCGTTCGGGGTGTCCCTGTCGGTGCTGGCGCATGATGCAACGAGCACGGAGGCCATGGCGAGGGAGAGGGAAATACGGGTCATGATGGACACGCGGTGGCAAATATATGCAGACGGGGCGGACCGCCTGTTTTGATCCATGGACGGGTGGGGCACTCACGCCTGCCTGATCACCTCATCCACCGCCCTGCGTGCCGAAAAGGGCCGCACCTTTGCATACCCCAGCCGCATCAATATTTGCGGATACCGGTTATGTGCAGAAAATCCGACGCCAATCCGCTCCCGCAGGAAGGGCACTTCGCACGGCTGGTTCAGATAGGCATGGGCAATGCCGTGCTGCGTGAGCAGCAGCAGGGTGCGCTGCAGGACGCTGCCGGTTTCGATCCAGTCGGGGCGCGTGTCGCCGCCGGTGCTCAGCAGCATCAGGTGGGAGGAGGAGGCAATTCTTTTGCGTTCGGCCGTGTTGAGAATCTCGCCGTGCAGCGAAAACCGGATGATGGGGCGGGTGATCCACTCCGGCAGGCTGGGGGCGCCCATCACGGCGTAACTCAGCCCGTCCCGGGTTCGTTCGCTGTGGCTGCGGTTGTAGCGGATCCACGAAAGCAGCTCCTGCTTGAAGGGGGCGTCCTTCATCTGGGCGGTGTTGCCGGCCAGGACGCGCTCGGTCAGACGGGCATGCTCGGGGGTGCCGTGCGTCCATGTCCGGATGTGTACGCGGCTGGTCTGTGTGGCTGCGATGATGCTGGCAAGCAGCGTCTGGGAAATGGGTCGACCATCGTAGGTGGCGCGGTTGGTCTGGCGATGCGGAATCTGTTCGAACAGGGGGTCTGGCGTTACGCCATCCTGCCGGGTCAGGGAAATGACGATCTCGCCCGCGTCGCTGACCCGGGTGTTGCAGGTGTAGCCCTGGTGGCTGGCGGCAATGCGCAGGTTTTCGGCGGCACAGCCCAGGCTGATGAAAAGCTCGCGATCATCCGGATCGACCACGGGCAGGCGCCGGCCGGGATCGGGGCTGATGGTGATGTGATCGCTGCCAACGGTAAATAACCACGGCTGGGTGTTGTGCCCCGAGGGAGCCCGGACCGCATGGGCGATCATCTGACGGAAATCGTTCAGGCTCATGGAACATCTACCTCCTCGTGGTTCCGTCGGGTTCATTCTGCCATCTGCCCTTGGGGAGTCTCTGCAAAAGTCCTGCGGCACTTTGGCTTCCATGCCCGGGCGATCCAGTGCGTTGCCATCTGTCGGCAACAGCTCTGCTATTACCGACAGATGACGCCTTCCGGCTCATCCCGATCCTGGGTCCAAAGCGCTCGCAGACTTTTGCAGAGGCTCCCGGGCGCGTGTCAGGGACTCACCATGGCACGCCATGATGATTCAGCAGGGAAATTTACTACGAAGCGATGGCTTTACAGGGGAATGTTTGTTCTGTGATTTGTTCCAAAACATGCCAATCATCGACATGTTGTTCGGTTTCGTGATGGCGGCATGAATATGATAGCCTGCCCACTTTGATCAGCGAGAAGAAGAGGGACAGGATCATGCCAAGAAAACTTGGAGCCGACACGAAAGCATACAACCTCGGGCGTCTGGAAGGGGCCATCGAGGTTCTGGACGATCTGGGTATTACCTGGGAATCCCATTCTGCACAGATGCTCAAATGGGCGATCGAGGACATGGAGATGCGGGCCAAATCCGGTCTGGGCATGCTGCGGCGGGGCACGGCGGCTTTCTATCTGACCGACCGGCATTTCATTGCTCTGGTCTGTGAGGAAGATTTCTATTCCCTGGATGTGCGTCGCCTGGTGCCGGAGTGGCGCCGTGTGGTCGAAGACGAAGTGGGCGAGAAGCGCTCTGGCCGGTGGTTCATTACCCACGACGGGCATGAGCTGGCACAGAGTCCCCTGGGGCGGGACAGTGCGTATGACGCGTTGCATGGCCACCTGCTGCGGTTGCCGAAGGATGACGGGGCGGACGAGGAGGGCTTCCCCCTGGAGCTGGTGTTTGCTGCCATGGACGAGGAGACCGGTCAGATGGATGAGGAGCCCGAACTGCGTGGCATGTTCATGGTTTCCGAAGAACGTGGCCTGAGCATGATTGCGGCGCGTGACGATACGGTGCTGCTGGCGGATCTGGTCGATCAGGGGTTTGATGGCTGGTTGCCGGTGGAGCGGGAGGAGCTGGTGCTTCAGTAGCGGGGCACGGCACGCGGCAGGGGCGCGCGTTTGCCACCTGGCCAGCCACGACCGCCAGCTACCGGCCACCGGCCACCGCCTGCCGGCTGGTGCTGTACACACCGGTGCGTCATTTTCTATAACGGCCTGTCCAAACTTTTCGGGGCGGTCTGCCCTGCGCGGGGGCGTGTGTGATGCACGGTCTGCGCAGGGTGCTGCTGCGCCTGCATCATGAAGCATATCGGGGCTGTGCTGTCGGGGTTGGTGGTCGTGCTGGCTGCGGGCTTTTCCGGGCAGGCGGAGGCCGCCATTCATCAGTGCCGTGAGGGTGGCCGGATGACCTATCAGGCGCTGCCGTGTGCCGGTCAGTCGGCCGATCTGGGGGTGAAGGGCAGGCGGGGGCACGGCCAGGCGCTGGATGAGGCGCAGGCGCTGGCCGACGAGCTGTGGACGGGGTTGACGGCGGGGATGCCCATGGCGGCGGTGCGCGGTTCTGGGTGGATGCCGGAGGCTACGCGCAGGGCTGGGTGCTGCTGAAGGCCGCGCCACAGCAGGAGGGTCATTCACAGCTGACCTTTGGCTACTGGCCAAAGGGCGCGCAGGATTACGAACAGCTCAGGGCCAGCGGGCGTGAGGTGGGGCAGCTGGTGGTGGGCAATGAATGACGGCAGGCAGCGCGGCCATTGGGGGGCGCCACCGGCTGCGTGATGGCTGGCGGTGCGATGGTGTCATGTGAGGTGCCGGACTGGGTATGGTTGGGCGGGGCTTGCTGGCCCGGTCATTCCTTCTTCCCGTTCCGCTTTCCCGGGCAGGGTTGCTGGAAGAGCTGACGGGTTTCGAGGCGAATGGCGGTGAGGCTGCCGCCCCAGACGCAGCCGGTGTCCAGCGCGATGAGGTCGGGCTGCAGCTTCAGGCCCAAGGAGGACCAGTGGCCGAAGATGATCGGCCGGCCGGCGGAACGGCGGTTGGGGGCCAGGAACCACGGAATCAGCCCGTCGGGGGCATTTTCCGGTGACTCGGTGCATTTGAATTCCATGCGGCCGTCGGTGTGCAGGTAGCGCACGCGGGTCAGGCCGTTGACGATGCAGCGCAGGCGGTCGTCACCGCGCAGGTCGTCGCTCCAGCGGTCGGGTGTGTTGCCGTACATGACGGTCAGGAAGTCCTGCCAGTGGGGGCCGGCCAGCACCTTCTCCACTTCATGGGCGAGGTCGCGTGCCTGGTCGTATTCCCATTCGGGCAGCAGGCCGGCGTGCACCATCAGGAAATCGCCCTGGCGCAGGGCCAGGGGCCGGGTGCGCAGCCAGTCGATGAGTTCGGCGCCGTCGGGGGCCTTGAGGATGGGGTCGAGGGTGTCGCCGGCGCGGGGGCTGCGGATGCCGGCAAACTGGGCCAGCAGGTGCAGGTCGTGGTTGCCCAGCACGGTACGGGCGCGCAGGCCCAGTTTGCGGATCTCGCGCAGGGTGCCGAGGGAGTCGGGGCCGCGGTTGACGAGGTCGCCGCAGAACCAGAGGGTTTCGGTGGGGGCAGGGCCGATTTTCCTGAGCAGCTGTTCTAGGGGCTGGCGGCAGCCCTGCAGGTCTCCGAAGGCCAGTGTCACGGGGGTTCCTGTTGGTTGGGGGAGGGGGAGATCAGTGCCTGCGTTTGCGCCCGCGGCGGCCCCGGGAGGCCTTGCCGCGTGGCGCCGGGCGGGCAGCGGTGGCGGTGCTGTCGTTGCAGCCTTCGTCGCTGGCTCCGTCTTCGCTGCCTGTGCAGTCGTCGCTGGTGCCGCTACAGTCTTCGTGGTCGTCTGACCCGTCTTCGGTGCAGGGAGCGGCTTCTTCTGCAGGGTCGTCGGCGCAGGGGATTTCGGCGCAGGGATCTGCACCCGTGCTGGCGTCAGAAGCGGCTGCAGTGGCATCCGTCAGGGCCGAGGAGATCTCTGCCGTGGCGGTGGTGTCGTTGCTGGATGCCGTCTTGCCGGGTTCTCCGGCGGTGATTTCGCGGGGGGCAGCTGTTTCCGTCGTGCAGTCTGCCGTGGGGGCTGCGGCCCGTGTGCCGGCAGGCGTCCGTGTGGCGCTTTCTTCGTCGTGCTCCGTGCCGTGGGTGGCCACCTGGGCCAGGCGTTTCAGGCGGGCCAGCAGGTCGTCGTTGTCGGGCAGCAGGGCGGCCAGTTCTTCCTGCGACTGTACCTCGTCGTCCTGACGGCTTTCGGCCAGGAGGGCCGCGGCCATCGTGAAGCTGGCGGCTGCCGGCGACAGGGCCGGGCGGGCAGGCGGTTTGGCGGGCTGTGACCCGGCAGTGGGACTGGCCGGGGATGTGTCGGTCGTGTTGCTGGCCATGCTGCCGGCCGGGGTGATGCCGGTCGTACTGCTGGCCGTGTTGCCGGTGGATGCAGGGCTGGTCGTGTTGCCGGGTGGTGCAATGCTCGCGTTGCCGGCCATGCTGCCGGCCTGGGCGGCGGTGCTTGCAGCGCTGGTCATGCTTTTGGCAGGCGCGCCGCCGGCCATGTGGCTGGTGGGGGCGTTCGAGAGGTCTCGCTCCGGCATTTCCGCCAGGAAATCGGCCGGGGTGCTGACAGTCATGGTCTCAGGGGCGCTGGCCGGGAGGTGGATGGCCCCGGTTGCCTGGGCAATGGCCGGGATGTCTGCCGGTGTCCCGGAGGTTCCTGGCAGCGGGCCGAACGGAGCGGCCGGCCGGAAGCCCGCGGTCGTCGATGCCAGGGCGGGCTGTACCCGGGGGGCTGGCCGGGACGGCTGGAACGGTTGTGCCGGTGCCGGCTGGACGCCGGGGGCGCCTGCGGCCTGTCTGGCCGTCACGGGGGCCGTTTTGGGCGTGACCGGCAGGCCCGCAGCTGTCGCAATGGCTGCACCCGTCTCTGCCGCCGCGTCTGCCGCAGCGGCAGCACTGGCTGGCATGGCTGCTGGCAAGGCTGCACCGGGGATGATGACCGGCTGTCTGTCGCTCTTGCCGGCCGTGAGGGACGCAGCAGTGATTCCTGCAGGTACCGGCGTGCGGGCGGGCGGGATGCTCGCGCCCGGTGCATCGGTGGCGGCGGGGGCTGTGTCGCCTGCGGGCTCGCTGCTGTCATCCGGGGTCGGGTTGTGCAGCGGCGCCGGGCGGTACTCGGGCACCCACAGGCCCAGCATCTGGCGCACTTCGGCGTCACCCACCGAACCGTTCGATTCCAGCCAGCGGCGCACCGAGATGTCCCAGCTGGTGCCGGGCGGGTCGATGGGGCGGGAGACGCGCAGTTTGGGGTGCGGGGTGGGGAGCGTCTTTTCGTTGTCGGCCAGCAGCTCCTCGAAGAGTTTCTCGCCCGGGCGCAGGCCGGTGAAGGCGATGGGAATCTCGGCTTCGGTGTAGCCCGACAGGCGCACCATGGTGCGGGCCAGGTCCACGATGCGGATGGGCTGACCCATGTCGAGCACGAAGGTCTCGCCACCGCGTCCCATCAGGCCGGCCTGCAGCACGAGCTGGGTGGCCTCGGGGATGGACATGAAATAGCGGGTGATGTCGGGGTGGGTGACGGTGACGGGGCCGCCGTTGGCGATCTGTTCGCGGAACTTGGGGATGACGCTGCCGCTGGAGCCCAGCACGTTGCCGAAGCGCACGAGCACCATGGGCAGGGTGGCCATGCTGTGCTGGTACTGCAGGATCATCTCGGCCA
>ERZ772967.1296-NODE-1296-length-17471-cov-3.428916_pt1 | contig 17471 bp, 18 predicted proteins | sample MGYA00511677_ERZ772967 | MGnify/ENA primary metagenome ERZ772967 (study PRJEB29015, sample SAMEA2737931) | human oral metagenome | biome: human oral; feature: human-associated habitat; material: dental | place: China | collected 2146 ...
ATCTTCTCGCGCGCCTCCACCTTGTGCTTCATCCCTTGCGGGATATGCACTACAGCGCCCGGAGCCACCTCTTTTCGCACGCCGTCGAGCAGAACGAAGCCGCGGCCCTGCACCACATTCCAGACCTCATCGCGATGCCTGTGGCTATGGTAATTCATGCCGTGTCCCGGATTCAGCGTCACCTTTATGACGAGGCTCCGCTCCTCCACGTCGATGATCTGGAACCTGCCCCACGATTTTTCCGCAAACATGGCCTGCTGCGTAAACTTCTCCACATAAGGCTTGATATAGCTCGATGCACTCTTGTCGGCGACAAGGATGCCCTCGGGACTGGCGGCCACCACGGCATCCTTGAGTCCCATGCAAAGAATCGGCACATCCATCTCGTTGACGACCTGCGTCCTTTGGCAGGCATCGTCCATCGTCACATCGCCGATGCTCGGCGACTGCATGATTTCCGTCAGCGTATTCCACGTGCCGAGATCCTTCCACTCACCCGCATAGCGCAGGACGGCGATGCTCTTCTCCCGCTCGACAACAGCATAGTCGAAACTGATTTTTTCAAGCTTCCCATAGTTTTGGAAAAGCGCCTCATAGCTCGAGAAGCCCAGAAGCTTCTGTGCCTTTTCCAGTACATAAGCAAGGCGAAAAGCAAAAACGCCGCTGTTCCAAAGCGCACCTTTTCGTATATACTGCGCCGCTTCTTCCTCCGAAGGCTTCTCCTTGAAGGTCGCCACCGGGCTGATTTCCGCCTTGTTCTCCGGCAAGATATAGCCGTATTTCGCACTCGGATACGTCGGCTCGATTCCCATGAGCATAAGTGAGGCCCGGTTTTTCGATGCAAGAGATGTCAATCTTCGGACAGCGGAGAAATAACTGTCCTCCACATAGGGATCGACAGGGCATATTGCTGCAGCCTCATCCAAGGGCACGCCCTTCACATCGTGCAGATAAGCGCATACAAGCGCAATCGCCGGAAACGTATCCCTGCGGCACGGCTCCACGGAAAGTGCCGCATCATCCCCCAGCTGATGGAGAAGCGTCGCGACCTGCGCCTTCGACGTTGCAATCGTCACATCCGCATCGGGATCGGCTCTTCGGATCTGCCCATAGACGCGCTGCGCCATGGACAGGCAGGTCCCGTCCGCCTGACGAAAAATCGGGATAAACTGCTTCGAACGTATATCGTTGGAAAGCGGCCAAAGGCGTTTGCCTGAGCCGCCGGAAAGCAAAACAATATGCACAGCCCTACCTCGCTCCCCTTCATTTTTATGGCAAACTTTCAGGACATATGTTCATCCTTCACGCGAAACGGCCTGCTTTGCTGTCGTTGCCATCTCCTGCGATGGCATCATCCCAGCATCATGCTGTACATATATCCTCATGCCTTACAGAAACCTCAGCCACATTTCCCGATTATCCGGCAGCAGCTCCGGTCGGCCTCTTTTCAAACCAGATCAGCGTCCGTACTTTTCCAGATCCGCCTTGACCATCAGGCGCACAAGCGCCGGAAAATCGACCTTGCGCCGCCAGCCAAGCTCCTTTTCCGCCCTCGAGGAATCGCCCCAGAGAAGCTCCACCTCCGCCGGACGAAAGCTGCGCGGATCGACCTCGACGAGAAGGCGACCCGTCTTTTTGCAGTACCCCTTCTCCTCCGCCCCCGCGCCGCGCCACTCGATCTCAATCCCCGCCGCCTCGCGGAAGGCGCACTCGGCGAACTCGCGCACCGTGTGCGTCTCATTCGTCGCCAGCACATAATCGTCGGGCTTCTCCTGCTGCAACATGCGCCACATGCCCTCCACATAATCCCCGGCAAAGCCCCAATCCCGCTTGGCGTCAAGATTCCCCAAGGTCAGATGATCCATCTTCCCCGCCAAGATCTTCGCCACCGCGATGGTGATCTTCCGGGTCACAAAGGTCTCCCCCCGGCGGGGCGACTCATGGTTGAAGAGGATCCCATTCGCCGCGAACATCCCGTATGCCTCGCGGTAATTCACTGTGATCCAATAAGAATAGAGCTTCGCTGCGCCATAGGGCGACTTGGGATAAAACGGCGTCGCTTCACTCTGGGGCGCCGTCTCCGGCAGCCCCCCAAACAGCTCCGACGTCGACGCCTGATAAAAGCGGCAGGGCTTCCCGTAGAGCCGAATCGCCTCCAAGAGCTTCAGCGTCCCCACCCCCGTGGCCTCCGCCGTATACTCCGGCACCTTAAAGGACACCGCCACATGGGACTGCGCCGCCAAATTGTACACCTCGTCCGGCTGCACCTCCGACACCAGCCGCAGCAAGTTCATCCCATCCGTCAAATCCCCGTAATGCAAAAAGAACCGCTCGGAAAGCTCCTCCGCCGAAAGCAAGGGATCAATCCGCTCCGTACAAGGCGTACTGTGCCGCCGCACCACGCCATGCACCTCATAGCCCTTATCCAGCAAAAGCTCCGCCAAATAAGACCCATCCTGCCCCGTAACCCCCGTAATTAAAGCCCTCTTCATCTTCTGCCTCCTCGCCTTTGGAAAAATTTCCCTCTCAATCATAACACACAATGGCAGAGACCGTAACCATCGCAGCTTTCAACCCTTCACTGACAGGCCTCATAAAGCTTTACAAGCTGTGCCATCATCTTCTCCGTGGTGAATTGGGCAAGAAACCTCTGACGGCCTTTCTGTCCCATCGCCGCAAATTCTTCACGATGTTTCGCCGCATAGTGAATTTTTCTCGCTAACGCAGCGATGTCGCCTTTGGGCACTAAAAAGCCATTTCCCCCCTCCGTGACCGCCTCCTCTACACCGCCGACCCGGGAGGCAATTACAGGAAGACCCGCCCGCATCGCCTCTAAAATGCTGATGGGGAAGCCTTCCCACTGACTGATAAGCAAAAATCCGTCATAGTGCGGCAAAAGGGTCTGAACATCGGTGCGATTGCCTAAAAACCGCACTGCCTCTTTTACCTCCAGTTCTTTCGCTATGCGCTGCACCCGCGCCAAATCCGGCCCATTCCCGATAAAATCCACCTGCATCAGAAGCCTTTTTTCAGCGTTTCGCAAGATGCCCAATGCCTTTAAAATATCCTCCGGGGATTTCGGCTGCGCAAAGCGAGCCACCATCACCAGCCGCAGGACAGCGGACGACTGCCCCGAACAAATCGGTGCCTCAGGGGAAATCCCGTTATAAATCGTCACCATCTTGCTACCATGCATCGGAAGCCATCGGCATCCCAGGCGGCGGTCATAATCCGACACGCAAATGATCCGCTGCGCCCAAAATCCGGCTGCCATTTCCATCCATTGATAAAAGCGCCGCTTCAGCGGCGCTACTCCTTCGGTAAAAGACCAGCCATGCACCGTAAAGACCGCCGGAATCCCAGACAGCCACGCCGCCAATCGCCCCACAATCCCCGCTTTGCTGGAATGGCAATGGACAAGATCCGGCCTCTGCTCCAAAAGCAAGCGACGAATAGCCCGTATCGCGCGAATATCCCGACAGGGAGAAATCTCCCGCACGAGATCCGACACCAGCACGACCTCGATCCCCGCCGCTTGCAGCCGCTCCGTCAACCATCCTTCATGCCCCACGATAACAGAAACGCCATGGCCTCGCGCCGTCATTTCCGCCGCCACCGTCAAAAGGTGTACCTGTGCGCCCCCAAGATCAGGAAGGGTAATGATATAGAGTATCTTCAAGACAACCCCTCCCATGGCACATGTTCCTCAGTCTCAAAATACGCTAAGAAAGCGATTCTCTGGCTCACGCCGCCGCCCTCACCCACCAAGCAATTCTGCCAACCTTTCTCTTATCCTGGACCGTTCAAGGATATTCTTCCACTGTAAATCTTCAACACTGCTATTACAAAAGGGAAACGTACGCAATTTCTCCCAATCCATATCACTAAAATCTTCCTTAATTTTATAAAATCTCATCTTTCGCCGCTTCTCAAACGCATTGACCCAAGCATAATCGGTCGTGACGATTTTCAAATCCATTGCCACATACTCCAATAACTTGGTCGATGTCTGGAGGTAGTACGGATAGACATTCGGAATATAATTCAGCGCATATTCCGCCTCTCTCGCTAAAGACGGAACCATTTCATAAGGGATCCGTCCAGCAAAAATAAGATTGTCATATCGCTGATAGGATTGATAAAGCGCTTCATCCGGGGTTCCAATTAACAGGAGGGATTTCTCCGGGTGATGCGAGAAAAAATCCAACACCTTTGCAAAACCACGTTCCTCTCCCATGTGGCCGACATAGACGAAATCGTACTTCTTTGCCGTCTTTTCCCTATGAAAAAAAACTGTGTCTACGCCCATATCCCGATAACAATAGGGAACATCATCATGAAATCCATAGCGCTTCCGTATTTCTTCATTCAAAAAAATACGTAGTGACGGCTTTACATTCAAATGCCGCTTGACGGTGTCTTTCCACTTCGCCCCTCGTCCCACCGAGAGGGAAGCATATTCATGAATCCGGGGAATCGAAGTTGCCTTGGAAAAGCGACCATCCACCCCCATAAACTGCCAGATTAAATCAAAATCCGTCCATGTATATGACGTAAGTTCCTGACAATTAAAAAATTCATATTCCGCAAAGAAATTTTTATATAGCAAAAGTTCCGGTAAATAAGCCTTCCCCGGGTGTAAAAACAGGATTTTCTTCATAGCTTTCTCTATCCTACGCCCATCATGTTCAGCCTGAATAAATACCATAGAGCCGCCAATTTAAGGCTCCGCAATCCATTCGACCAATCTCGCTTCGCCAAATACGCCTGGTATTGATCCGTAAATTTTTGCGCCGTATCCTTCGACGACCGCCCCTGCCATAAACGATAAATCAAGAGTGCGGGAACACGATAGCCAAAAATCGCCTTTTCATAAGCAGCCAATTCCTCTTGATCGGTGACATGCTGCTGGAGCCATGCCCAAATCTCCTGCCAAATGAACACGTCTTGCTCCAATTTATCCCAAGAAAAGGAGGACAGCGCGCCATTATTGAGCCGATACTCAAACAGAGGCCGCGGCAAAAATACTGTCCTTGCCGCTGTATAAAGCACCTTCACAAAAAATTCCATATCCTCCCCCCAAGCACACCCTTCACGGAATAACAAGTGGTGTTCCCGCAGCCTATCTCGTTTCATCAGCCACGCGTTTGTCTGAGGCGTCATCTTATTTTGTAAATACCTTAAGACAGACATGCTGCCGTTTTCACGCAACCCCTGTCGGCGGCGGCCATTTTCTAACACCCAATAATTGCAGCAGCAAACGTCAGCTTCCTTCTCCTGTAAAAACTTGACCTGTTCTTCGATTTTTGTCGGATATAGCCGGTCATCGGAATCCAAGAAAGAAACGTATTCCCCTGACGCCTCACGAAGTCCCCGATTACGGGCGGAAGAAACACCTTGATTCTCCTGATAAATATACTTTACTCTCGCTCCATATTGTTCTTGAAACGACTTAACGCGGGCTGCTGTATCGTCCGTACTCCCATCATCCACTAAAATAACCTCAATCTCCCCATAAGTCTGCTGCAACGCGCTCTCCAACGAAAAAGAAAGACAATCCGCTCGATTGTATGTGGGAATGATGATGGAAACCATATCGCACCTCTTAATTCACAGGACGAACCTCTTTCCAGCCCCGCAGACGAAAAAACATTTTCTTACCCAATATCGCCATGACCATTGTTTTGATGATCTTTCGTAATGATTGTCGCTTTTTCGCTATCTCCTTTAACTTATTGATACGCGATACATACGCTTCCCCCGCGTAGGCTTTGATGATGGCGCTATATTCATCATACATCGCTTCGCTATCACTCGCGCCAAAGAGAGCGTAATAGGCGACGTCGATGTCCATGGCGCAGAAGGAGGCGCCCGCCGCGACATGGCGCAGCAAAAATTCGTAATCGGCGGCCACGCGATATCGAATATCAAAACCGGATGTCATCAAGGCACGGCGGGCAAACAGCCCTTGATGAGGCCACATCACCCCGCCTTTCAGCGCCTCAACAGACAGCTCTACCCTCTGGCGCTTGATGAGTCCCAACACGGCTTGGTACAGGAAAATATTCCCTACATAAAAATCGTATTTAGGATGCAAGCGGATAAATTCACTGACTTCCTGCATCACCTGATCGTCCCGCAGCCAATCATCCGCCCCCAAAAAATAGACATAGTCGCCCGTCGCCCGCCGGATTCCCTTATTCATCGCGGCGTAAATCCCCTGATCCGGCTCACTGCCCCAATAGGCAATCTTATCCTCATATTTTCGGATAATATCCACCGTGCCGTCTGTCGAACCCCCATCGATCACGATATATTCGATGTTGGGATAATCCTGCCGGATCACGCTCAAAATCGTTTGTTCGATGGTAGAGGCAGCGTTATACGACACGGTAATAATACTGATTTTCAGCATGGCAGACTCACCCGTCAATTTCCCTGAATCGGATTTCTCCCATAATCTTCTCTATATAGTAGATCGGTTTCTTTCCGTAAAAAGCTGCCCATCCCGTATATGTACTGGGCGGTCCCACAATGTAGTCGCAGGCGGCAAAGCCATACATATCTTCAACGATCTGTCCATTTCCCAAAACGACATCAAAGGCAGAAAACGCTTCTCTATCCACCGGCTCATTCGAACAAATCAGCCAACGAAGCTCTTTCCCCCTGAAATATTCTTTTACTTTCCCCATCACCTCGCCATATTGCTCATTCGTATAATAATACGCCCCACCCAAAAAATTTTGATAATCACCGCGGCGGATATGAAGCCCTATCACACATTTATCATTCTCATCCCTGATTTTTTCCGTCAGCGCGATAACATGCTTTTCGTGCGTCGGCGAAATACGAAAGAATTGCCGAACCTCATCTCCATACCTCTGTAAAGACACAGGATCGCGATAAAGCCACCCCTGTACAACCAAACACTTTGTACTCTCACGCAACCTCACAAAATCTAAATCTCTGAGATTGCATTCTTCTCCCTCCCCCAGCCGATAAAAGCGTAGCCATGAATTGCCCACCTGTTTCATCCCACGCAAAGCCATACACTTAAAAACAACCCTTGTCAAAAACAAAATAACCTGCCGAAACCACCACAGGCTAAGAATCCCCCGCTTCATTTCATATATACTCTCTCGCGCAAAATACGCCCCATACTCGTCAAAACTTGGATTATACAACGTATATCCGTATTCCCAAGAATTTACCAGCCAATGGGCATAATGGAACAACCGGTTCCCTAATTGCCCGGTTTTTGCCCCTAAAATGACCAATCCCTTCCACTCCTCATTGGTATTATACTGATCTTAGGCATAAGAGACTGACCCGTTCATTTCTTTCAACGAAACTGTTCCCTTACATCGATTCAGCGTAGCAGCCAGTTGACGATTGGTTCCGTTGGAGGCACCTTGATGCGCCGATCACACACAGAAAGCGCCTGTAAGCGCGTGAGCGTCCCATCCGTCGATCCATCGTCGCAGAGAATCAGCTCTCAGTCCTGCAACGTCTGTGCCAAAATAGACCGTACCGCCTTGCTCAAGCCGCCTCCCATCCCCTGCATTATACACGCCCATGATAACAGAGACGATAGGGGCATCCATAGAGCCTTCTTTCACTGTATCCATCCCCCATCTTTACATCCGTTCCCCGTTGCCCAACAACTGAACGATTTACGAACGCGATGTCCAAATGATTTTTTGGTTTCCCAAATTCTTTTATGCGATCCCACTATACGCTTTCATATATTCTTTTACAGTATCTGCACATATTTTCTCATGTTCCTTACGACAGATCAAGAGATACACATAATAGAATGTGCGATTGCTCTTTCCTAATGCCATTTGATACATATAGCGGTGGATATCCTTTAATGTTTTCGGAGTCCCCTCGCAAAGGAAATTCCCATAATTATCAAAAATAAAGCAGCATGTATATCCCTTATGTTCCAAATAAGAATCCATGCGCCAATATGAATCTAACTGACGCGCTAAGACATCGGTGCCACCATCCATTGTCATATCGGTTTCAATATAAAAAATCGGCTCTATATCATCCAAGGCGTCTCCCAGAGAAAGAACCGCCCCCGCATCATTGCCGCTTGTTGAAGTTTTAATCAAGCACACGCTCTCAAGAGAGATGCCGCACTGCTCAATCGCTTCTGGCAAGAACAAAGTAGGGGCTTCCGGGTTCATCGATGCCTTTTGCACGGCAGTCCCACCCCCAGAGACATCCGCTTGATAGCCCTGTTTTTCCTCTGAGATAAAGGCCTGCAAGGTTTGAATCCGCGAACCTTGTGGATCCAGCAATAAAATATTTTTCTTCAGCAAAGCATAATACGCATGCGTTGGTTCAATGCATAAAAGATGCGCATTCGTATGTTTTATGATCGCAGCTGCCGTATCGCCCACATTGGCGCCGAGATCGACAATCACGCCTCCCGTTGGTCGAACTTTTTTCCCTATCACCCCAAAATAAGGAATAAAGCGAGCAAACATCGGACAATCTTCTTGATAATTGGAAAGGAGATGGTGCGCTCCCATATCCAAGACGAACCCATCAATATCATAATATCGTTTCGGTTTACGGAATCGTTTTTGTAGCCGATTCCATATACGTTGCAGCACTATCTTTTCCCCTCCAAATTATACAACAAAGCTTCGTGCACAGCCTGAGCCAACTTTTCCAACCGTTCCTCGCCTTGCGCGACAAGGTCTTTCTCGCTATACGCGGGCAACTCTGCACGATGCATAATCAAGTCAATCATTGCTTCCTTTAGGCTTTCCGGGTCATGCTTCTTAAAGAAAAACGCCAGCGGCGAATGTAGCTCTAAATTGACCGGGATATCCGACAAGAGAATCGGAACGCCCATCGCGATGGCATTATAAGCAATACCACCGCCCGGATTCCCTTCAAACAATGTTGGCTGCAGCGCCGCCTGTGCCTGGCAAAGAATCTTCATCTGCTCTATTTTGGGAATATAGCCCAGAAAATGAACGTATGCTTCCAAATGGTTTTTGCGCAGCCCCTCGATCAAGTTTTGGAAATACGCTCTATTACGATAATCGTCTGTTTGCCCGGTACAAACGATATGATACTTTTCATATCCGGCATCATGCAGCAGCTTCAAAGCCGCAAAAGCCGTCCCATGATCCTTGTGCATCCAAAACTGATTGGAAATAAGAAAATATTGATCAGGCAGATGGTATTTGTCAATCTGCACGTCATCCAGCGAAAACCATTCCTTTTGGGGAATCGCCGTATAGGGCATCACAAAGATCTTGGTATTTTCCACAGAATAAAACTTTTGCAGATCTCTCTTTACCTCCTCCGCCTCCACCATGACACTGCGCGCCGAGTGAATAAGCTGCTGAAAGGAAGCGTCGCGAGCCTTGATCTCTTCCTCGGAGAAAAATTCCGGATAATACTTATGCTGTAAATCCGGCAGATAGGGAATCCAAGGAATTGGAAACGTCTTACCCAAATTCAAGATTGTGGGAAATACAATATCCATATGATATTTCTTTAAGACACTTTTGATATTCGAGATCATACTGCGCCATACAGGGTATACAATCACATGAACGTGGTCGGCATGAAAACGCGCTATCAATTCATCCACGGTACAAGGGGGTGCATAACGCACCAAATTTTTACGCAAAAAGATCGTCCGAAAACGATACCAAATCTCACGCATGCACTTAAACGCCCAAGATTCCTGTGGAATAAAGATATAAATCTCACAATCATTCAATTGTTGTAACGGTGCAATATACGCTTCTAAAAAATCAATTCCGCCCCCCCAGCCAATAAACCCGGCACCGAGCATTGCAACCTTCACGCAATTCTCCACCTCTCACAGATGATATTATTCTAGATTTAGTGTATATCCAAAACATTTATAAAAGGCATCTTCTCCAATATTTTTTCCTCTTCCTCTCTTGTGAGAAATGCTAGGTTACCGTTCAAATCTCTCGCTTCCCGACACTTGGCTCTCACATAACATTCCTCAATGGTCTTTTCGTATACAATTCCATTCAAAAGCTCCCGTCGAACAAAAAAAAGATTGCTGCCAAACTGATTTCCATATACCAACGCATAGCCTTTCTGTTTCCCCAAATACGCCAGTGCCTTGATGCTGGCGCCATAGTATATACAAGAGTAGTGTGCGCGAGGCGCGTAAAAATCGGGATTATACGGGATCGTAATCGCTCGCTCAGCTCCCATGCGGCTATTATACTCACATATCACAATATCAGCCTGTACACAGTCAATAGCCTTCCAAACCCAATAGTCATTTCCATCGATATCAATGGACAAAATACCAACCTCTCCGGCGAACCCATTGTCGCGAATAAGATCATTAATATTTTCGGCAGTGATAAAAGCAGCGATTGTGTGCAAATCATGCCGCCAACATATTTCATCACATCGGACATATGCTATATTATCCTCACTGCCATCCATAATGAGCCCAGACCAATCATCATGCATGAGTAAGAACCTTGTGTTCGATTCAATATAATTTGATGCCCCGAATTCAATGAAACGTTTATTTCGTATGTCAATATTTTGAATCAACCATTGGATAATGCCATCTTCTCCCGCCTGCGAAAAAACCCGAAACTCACGGTTCCCCCCCGATTTTATAGCACTTGCTTGTTGAACGCCCATAGAAAAACGCAATTGTTCAAGCGATTTCATCATTTCAGGAATCTGATTCAAATGTCTCTTCAACGTCATGACTTGTCCAAACATAATGTACCATCCTTCCAAAAACAACAATCTTTCCTATGGTGTTATCGATAGAATTCGCGGATCACATCGCAGATGTATTTAACCTGTTCTTCCTGCAATCTTTGCCAGCTCGGTAGATTGATACCGCGCCACCCAATATCTTCCGCATTCTTATGCTTTTGATACTTCTGCGAATACATCGGCATCGTATGCACAGGGTAAAACACGGGGCGGGTCTCCACATTACGTTCCTGCAGAAGCTCACGCAAACGATCCCGTTCCGAACTCTTCGGAACAAGAATCGAACACATCCAGTAAGAGTGCCGCACGTTTTCGTCCTCTTGGTGGAACTCTACCGGCGTGCCTTGCAAATATCTCCTGTACCATCCGGCAATATCGCGTTTTTCCTTTAAAAACTGATCGGCCTGCTCCAACTGCGCCAGACCAATCGCCGCGCAGATATTTGTCATCCGATAATTATAGCCGATTACATCGTGCCAATATTGGCGGAACTTCGCCATGCCTTGATCCTTCAGATGAGCCGCTCTCGTATAAAGCGTCTCATCATTCGTTACCACCATACCGCCTTCACCGGTCGTAATGGTTTTATTTCCGTAAAAACTGAACGTCGAAATATCCCCGAAGGTTCCCACATGCTTCCCTTCAAAATAACTGCCAAACCCTTCTGCACAGTCCTCTACCACAAAAAGATCATGCTTTTGCGCAATCTCCATGATCCGCCGCATATCACAAGGATGGCCATACAGATGCACGACCATAATCGCCTTTGTCTTTTCCGTAATTTTACGCTCAATATCCTCCGGATCGGCCTGCCAATTCCCTCGCAAAGAATCAACAAATACAGGCTCCGCACCGGTATACGCGATCGCATTCACCGACGCCACATAAGTGAGCGTCGGCACAATCACTTCATCACCGCGGCCAATACCTAACGCAATCAACGCCAAATGAAGCGCTACCGTACCATTCGACACCGTTACCGCATGATCTATTCCAATATACTTGGCAAATTCCTCTTCAAACTGCTGGACAAATTTTCCCTTTGCAGAAATCCAGCTGGTATCAAGGCACTCATTTACATATTTTTTTTCATTTCCGCTCAAAGACGGTTGATACACAGGAATGAACTTCATATTAACGCCCTCCGCTTCTATTAAATGTCCCTATACAGATGATTTTATTCAACAACTTCCGTATGTGCCTTTTTATTTTCACTAGTAAATAAGGAAACAGCGCTAAATTCCCCCGCTCAAAAAAAGCCCGATGCCGTTCCCGTGCAAGAACCGACTCTTGAATCGTCAGCGGAAAACTGCTTACCGCCACTATCGAAGTATTATACAACTCAGTTGAACTACAATGTTCGCCAGCACCATCCATTCCTCCGTTAAATACCAAGGAATCCCTCGGCGCAAAGGTAAACCCGTTATGTTTAAAAATGGCTATATCCCAAAAAACAGCCCACGTATATAATTTCCCCGAAGCATTTTCTATCACCTGCTGCCAAAAGTCTGCCTTCCCCTCAAGATTAAAATGATAAATCTCTTCCTCCGTAAACGTATGGATGAGCTTCTCCGGTTCCCTTTCAAAAAGCGCCCAGGCCTCTCTCCAGGTCGCCCATCCCCAACAATATCCGGCATGCATGAAAAAAGTTTCCGGCAAGTCCATTTTTTTTATTGGGTACATATAAGCAGAGACATTCATTACCTGTGGGATATCCTTATAAACCATTAGCGCGTCGTTCATATATTTTAGAAAATATTTTGAAGTAACGATATCATCCTCTAAAACAATAATTTTCCCATAAGTACTTACAATTTGCGTAACCCCATCAATAATATTACGTGCTAATCCCCAATTTTTTTCCCGCTCAATGAGATGAATTTCTTTAAAGCCGTGAATTTTCCGAAGATACTCCCGGACATTTTTGACCGCAGGAATATCGGCTTCTGTCTTAGGTCCATCGGAATAAATAAAAAGGCTACTATCCTGGGCATAAACATTTTTCTTCAATGCCTCAACGGTTTCTTGCGTATGCCGCAAACGGTTATATGTAAAGAGGACGGTGGGAGCAAGATTCGCCACATATAATTCATGGGCCTTTGCATCATGATCCCACAGCAGATCTGCATATTGCAAATTTATCACCTAATCTTTTCGAAAAATATCGCGGGTATATACTTTATCTTTAACATCCTCTAATTCCATCGACCAGCGGTTGGCGACGATGATATCGCTTTTCCCTTTAAACTCTGCCAAATCCTTTACCACCGGAGAATGGAATATTTCTTTTTTTTCTGTCATCGGTTCGTAAATAATAACCGGCACGCCTTCGCTTTTGAGCCGTTTAATAATTCCCTGAATCGCTGACGCACGGAAATTATCCGAACCGGATTTCATTGTCAAGCGATAAATCCCAACAACGCTTGGCTCTTGCCGCAGAATCATTTCCGTAATATGATCCTTTCGGGTATGATTCGCCTGGACAATCGCCGTAATAAGATTTTGCGGAATGTCTTTATAGTTCGCCAAAAGCTGCTTCGTATCCTTTGGAAGACAATACCCTCCATACCCAAAAGAAGGATTATTGTAATCCATGCCAATACGCGGATCGAGGCAAACGCCTTGAATAATCTGAGCGCTGTCTAAGCCACGCCTTTCGGCATAACTGTCAAGCTCATTAAAATAAGCGACACGCAGCGCTAAATAAGTATTGGCAAACAGTTTTACGGCTTCCGCTTCTGTCGAATCCATAAAAAGCACCGGGACATCTCTCTTTATCGTGACCTCTAAAAGCATATCCGCAAAGAGCCGCGCTGCCGCAGTTTTCCCTCCGATAATAATACGCGCGGGATAAAGATTATCATATAGCGCTTTCCCCTCACGCAGAAACTCCGGAATAAAAAAGATCCTTTCCGTCTGGTAGTATTTCTGCACAGACTTTGTATATCCTACGGGAACAGTCGATTTGATTACAATATGCGCCTCAGGATTTATTTGCCATATTTTCCTTAGAACATCTTCGATAGACGATGTATCGAAAAAGTTATGTTTTGGATCATAGTCTGTAGGCGTGGCTATGATAATATACTCTGCCCCTTGAAACGCCTCTTTGGGGTCTGTTGTTGCCTGAAAAGAGAGGTTTTTCGTCCGTAGATATGTTTCAATATCCGCGTCATAAATAGGGGAGAGCCGCTTATTTAGCATATTGACTTTTTCTTCTGCAATATCGTACGCGCATACTTCATGACGCTGTGACAAAAGAATACCATTTGCCAGCCCAACATAGCCAGTACCCGCAATTGCTATTTTCAAAATACTCCCCCCAACAGCCTTACTTGATCACCGTACTATATTGTAATCCAGCTTTCTTTTGCCAAACAAAATCCCTTTTTTCCGTTATAATATTCTTTAGGCGCAATCGTGATTGTATTCTCCATAGTCCCTAAATACGCGCTCCAAAAACTGAACGTACTATTTGCAATGATATGATGCCGGCACTGGCTCATCAAAAACATATCTTTCCATGCTTCGTCATTTTTATTATTTTCTACGAAATTTATATTTTCCCAATTCTTAAACGCCATTTTTGCATATTTCATATCATCGGAAAAGATATAGTAAACCGGCTTTCTAATTCTCTTTTCTAAATAAGCCCGTGCCGCTTCATAATACTCCTGCGCACAGACGTCGAACCCTGTTCCCACGTAATCTCCGCGGCGAAGATGAACTGATACTGATTCCGCTTCTTGCATTTGTATAATTTGTTCCGCCTTCTCCTCATATACAGCCCTGGGGAAAACAAAATCCTGCTCTACTCTACTCTTCCAAGCTTCAATAATGCTTGCCGTTTTTACCTGATATGCTTTTTCAAATTTCCATATCCAAAAGCCCTCAAAATATAAATTATCTTCTTTCAGCGGGAATAAATCAGCATAAAAGGTTTCACATTTTTGTATACTGTATGTGTCCTCACAAACTTCCCTTTTCTTTTTTCTGTTCGACGAAAATAGTTTTCTCCATAACTTAGCCACTCCGCCCCATTTAGGCGGAATAGGGAAATAGTGAGATAAGGCTCGAATCTCCTTACTTGAGGCTTCGGGTAGCTCCATATTAAAGATTTTCTTTAATTCATAGCCTTGATGATAGCGCCAATCGCTATATGCAGTCAAATCCACTAAAATCCTCTGACGCGGGTACATACATTCCAACATCCGAAAGAATGCCGCCTGAAACATTTGATTCCCTAAGCCACCCTGAAACCGTACGATATACACGTTATCTCTCCACTATACAAAACTCTCTGCCATTCTCGGTATTTCTATAATGAAGTTAAAAATTTCCAAGTAGTTGATGCAAGGACACACACGCCTTTATGAGCAACTCCAGGATAAATTCCTTTGACATACTCTATTTTGTTTTGTCGAAGTATTTCTTCCGTTTCTTTTAGCGTGCTGGCTACAGATTTTCGCTGTCCAAAGTCATCAAAAATTATGATAAAGTCTTGGGCAAGACACTCTGGCAGGCAAGGCAAGATATCCCTTCTCCCCCAGTATATACCCGAACCTAACGGCCCATCTATGGATAATACGTTAAATTTTATATTCAGCTTTTGAATCGCTTCTTTAAATCCTTGATACGCTTTGAATTTTTCTCCCTGTTTTTCTGCATCGATTAAAGGTAACGTGAGAAACTTTGTTTTTTTACATAAGTCACGATTCCTTTTAAGGAAGAACTCTTCCCACTCTCGATCATGCTCTACTACTACATGAGCGACGGGTCCCGACAAATTACAATTCATCGCGTATTGTCCTATCACTTTCGTGCTTTGCCCTAACCCCAATTCTAAAATATGCCGCGGTCTCATATCATCTAAAACGCGATATAAAACATACAGATAATTGTACCCTACTGCCCACCGACCAGGAGAAATAGCCTTATTGATTAACCAGTCGCTACTCTGAATCGTACTATTATAAATTTGCGCCCAATACAATTCCGTTAACATCGTAAAATCTTCACCTAATATTCTCTTGCGCCAAGTCTTTAATTTATTTTTTATACTCATTTTATCATCCTCCTTTTTTACACAGATCCATTATTTACTCAAGCAGCCATTGGTTCTTCAGCAAAAATGAACTACCCGGCTCATAATCTAACAGCATCATCTGGTACGGAGCTTTTTCCAATGCCTTGTTTACAATATTCCAATATTTCTCCCGCAATGTCAAAATTTCCGAAGAATCTTTCCATTTCCCATCCAATCGGGCATTCATTTCTAGCGCTAAATCGCAAATTTCTTCTGCCGTATTCGCATGGAATTCAATGCCTCTATCATAATAAAATTGTATCTCATTTTCTGTGGATAGCCCTTGTCTTTCATTTAACTGCAAAATTTCACGAAATGTTAGATAACGCCCTTTATTTGTATCATACCATTTTTTATATATGCTAAGGCATTTTGCATTATTATAATTACTCTCAAAATTAAGAATATTTAAAATTAAAAAAACTGCATCTTTAATTCAAGATTATAGGTGCAGTTTTTTTAATTTAATATGTCAATTTAGAAAAAGTTTTTAATTCTTTTAATTCATCTAAAACACTTTCAATATCCGCTTTTTCATCATTTACAGCAACTCCTGCAATAAGTCCTTCAACTAAGGGAGCATCAGCAATTTTAATATTTTCTGTATTAACTCCTTCATCTTTTAAAAAATCTATTGCTACTTGTGTATTTAAAACAGAACTTCCAATATCTACAAAAATTAAAGCTCCTTTATCTGTTTTGGCTTTTAATATAGCTTCTTTTATTATAAGTGGATTACTTCCTAAAAAATCTCCATCTGTTCCACTTCCATTTATCAAAGGAAAATTATATTTTTTCATTTCATTAGCGAGATGTATAGCTGCTTCTGCTAATTCTTTACTGTGTGATACCACTACAAAACCTACCATAATACCTCCTAAATATTTTCACAAACTATTTTTATCATTAGATATGAAGACATTGCACCAGGGTCAATATGCCCTATACTTCTTTCACCTAAATAAGAGGCTCTACCTTTTGTTGCAATAATATCTTTTGTAGCTTCCATAGAATTTTTAGCCACTTCTATAACTTCGTTTTTAATATCTTTTAAAGATTTTCCTTCATTAAAAGATTTTTCCAAAAAATTATAAGTAGGCATTATTGTATCAAGCATTGTTTTTTCTCCTAAAACTGCCTTACCTCTTCTTTGTATACCTTCTATCATAGAATTTAAAGTTCCAAGCAAAATTTGATTGTCAAATTCTGTTTTTCCTTTTAGATATGTTCCAGTACTCATAAAAGCTGTACCATAGATAGCACCAGAAGCTCCTCCAACTTTTGTAAGTAGTATCATACCCATTTTTGTAAATACATCAGATACTGGTAAATCTTTAAAATTTATTAATTGATTTTTTATTTCTGAAAAACCTCTTGCTAAATTAACTCCATGATCGCCATCTCCAATTTCTCTATCTAGTTCTGTTAAATATTCTTCATTCTTTATTATTTCATCAGATATTTTTTCAATTATTTCTAAAAACATTTTATCTCTTCCTTTTTATTATAATGATAGAATTATTAAAATAAATTAAAATTTTTCTCGAAAAATAATTAAATAACTTTTGAATGAAACTGCTGCGATGTCCATTATTGTTGAGTGAGCCTTTGTGGAGCTCACGAAACA
>ERZ772967.1303-NODE-1303-length-17424-cov-204.600553_pt1 | contig 17424 bp, 25 predicted proteins | sample MGYA00511677_ERZ772967 | MGnify/ENA primary metagenome ERZ772967 (study PRJEB29015, sample SAMEA2737931) | human oral metagenome | biome: human oral; feature: human-associated habitat; material: dental | place: China | collected 2146 ...
GAGGCGTACCGTTCGGCGGCGTCGAGGAGCGCGGCGGCGACGGCGAGGGCCTGGCCGTGGGTTGACAGGCCCCCGATCCCGCCGCCGTCAAAGTAGATGAACCTGCGCGGGTCGGCCGGGCGGCCGTCAACGATGAGGGCCGGCGGGTCATACGGGGTTCGTTGGATCTCCCAGCGGCCGAGGTCGAGGCGTCGGGCGGCGGCCGGGTGGCCGGCGAGTGACCAGTCGAGGATCTGCCAGCAGGATCTGTCATGCCAGATCAGATCGTCTAGGGTTTCGGTTAGGAGTGACTGTCTTGTCACGAGGTGTGACGGGTCAGGGTCCGTGAGCCACCTGGTGGCTGGGTCGGCTGTGTGGTCGATCGTCGCCCCGGACCGGTCGTGGATCAGCCAGTCCCAGCCGGCGATCGTGCCGCAGATGATGCTGCGGGCACGGCGGACGGCGGGGATACGTAGGGCCGCAGACCGGTGTAGCCCGGCGGGCGGGATCATGCTTGTCCAGGGGGGGAGCTGGGCGGCCGGCGGTCCCGCTTGGACTGGCTGCGTAGGCGGATTTGACAGCCAGGACAACAATGTCATGCGGCGGGCCATCTACCAGCCCCCCCCCCTTCCAACGGCCCGGCGGGAGAGGAGCACCACCGGGTTGACTACTAGAGTAGATGGTCTGTGACGGCTTGTCAAGCCGCGACACGCCATTTTCGGTAACGTTTTCATAACGATCTGGGTTGCGGGGAGGTTGGGGGATGTGCTACGCTGGTCATGTGCCCGGCACGAGGCCAGGGCACAGAGAGGATAGGAGATAGAGAGATGGCAGCATACGACTACGAGGCATGCCGGGACTGGGCGCCGCAGACCCTCCGCCACCGCCGACCGGAGGATGTCGGCGCCGACCTGGATTTGGCTCTGCTGAGCCGGGCCGAGGACGAGCTCGGGTGGGCCATTCACCAGTTGGAGGCTGCGATGTCAATCGCGCTCCTGTCGGCCAGGTCGCTTGACCGGCCGATGATTGACTGGCGTGACTCGGTCAAGCACGCGTCCAGAGGACTGGTCGCGCTGCGGATCGCGGCGGCGCGGGCGCAGACGCCGACGACATCGACGCCGCGGCGGGACCGGGATAGGTACCATATCCTGTGGGCCGCCAACGGCCAGGCCGGCCGAGCGCTGGCGGAGCTGGAGCGGTATGACAGGCTGATCCCGCCGGGGCAGGAGTTTGACTCTGCTCCGTGGGTGCGGGATGAGCAGCGCCGCCTGGCGGCTATCCTGGATCGGGTGATCCCGGATGCCCGGCGGGCGCGAGGCATGTCCTCGTAGACCGGCGGCCAGGTCAAATGGGGGGAGCCTCAGCTCCCCCCATTTTGTTTTGTCATATGACGAGGATAGGACGGCGGGGCGGCGGGGGCTGGTGGTGGTGATTTCGGAGGGCGAGGGCGGCGGCGATGAGGGGGCTGATGGGGTGGGACGAGGCGGCCCGTGACCAGATGGTGTGGCCGTCTCGGATGGTGCGGGCGGAGGCACCGGCGGCGGCGTCGTCGAGGTGCGGCTGGTGGGAGTGCGCGAGGGTCCTGTCGGCGAGGCCATTGTGGAGGAGGTTGACTGCGTCGGCGAGGTGTGTCACGCCTGCCTGTTGGATTTTGACTCGGGGGTAGGTTTCGGTGATCCTGTCGGCTAGGGTTTGGGCGGCGGCGGAGATGCTGTCGCAGGTGGCTGTGGCGGTGCCGTCTGGGCCTGTGGCGAAGGTGGTGGCGGCGGAGGCGACTTGACTGGCCGCGTCAGGCGGGGTCGGGCCGGCGTCGATGAGCTCGATCCAGGTGAGCCCGTCGTCGTCTGGGCCCCAGGCGGCGGCGAGGGCCCAGTTCCGGCCGTCGGTGGAGATGTCATATGCGATGCCGGCCCTGACTGGCGGGTCAACAGGCCGGGGCCGGGTCCCGGCGGCGTCCCATAGGGCGGGGGGGATCGCTGAGGCCCGAGCGGCGGTGTCTACGGTGCCGTAAGCACGGGCGAAACCGGCCGGATCGTTGACAAAGTCATTTTTCGCGTCTGACAGGGCGTCCCAGCCGAATGTGTGACCGTAGGCGGGGTGGTGGATGGCGATGTTTTCGAGGTCGAACGGGTCTGAGTCCTCGGGGATGCCGTAGTCGATGTACGCGACTCGGCTGTCAGGAGTTTTCAGGCTGTCAAGGCCGAGGGCGCAGTAGTCATGGAGGTAGTCGGAGTCGGCGTGGCCGCCTGCGGAGACGATCCAGAGCTGCGAGCCGGGCCGGGTGAGGAGTGTGGGCCGGATCGCCTGCCGTAGCATACTGCCCTGGTCGGAGTCAAACGCCCACGCCTCATCGACAAACACGGTATCGGCGTATTTCCCGTGCATCGCGTTTTCGGTCGGCGCGAATACCGAGAATAACGCCCCGCTATGCGCCCATTTGACAGTTTCAGCGCCTGCTCTTTTTGACGCTTTGTATTTCGATTTCGGGTTTATCCCGTCGCCGAATGGGCCGGCGGCGAGCGCGAGCATGTATTCGTCACGCATCCATTCTGAGGCGTATCGGCCTGTCTGTGCGGTGTACCAGAGCCGTGCTGATGGGGTTGTCAAGGCCCTCCAGGTCGCGAACGCGGCGAGGGCGGCTGTTTTCCCGGCGCGGCGTTGGACTCGGACTATGACTGTGCGGTACCAGAGTAGCCCGTCTGAGTCAATTTCCCCTGCCACGTCGTATAGTTTCTGCTGCCAGGGCATTGGTTTCTGCCCTAGAGCGGCTTGGATTTTCGCGATCGCGGGGCCGGCGGTTGGCCTTTTTGACCGGGGTGTGTGGTGTCTAGGCCTGAGCGTCGGCTGGATCTGACAGGGAGGCGAGTAGGTCATCGAATGGGTCATTTTCGTTGGTCCCGGATCCTGTCAGAGCGGCTAGTGTGGCGACTAGTTGGGTGTGCAGGGCGGCGATGGCGTGGCCGCCCTCGACGCGGAACCCGCCGTGCCCTGACGCCCTGTCAATTGACCTCGCCAGGGACCGGGCGGCGGCCGATATGGCAGCGTCGCGCTGCTGGTCAAGATGGCCGGACTCAGTCAAGGCGCGTATGGTTTTGTTGACGCCCTGGTAGACCGGTCCGGGGCCGAGTTTCCGGCCTTCCCGGTCGATCAGGGCCGGCTGCGGGTCAATTTTCTCAGGTTTTCTCATGTTTCCTCAGGTTCCGGGGGCAATCGGCAGGCTACATCACCAGGTGAATAACGGGGTTGTCACGCGGCCTCAGAATTTGGGACCCGGCCCCCCCCCCTGGGGGAGAATGAGGGGATGGGGGCGCGTTCCCCGGGCCCCTGGGCCCCCAAAAAATGAGGGCCGCAGCCGGCTGCGGCGTTGGCGTTGGCGTTCGTTTGACAGCATGGCCCCTGCGCTGCGGTTGCAGGTGGCGTGCTCTGGTGTGACTGGGCCGTCAGGCGGCCCACCAGCTGCGAGGTCGGCGATGTGTCCTGCGTCCCATGGCTGGCCTGGGATGATGGGCTGTCCGCAGCGGCGGCATACTGCCTGGCCTGACTCGACTATGGGTGCGAGTCGCTCTCGCTCTCGCTGGTCAGGTCGGCCGCCTCGTCTGCCATGTGGCTTCATGTCATCTCCTAGCTGGTGTCATCCCCTCCCCTGACAGCCAGTGGATGGGCTGTGACCGGGATGTCACCTGTGGCTGGCCTTGGGATTACCGGGGATGGTCTGCCGTGGCTGGGTACGGTGGCTGGGGCTGCACTCGCCTCTGGACCGGGTGAACGCCTGGCCAAGTCACCGGCTCATCGGGCCTGGGCCGGGTCGTGACTGGGTTTGACCCGGATCCCTGTACCTTTTGGCCGGTGCTGGCCTGGGGCCAGAGGGGGGGCTCCTCGCGGAGGATGCTGCGGTTGAGCTGAGGGCACAGCGGGGGCCCTTGACGGACCCCCGCGTCGAGTTTGACAGCATCTTCGCGTCGGAAGAGCGGCGTCGCCTCGGGTGGCCTGACACATGTCAGGCCTGCGTGGGTGGCTCAGGGAATTACTCTGTGCCCGGGACCGGCATATGGTACCAGGTCTGTCAACCATACTGTTGACTAAGCGGCTGGTTAGAGTGCCGCGAGCCGTCCGGGTCCGCCTTCAAACGGCAGCCTGGTACCTCGTAAGGCCCGGTCGTGGCGGCAGGATGTCCGCTCGTGCCGGGCGCCAGGCTGACTAATGAGGATCGCCGACCACCCTCCCGCTTTTCAGTCGGAGTCGCGGGCTCCCGTGCTAGTCATCTGAGGCCTGACTAGTGACCACCTGGCAGTCAGCTTTCTCAAGGCTGGCTAGGTTTTCTATCCCTTCCACCCAGGTGCGGGTACATGTCCTGTTCCATGTACAGCGATCATGTTAGGCGGGCGGGGAGGGCTTGTCAAGTCCACGGCACGCCGATACGGTTACGATTGTGTAACGATCACGGCGGGTGGGCATGGGAAAGCCCCCGCCACACGGGCGGGGGCTTCCAGTGCGGGTTTACCTGGCGAGGTCTGACACGATCCCGGCGATCGTGTCAGCGGCGGTGACTGCAGCCTCCAGCGAGGCTGGGGTGTCCTCCCAGAGTCCGTCTTCGACGGCCTCTACAGCGTCGAAATACGCCCGCATCAGCGGCGAGCCATCATCATAGTAGCCTGGGAGGGTCCTGAGCAGATGCTCTAGGGACCGCCGGCAGATGCTCCACTGCCCGGCGCAGGCGTGAAGCCGGGCCAGCTTCACCAGCGATCGCGCCTGGCCGGGGCTATCGGCCGCCGTGACGATCTGACCTGAGATCATTTTTTCCTCTCTGTGCCGGGCTCCCTGCCGGGCACATGCCCAGCATAGCACATGCCGGGCCGGGTACGCAAGTGCCCCCCTCCCGTGGCTGGGAGGGGGGCACGTTCAGGGAGGCTGCGGCTAGACGACTGGCCGGGCAGCCTCGCGGAGGCGGCGGGCGGCGGAGGACCAGGCGGTGCAGCCGGCGCGATTGTGGTTGGCGGCGGCGGAGGACCAGCAGTCGGCGGCGATGAGTGCTGGCAGGGCGGCGCGGGCGCGGCGTGCCAGGGCCTCGGGCGGGACAGGCTGGTCCCGGAAGATCGCCTGCGGCAGGTCGCCGACGCCCGGGCACGGGGGGCCGGGCGGCCGGCGGAGGATGGTGGCCGCGAGGCCGCATACGATGCGGGACAGGTGGTCCTCGTCATCATACCATGACCACTCGATATCATCGATGGCGTCGATGATGCTGCGGTACTGGTGCCAGCCGGGGCCTGCGAACAGGCCATCGAGATACACCCGCGGGGCCTGCTCGGCGGCGGCGGAGGCCTCGACCTCGTCTAGGACCCAGCGGCTGGTCTCGGTCGGACGGCGGCGGTAGAAACGGATCATGATTTTTCCTCTCTGTGCCCTGGCCTCGTGCCGGGCACAGCCCTAGCATAGCACAGCCAGCTTGCAGGGGAGCTGGTTTCAGCTGGCCGCTGCGGCCAGCTCGGCCGCAGCATCCTCCCACCGATCTGCCCAGGCCCGGGCGAGGGCGGCGGCGGCATGATCGCCCTGATCGCGACGGTAGGCCTCATCGTCTAGGGCGGCGGACCAGGCGGCGAGGGCCAGGAGGCCGGCCGCCGCATGCTCGGCCCTGCGGCACTCGTCGCCCGGCTGCCGCAGGGCCCAGCCGATCAGCCGCCCGGCCAGGATGTGGCGGCGCGGCGGGCGGCAGCGCCAGACCAGATCCTGGACAGCGGGGAGGTCCCCTACCCGGGCGGCGGCGACGAGGGCCGCTGCGCTGGCTCCGGGCTCCTGGTCGACGGTGGGGAGGTATGGGGCCGGCCCGGCGGATGTCGATCCGCCTCCGCCGAGGGCTGCGCGGGCGGCGTGTGCGAGCTGGGCCGCTGTTATCATTTTTTCCTCTCTGTGCCGGGCTCCCTGCCGGGCATGGCCCTAGCGTAGCACATGCCAGGGTGCACATGCAAAACTGGCCCCCTCCCGGTGGTGGGAGGGGGCCAGTTTTGGCGGCGGCGGCTACTCGGCGGCCCAGGTGGCCTCCGCCAGCCTGCGGAGGATGTCGTCCCAGGTGGCCTCGGTGGCGGCGGCCTGGGCTGCTGCCTCGGCGAGGGCCTCGTCCTCGGCCTCGGCGGCGGCCTCGGCGGAGAGCCAGGCTGCCTCGTCGGCGGCGGCGGACCAGGCGTGGCTGGCGATGAGGGCTGGGCCGGCTGCGATGGCGCGGCGGGCGGCCTCGGCCGGGTCGGAGGCCACCCAGATCCAGCCTGCCAGCTCCTGGACTGGGGCGCTGCGGCGGGCGGGGCGGGCGGCCTGGGCCAGCCGCCGGATGTCGTCCAGGGCGGCGGCGGCCTCGGCGGCGTCGAGGAGCGATACCACCGTGCCGGCGGTGGTATCGAGGGCCTCGTCGAAGGGGCCGGCGGCGGCGGCGAGGGCCGCGGCGATGGTGGCCACTGCCTCGATGGCGCAGGTGGCGGCGCTGCTGCTGGTGGTGGTGCTCATTTTTTCCTCTCTGTGCCGGGCTCCCTGCCGGGCACATGCCCAGCGTAGCACATGCCGGGGCCGGATGCAAAACTGGCCCCCTCCCGGTGGTGGGAGGGGGGCCAGTTTTCCTGTGGCGGCTAGGATCCGGCGGCGGCCACGGAGCGGGCGGCGCGGCGGAGGCGCCGGGCGCGGCGGGCGGCGCGGGAGGAGAGCCGGGCGAGTGACCGCTCCGGGCGGGGCTGGATGGATCGGCCGGAGAGCTGGATGCAGAGGTGGGCTGCGGCCTGCTCGACGGACGGGCCCCAGGGCTCCGTGGCGATGATGGGCACCGCGGCGGCGATGGAGGGATCGACCTCCCGGATGGCGTCGTAGTCATCCGGTGTCAGCTGCACGGCCTGACCGTGCAGGTCGGCGGCGGCTTGGCGGATGATGAGGAGCTCCCGGGCCCATTCGCCGGCGAGGGCCGGGTTGACAGGGACGTTCGCGGTGGCGTGACTGGTCAGCTGCCCGGCGATCCGGGACGCGGCGGCGGCGGAGACGTGGATTTCGTCTAGCCGCCATGACACGCTTTTGAGGATGCTTGACGGTCTCATGGTTTTCACTTCCATTCCCAGTTGACAGTGTTCAGGCCGGGGTCCTTGACGAGCCAGTCAAGGTCTTCGATCAGGGACGAGATGTCGAGGTCGTCCCATCCGTCTGTGAGGAGCCCGTCGATGGCGGCGGCGTCAGCGCGGAGCATGCCGGGCAGGTCGTCGTACTCGTCGGTGTTGGCAGGGCACGATGGAGAGTCTGCGATCTGCAGGAGCGTGGCTTGACAGGACTCGAGGTAGTGCCTTACACTATCGCACGCGTGTGACCATTCGGCGCTTGCGTACGAGAGCTTGGAGAGCCGTCCTGCCAGGACGCGGGCGGCGGTTTTCTTTGACGGCATTGGTTTTCCTCTCTCTGTTTTGACTGGTGCCGGCGTCATTGTTGACGGCGGCGTATAGGGTTTCGAGTGCCTGGTGTGCTGCCATGACAGCTGTCATGGCGGCGGCCCAGGCGGCGTGGGTTGTGGTTGATCTGTCATCCGGGTCACGGATGAGTAGGTCGCATGTTTCGGCGAGGTGCCGGCACGCCCACGCGGCGGAGCTCAGCGGGCGTCGGGTTGTCATTTGATCGTGGACACCCAGACGACCCGGTCCGTGGGCGGGTTCTTGACTGGTTTGAGCGCGGTGACGAGCCAGTCGCGGCGGCGACGGACGGCGGTGATTTTCCACGCGTAAATGTCGCCTGTGGCGGCCCTGGTTTCGGGGTCGGGGTCGTAGCCGATGGCGACGGTGCCGGCCCTGAACTGCGGCCTGACCTTGTTTTCTGACAGGGCCCGTTCGGCCTGCTGGCAGATCCAGTCGAGGACGTCCCTGGTCGGCGGGGGGGGCATGTGGGCGGCTGACACGGCCTGGTGGGAGTACAGGCCGGCTGCCACAGTCACGAGGATTGACGGGCCAGTCATTCTGCTGCCTCCTGGTGCGCGTCGTGGCGGGCCACGGCCTGGTCCATGCCCTCTCCGAGGTATTGGGTCAGCAGTGCTACCGCGTCGGTCGCGGCGGCGATGGATGGTGTGACAGCCGCAGCGTTTGTCATGACTACGTTTTCGAACCGGCGGATCAGCCGGTAGATCCTGGCGGTGGCGTTGAGAGTGTCAACCGCCGACGGGTTATCGTTGATTGATGTCATGTGTCTGAGTATGACAGATGGCCCCAGGCCTGTCAAGCCTGGGGCCATCTGTTGCCGTCACACGGCGGGCGTGGGCGGCGGGGGTGGTGGTGTGTCGATGTCGCCGCGGGCCTGCCTGGTGCGGGCGGCGTCGCGGGCGGCGAGGGCCTGTGACACGGCCGTTTGTACTCGTGATTCGAGTTGGCCGTTGGTCTGGTCCGCTGCTTGACGGGCAGCTGACGCGGCATGGCTGATGCCGTCGCCGAGGAGTAGGCCGAGCACGACCGGGGTCGCGACGGCCCACAGGATTGTCGTGTCAAGGTGATGGACCTCGCCGTACAGCCAGGCCGCGGTTGACACGGCGAAAACGCCGACTCCGAATGCCATGGTCTGCCATGTGGGTCTCATATAGTGGTCATCTCCTGGGTTAGTGGTGCTGGCAGGAGGGGTGGGATTTGACACATCCGCAGGCGTCGTATCTGGTGGTGTCACGCGCTTCGGCGACGGCGAGGAGCGCGACAGCGAGCCGGGGGGTGCAGGAGTCCTGGTCGACGAGGCCTGCAAGGTCAGGGCTCCCGGCGGCGAGATACCGTTTGACCGCAGCGGTGTCAGCGGATGATAGATGCTCATCGAGTCCGTAGCCGAGTAGCAGGGGCCGGCGGCTGTCAGCCACGAGCAGCGAGCTCGTCAAGCCGGCGGGCGAGATCAGCCAGCCGCTCGTCAATTTTCTGTTCGATCGACGCGAGCCGGGAACGGTTTTCGACGGCGGCGGGTTCGATGCTGTCGTCGCAGACCTGGAGGACACGGGCGAGCTGGGCGGCCTGTTCGGGAGTCATTCGCGGGTTTTCCTTTCTGTGGTTGATCATTCCGGACTTGACCCATGGAGTCAAGACCGGGCCGGGGCAGTCAGTGTTGTAGTAATCGGAGTGGCATCCGACGGTCAGGGGCCGGCCGATCGTGCGGCACAGCCACTCGTATGTCTCAGTCAGCGCCTCGTATGCCCGGGTTGACGGGTGCTGTTTGGCGCCGACAGCGACGTACACGCCGTACCCGTCGGCGTTTCTTGACGGGCAGTGGGATCCGAGGTAGTCAAGGCCGCGGCCTTCGTACACGTTTCCTGACATGTCGATCAGGAAATTGTATCCGACGCCTTTCCAGCCGTTATTTTTGTGGATGTCGTCCACGCCTTGCGGGACAGCCGGGCCGGTTTGACGGCCGACGGGCCCGCCGTGGTAGTGGACAACGAAATGGGTTCGGCTCGACCGGGGCACCGTGGGCGGCGGGCCGCCGTTCCACCCGGAGAATCCCCATCGTGCACGGGAAATTACTTCCATTTTTCCTTCCATGGTTAGAGGACTGTGATCCACAGGTCGAATGTGTCTCGGCCGGGGATGTCAACCGGAGTGTACACCTGCGTGTCAAACGCGGGTTCGACGCCGGCGGTACCGGCCCACGATATCGTACACCCGTACGTGGCGGGCGGGATGTCCTGGTCGCATGTGACTCGCGTGTCAGGTGGTGACCCGAATGAGTGGCCGGCTGGGGGGATGAGTCGGAGTGTTGACCGGGTCCCGGCCGGCATCGTCGACCCGCGGTTCCACGCGAGCGTGATGTGGTATTTCTTGTATACTTCGAGTTTCGGCGGGCCGGCCCAGTCGCTGTTCGCTACGGGCGTGTCAGGCCAGGGGATGTCACGCATGGCCCCTGGTGTCACTTTTGTCATTGTTGACCGCCAGTGGCCCCATGGCTTTTTCTCGATTTTCTCGATGCGTTTGAGCGCGGCTTCGGCCCTGTCAGCGGCGGCGATCGCTGCCGCCGCGCCTTCGGCGGAGGTCGCGAGTTTCTCGGCCAGGCGGCGAGTGTATTCGGGTGTTTCTCGGAGGTCGGATGTGATGAGGATGAGGGGCCAGCCGTTACGGTCTGCGCCGAGTGTTGTCAAGATCAGTCTCCTAGTCTGTGCCGGTGATCGAGATTGACGCCCAGTCAAACGCGCCTGCTGGGAGGCGTTCCCATTTGCGCTGGTGGTTGATGTCGGACGGGCCGATGTCATCCCATTTCAGCCGGGACCCGGTCGTGGTGGTCGCCGGCCCGGCCTGGACCACGATCCCGAGATGACCGGATTGGTATGTGATTTCTTGACCGATGACTGCCAGGCCTCGGCCTTCGACGTTGAGGATTTGGTTGCCCCATGACTGTGGTGCTAGGAGGTCCCCGGCTACGGTCACGGGGTCGATCCTGGATAGGATGAGCCGCTGCGGGGACGGGCGGGGCCTGGCTTGGCTGGCCGTGTTGACTAGGGTTTGAGCCCAGACTTTGACTGGTTCCCAGACCAGTGTGTCTTCGAGTCCGTCTGTCATCAGCCAGTCCGTCTCATACCGGCGGGTCCCGGTTGTCAAGTCGGATTGCGGTACCCAGCCGTATCGGATTTCCCGGGTTTCGTTGACTGAGCCTGCGGGGGTCGGGCCTACGAACCGTACCTCCCCGAGCCTGTCACGTTTGTCAAGTGACTGGGCCTTTGGGTGTTCGATCTGGGCGGCGTCGAGGCGGATTTCGCGCCAGTTTCCGCCGTCAACCCCGGCGAATGTGGTCCGAGGGGTGGACGCTGGCGGCCATCTGATGAACCTCGGCGAGGATTTTTCGGCGAGGACTTGGTTGGCGGCCGCTACCAGAGTGTAGTCAGGCGGCAGGGTTTTCGCGATCAAGTCAAGCGGGGGTTGACGGTCGGCGTCGCGGGCTGCGCAGACGAGGTGGACGTCGCCGACGTACCCGCCGATCGCGGGGAGGGGCGTGTCGCGGATGGCGCGGCTGATCCGGCCGAGGCGGGCGGGTACGGGCTCCTCGGGCCAGGGTTGGTCCCCGATCCGGATTGACTGGAGGTATCCCAGGTAGTCGGTGCATGTCAAACGCAGCGTGGGCATGCCGGCAGGCGGCGTGTCTATTGTCAGGCTCGTCACTCTGGCGTCGAGTCTGATGGGCCTGGGCCCTCCATACCAGAAGTTTATTTCGACCAGGTCGCCGAGGTCGGGGATCGTGTCAGGGTCAGCCCATCGGGCTGACAGGGTGATTTCGGATGGGCCGCGGCGGCCGTATGGGGTTTCGAGGGCCCAGGTGATTTTGACTTCCTGTACGGCCTGACGGCTGCGGGTCGACAGCGGGATTTCCTCGGGGGGCCATTTGTGCCAGACGAGGGTGCAGTCGGCGGGCATCCAGGCCTGCGAGTGTAGGTACCGTGACACGTGGTTACACCGTCTGCTGCGAGAAGTCAGCCCGGCCGGAACGCCAGGCCGAATTGTTCAGGATTGACCGGATTTGACGGGCCACGGCTTCGGGGTCAAGTGCGCCTTGGACAATGATCGTCGTCCCGGCCGGGCTGTCGGGGCCGGTTTCTGGCCAGCCGCCGGGCCGCGGGCGGCGGGGCTGGTTGAGGAGGTTGTCTACCGAGTTAGCCACCAGGCCCTGGGACCTGTCAAGTCCGGCCACGTAACCGGCGGCGGTCTGACGTCCTAGTTCGGCGAACACTTTGGACGGGGACGCGATCCCGAGGGCTGATTTGGCAGCGTTGACTGCTGCGGAGCACACATTTTTGACTGCTGAGACAAGCCAGTGCGCGCCGGCTTGGATACCAGCGACCATGCCGTGGATGAGTTCCATGCCGAGATGACCGGCTGACCGCATGATATCACCGATCGCAGAGACGGCGCGTTGGACGATCGGCATCCACAGCCGGGTTGACGCCTCCAACGCGGCGATGATTTCGTGCCACAATGCGGACCAGTCGCCGCGTAACAGGGCGCCGAAGGCCTTGACAAGATGTGCGATGCCTTCGACCATGTTCGCGATCTGCTTGACTATGAGCCCTGCGGCCTGGATCACGATCCCGAGCATCATCCACGTCGCATCCGAAAACATCTTCAGATACGGCACGGAGCTCTGGAGGCTTGACGAGACCTCGACGATGGCGTGGATGAGCTGACCGATCGCGGCGACGGCTGTGACTATGCTCTGCAGGAGCGGCGGCAGTCCATGGGTCGCCATTGACTGGACCGCGGGGAGCAGCATCTGGATCAGATTCGCTGCCAGCGTTAGGATATCAGCGACTGCCTGGGCCAGGATCGGGAGCAGCTGGGCCAGGGCCGGCATCAACGCCGCACCGATCGCGGCGGCCACGGGCAGGATCGCCTGGACTAGACCGACGAGAGTTTGCCAGATTTGTTGAGCCGGCCCGACAAGGCCCGCAAACATTTCTGACAGGGCCCCGCCCTGTGCGGTGGCCTGCTGCCACCAGGCTACGAGTTCAGCCCAGATCGGGACGAGCTGCTGGCCGAGCCACTGGACGAGCTGGCCGGCGGCGGCGACGAGTTGACCGAACCACGCCGCGAGCTGGGTGATCGCGGGTACGAGTACGGGCACTAGGACTTCGGCGAGTTGACTGATCGTCCCCAGGACTTGTGACACGATCGGGAGGAACGCCGTTCCGAGTTTCGCCGTGAGGTTTTCCCACTGGGCTCCGAGGATCTGGAGCCACTGCGCGACAGTCCCGGATTCCCGGCCGAACGCCCCGTGCGCGTCAGCAGTCTGTTTCATGATCAGAGACAGCGTCGCCGCTTGACTAGCCTCGGTTGACAGGGTACCGCCGACTTTTTTGAATCCTAGGGCGGCAGCCTCGGCGTCAACAGCTGCCTGGTTCAGGCTGACACCATACCGTTCGATCGGGTCACGCTCACCACGCAACGCCGCCGCCAGCGTGTCAACCGCATCCTTCGTGGTGCCGCCGTACATGGCGGCGAGGTCAGCGCCTAGTGTGATGAGCTGGTGGGTTTTCGGCGCGAGATCTGACAGGGCCGTGCCGCCATTTTTCAGCTGAGACCCTAGTACAGCCGCCATTTCCGCGTACGCCCGGGCTGACAAGCCCGCAGTTTTCGCCGCGTTTTCGGCGTGGTCGCGCATCACGCTTTTCGAATCCTTGAATACGGCGTCAAGCGCGCCCATCGCCTGCTCGGTGTTTGAGGCCGATTTGACTACGTACGCCAGCCCGCCGAACGCGGCAGCGCCGGCGGCCACGCCGACTGCGGCGACTTTTTTCAGGCCGGCGCCCAGGGTCGCGACCGCTGACCCGGCCTCTTTCATGCCGTGGATCGCTTTTTTCGCGTCTGACACGATCTGGATCGCGAGCGTGACTTGGGATTTGTCAGCCACGTGTCACTCCTGGTCGTCGGTTTCTGTCAGCAGGCGGTAGGCGGTGGCCATGTCAGCCGGATGGGCACGCCAGTAGGCGGGTGGTATCCCGGTCCGGAGGGCCAGCTGGACCGTCACATGGTGGACGGTGCCGTCGTCGTAGGGTCCTCGTCGCCCTCCGCGTAGCCGGAGTGGATAGGGCCGCCGTCATCAGCTGTGACAGTGGCGTCAACCACGTGGTCGAGGAACGCCACCCAGGTCATGTCAGTCGGGATCCGGCCCGTACGGCGGGCAGCATGCCACGACAGAAACGCCGAAAACCTGACCGGGTTACCTTCGATCGGCCCCCAGCCTTGGGCGTGGGACGTTTTCTCGAACGCCATTTTGTCAGCGAGCGTGACACGAATGTCAGCCCAGACAGTCCCGTCATCCAATTCCCCGACGGCGTACATTTTCGTTGCTGCCATTAGTAATTCCCTTCGGCTTTTCTGACTGCTTTTACGGTGTGCTGCAGGTATTCTTTTTTGATTTCGTTCCTGGCGCGGTACAAGCCTTTCCTCAGGAAAGGCCTTTTCTTCATTTTTTTGGTGCCTCCGTGGACGAACCGGCCGTAATACAGCCGGGTTCCGACGAATGCGTGGCCGCCGAGGAATTGCAGGGATTTGACTAGGTCCTTGCTTTTCCCTAGCGGTGTCAGCGGCCGGGCTTTATCGAGTGTTTTGTTGACGGCCATTTTCTCAGCTGTTTTCATGTCGCCGAGCTGGGCGGCGGCGGCGGCGAGGGCCCGGCGCATGGCCGGGCCTCCGCGCATCGTGACCCGCATAGGCACGGGGCATCAGTCCCAGTCAGCAGGCTGCTCGCCAGGCCGGGACGCGGGCGGGTCGGCCTTTTCGAACGCGGTGATCTCGGACTTGTCAGAGGCCTTGACCAGCTTGTAAGAGCCCATGATCTGCCATTCGAGGTCGCTTGAGTTGCGTGACTTGACTGGGCCGCCGATCTGCAACGGCCTGACGAGAACCTCCCCGACCACAGTCAATTCCCTGCCAGAGTCAGGCTGGAACGTAAACTTGACACGCTTGCCGTTATTGGTCTGGGCCCAGATCAGGAAGCTGCCGAGGTCGTAGTCCTGCAGGATTTTCGCTGTCAGGGTGGCAGTTTCTTTGGTGTCACCCGGGATCTGTTCGCCTGACAGGGTGTAGATCGGGTCGCCCTCGTCATATTTGACGTTGACTGAGGCCTCCGTGGCCTGGGCCCCGGCCTCGTATTCGCTGCCGGGTTCCCCGAACGTCAACCGCCCGGGCCCGAGTTTGTGTGACCTGACTGCCATGTTAATTATCCTCGCATGTGGTGTTGATTTTGAATGACGCCGACCAGGCCGGTTCGACCGAGTTGAACCCGGTCACCGGGCCGATCTGGACTGGGACGTCAACCGAGTACGCGGTGATCAGCGGGCCGAGCATGGCCCCGATCTGGTCAAGCGCGTCAGCAGGCGACCCCGGCGACCCGACGACGTAGACTTCGAACACGACTTCCCAGCGGGTCCCGGTCACGGACACGTTTTCGATTGACAGCGGAGTCAGGAGGACGCCGGGGAATGCCAGGTCACGCTGGTCAAACGCGACACACACTCCGGCGGGGACCAGGGACTCGATCTGGTCGGCGAGGTCGATCGTCCACCCTAGTAGATCCACGGTTTCACCCGACTTTCGGTTTCGCGGCGGGCCCGAGTTCGAGTAGGAGACTGACATCTGGGTCATTCGTACGTATGTACGATGTCATGTCTCCGACCTGGGTGATGCCGGCCGGGGTCATGCGGCGGCGGATCAGCCGGGCGAGGAGCATGACCGCCCCGGCCGTGGCTTTCGGGATTGACACGGGGTCGTCTCCGTCGGCCACGATCGGGAGGCTAGTCACGTAGGCCCTGACTGCGGGGGCGAGGAGTTCCCCGGCCGCACGGTCGGCCGGGGACAGCTTCCCCCCGTCAAGCCAGGCTCCCGCTTTTGTCACGAGGTCGGCTTCTGACAGGAACGGCATCGGGATCAGCTCTTTTTGTAGACCCTGATCGCTTTCGTCATCGGGGCGATCAGGTCCGGCGAGTACAGCCCGTAGATCGCAACGTCCCGGCCAAGCTTCCGGACATCCTCGGCTGTGGCGATCATGTGACCAGTCGATGCGAATGACGCTGCGGCCGAGTTAGTCACGATGGCCTGGTCAGCGGCCAGGAACGGGCCGATCTTGACATCGAGGCCGGAAACGTTGACTCGTAGCGTCGAAGCGCGGGAGGTGCCGGTGCCTTCGTTCTGCGGGTACTCGATTGACGCGATCTTGACCCACGTGGCCCTGTCAACGATGACTGTGTCAGCCGGGGCGCCCATCGCGTCCTGCACGTCAGCCGACGCCGCTGCGAGCCAGGCGTGGACCTGCGCCGGAGTCGTCAACTGCGGCAGCTCGCCGGCCGCAGTGCCCTGCCTGACAGCGGCGGCCTCGGCGATTGCCTCTTCGTACCGGGCGTAAGCGCCGGACATGACCCGAAGATACGCTTCGAGGTATGACGGGTCCGACAGCCGCAGCAGCTGATACGAGATGTCAGATACCGCCCCGGCGGTGTTGACAGGGGCAGTTCCCTTCAGGAACTTTACTTTCAGGCCCTCGAGTTCAGTCTTCTCGGCGGCCTGCTGCTTGATCAGCTTGTCAATGTCTGTGGCGGGGTCGAGGTACGGCCACGCGATCGTATCGGATGTGATCCCGACCCGCCCGAACGCGGTGATCAGGGGCTGGAGGGTGGCGATGTACATCAGGATCTGACTACGCCACTGCGGCTGCTGGAGGCCTGGGTTGTCAGTCAGGATCTGGTCAGGGACTGCGAACTCTGCGGCCATTTTCGGCTGGTCGTCGGAGTCGGCGGCGTAGAACGCCTTGAGGAAATGGCCGCCGGATGCGTACTTTGACAGGGCAGGTTCGGCTGGCCCGGCGGGCTGGAGATGCTTCGCGACGGCTGCGGCCAGCTCAGTCAGGGACGGCAACTCTGCCGGGCCGGGGTTCGGGATCAGCTTGACTTCAGGTTCAGCCATGGTTTCCTTCTGGGAGTAGATGGTTGCGTGGGTGGACGGGAACGCTGGTTTCCGGACGATTGACACGTGGTCAAGTGACCACGATGTCACGTCCCGGCCGGAGTCGGTTTCGTCCCATCCGCAGATGAGGGCGCCGACGCTTACGCCGGCCCTGATACCGGCGGCCATTTCAGCGCGGATGTCTCGGGCAGCGGCCGTGTCAATAAGATGCCCGGTCACGTGGAGCCCGGCCTCCGTTGATTCGATGCGGTCGATCACGCCGGCGGCCCGTGACTGGTCATGCTCGATCGTGATCGGGACCGGCCCGGTCGGGTCGGCTGGGCCGCCGGCGAATCGCCATGACTGGCCTGTCAGGGAATCTGGGCCTGAGTACTCTCCGTAGGGGACGGCTAGGCCGGTGATTTTCTGGCCGTCTGACTCGCAGTCAGCTGTCAGGTGGATGAGCATCGTTGACCTCCGGGTCAGGTGGTGTGGGCGTAGGGCTCCCGGGCACGGGCCTCGTCGATGGTGAGGACGCCGGATCGGATAGCGGTTTCCCATCCTGAGAACCGGTCGGCTGGGTTGGCCCGGGTGTACGGCTCGACGTCCCAGTCAACCCGGAGCCCTCTCGGGTCACCAGCGAGGGCGAGGTTGATCGGGCCGGTGATCGCCGCGGCCCACGGTCGTAGGGCCTGCAGGATTTCTTCGCGGGCGTCGAGTCTTGACTGGTACGTCATCGACGGGCCCCGGTCGGCGTCAAGCGCTGCGGCGGGGAGCCCGAACGCGCGGGCGATTTCGGTTGCTGCCTCTTCGCGGGCATCGACCAGCTGCAGCTCGGTTGGCGACCAGCCGTCCGGCGTTTCGACCTCGAGGTCAGACGTGAACGCTACCGACCGTCGCCGGCGGCCTTCCTCCCATTTTGACAGGAGCTTTTCGATTTCGGCTTCAGTCAACGCCGCCCCTGTTGATTTCAGGATTTGAGACGGGGCTGGGATTGAGGCGTACCGTTCGGCGGCGTCGAGGAGCGCGGCGGCGACGGCGAGGGCCTGGC
>ERZ772967.1306-NODE-1306-length-17408-cov-57.558117_pt1 | contig 17408 bp, 14 predicted proteins | sample MGYA00511677_ERZ772967 | MGnify/ENA primary metagenome ERZ772967 (study PRJEB29015, sample SAMEA2737931) | human oral metagenome | biome: human oral; feature: human-associated habitat; material: dental | place: China | collected 2146 ...
TGGCGTGGAGGGTGACCAGCAGGGTGTTGGCCATGGCGATCGCCTGCTCGGTCTCGTCGGCCCTCTGCTCGGTCTCGGCCACGGAGGTCGGCAGATTCGCCTCCAGGCCGCGCCGGGCGTTGAAGGCGGACTCCTGCTCCCTGATGACGTTGATGGCGTCGGTGCACCGTTGGAGGATCTCGCCGTACATCTGGCGCTGGACCGGCTCGGTCTCCGGGATGTCGTCGTCGAGGAGCTTGCGCAGCTCGAAGGAGCGGGCGAGGTGGCCGCGAGCGGTGTTCAGCGCTCCGGTGAAGGCGTCCGTGGCCGACAGCCCGAACTGGGCCTGGGCGTAGGAGAGCTCCTCGGAGGCGGAGCGCACGGCGTCGTCGGCGGTCACGAGCGCCCTGCCCGCGCGGACCCGGAGGTCCTCGACCGTGACCACCTGCGGCGGGGCGGGGGTGTCGCGCTTGCGTTTCCAGAACACGTCGGGCTCCTCGAAGATGCGTGCGGAAGGCATATCGTCCCTGGTGGGCGGGCCGTCGGGCAAGCCGTTTCGCCCGGAGCGCCAGAGCCGGGCCGGAGCCGGGCGAGCCGGCGACGCGCATCGCCCCGGTGCGCCCGGGGCCCGGCGGCAGGCCGCGCCCGTTCAGCACGAACCCCCAGCATCGCCCCGGTGCGCCCGGGGCCCGGTGTGCGGCCGGGCCCGAGCGACGGCAGCGGAGAGCATCGCCCCGGTGCGCCCGGGGGCCGGGCCGGTGACCGCCCGGAGGCGCTGCGCGCCGCACCCGCGCTGGATGGTCGGGTCAGTAGACGTGGGATCATGGTCAGGCGTCGTCGGCCATATCGAGTTTGAATTCGGCGAGCGGTCATGTCAGTGGCGATTCGGTGACATCGCCGTCGGGTTGCGGATGGTCGGCGTCCGCGGCGTCGACCGTGGTGTCGAACCTTCAGTCGGCGTTATCGCGTCTGCAGTTGCGTATTCCGGCGACGTCGAGCAGCTTGTCGACTGCCGATACGAATATGACGACGGTTGATGGGCATGTCGCTGGCAGTGTTCCGTCCTCGTCGTCGGTGCCCCCATCGTTGATGTCGAGCTCAAGGCCGCTCATCGGGACGTGCACCCCTCCTGGCTCCGGGAGTTCCTCGTCGAATCCGGCCTCCGGAGGCGTGAAGCCGCAGTTCTCGATTCCGCAGCCGGGTTCTTCCACGTCTCACGCGGGTTCGGGGTCCCGTCGTATCCACGAACGGGGTCCGATCCTCTCGGGAGCGGTAAGTAGAGCAGGTGGATATTAATGGATATTAATGCAGGACTGGGGGGGGCGGTGGTTATGCTGATTGATACTCATCTGGATGCGACGCCATCGGATATCACGGCGTCGGCGACGGCGATCGGTAACGTCACGTCGCATGTTGACGGCGCGGAGGATGATCTGATCAGCGCGTGCAAGAGCGTGTGCGAGCTGGAGGGATCGTCGGCCATAGCCGCTTCGGGGTGGATCTCCACGTCGGTGACCGACTGCGAGAACTTGGTGACGGAGCTGGGGAGCTACAAGACGGCTCTGGACAACCTGGCGAGCGCTCTGAGCAGTATCAAGACGGATCTGCAGGGGATCCGCGACCAGGCGACGGCCGGGGGACTGACGCTCAACGGGGAGACCGTGGTCGAGCCGAAGAGCTCCTACCCTCTTGGAGCGAATCACGACAGCTCTGTGGAGGTTTATGAGAACAGTGTGGAGCAGGACAGGATAGCCCTGTACAAGACTCTGGAGACTCAGACGAGCGATATCCGTACGGTTTGCGGGCGTCCTCCGCGGATGTCACCCGGACGTTCAAGTACACCAAGTACGTCACCAACCGCTCGGCGAATGCCGGGAGGCATGCTCTGCGCGGGATCACCAAGACGAAGGATGTCGTGACGGAGGCCGGGGGCAAGGGACGCATCGGTGGAAGCATGCGCTGAACGACGGCAAGCTCTCGAACCGGAGCCCGGCCAAGGGCATGGAGGGAACCGTAGGGGCGAAGGCCGTCGACATGGCGCGGAAAGCCGCTCCTGCCCTGAAGCGGGCCGGACGCGCCGGCAATGTTCTGTCCTTCGGGATCAGCGCTCACGAGCAGTGGGAGAAGGACTCGCATGATCCCTCCACGGGCGACGGCGAGAAGGTCGCCCGGGCGACCACGAGGGGTCTCGGTTCGGCAGCGGGCGGCTGGGCCGGCGGACTCGCCGGAGCCAAAGTGGGGGCCGCGGTCGGTGCGTGCGTCGGTGGTCCGGTGGGGGCGCGGTCGGTGGTATCGTCGGCGAGGCCGTCGGCTCTGGTGCCGGTGGCTGGATTGCCGATCATGACAATAAGGGGATTCACGGTATTGCGAAATGGTTCCATTGAACTCCAGCTGAAACTACTTGGGGACCACTCGGGGCGGTGAGGACGGGTGAGTAAGGACCTTTTCTACGGCGTTGCCGGTCTGGTGCTGGGAGCGGTCGTGCTGGTGAACTGGTGGTTCGAGATGTTCTCGGACTGCGGGTACGCGAAACTCTGCCGCTCCATCGCGACGTCCTTCAGCCCAGGTCGTAACACGACGGCCCTCATCGAGCCCGCAGTGGGGGTGGCATTCGTCTTCGGGAGTGCCGGTGGTCTTCTGATGACGGTCGGGGGCATGGGGGTCCGACCGCTCCCGGTCACGCTTCTGATGGTCGCTGTTGTCGCTTTCGTGGTTTTGCTTCTGGGTTTGATTCCGTTTCCTTTACCGGCACCGATGTATCCGGAGTGGCAGTTGGAGAGGCGTCGACGGCGGGCCGCGCAGTCGGGTGCGGGTGGTAGTGCTGGAAGCGCCGATGCGGCTGAGGAGGCCTGGTGGCGCGCTGGCTACCCGAGTGGTGGCCCCGACACCTCCGGTCATCCTGACTGAGGATGACCACCTCGCGATCATCGGCCTGGGAGGCGTGGGCGCGAATGAGGCCCGCCACGTGGATTCGCGCGTACGGGCCGCTGGCCGTGCCGGGAGCTCCCGGCACGGCCAGCGGCCCCTTTGCGCGCGTGGCGGTGGACCCGGCTCACCCCTTGTCCCCTTCGGGCCAGGAGCGGCCCCTTTGCGCGCGTGGCGGTGGAGACATGGGGCACGAGGGTGAGGGGGCGACCTCCTGATGGGGCCTGTGGGGTTTCTGCGGCGTAGCCGGACTCATCTGGGTGGCACAATGTCCACATCTGCCGCAAAGGAGCCCCGAGCCAGTATCGGCGGCGGAGAAAAGCCTGGAATATCAACGATTTCTTTCGCACGTTCCGGCGGGATCCGGGCCTTTGCGGCAGATGTGGACGCACGGGCGTGCCCGAGGAGAAGGGTCCCACCGTTAGCGGTGAGGAGGACGACTCGACGCAGCCCGTACGCGCCCGATGAGAAGGCGCACGAGGAGGGCCGCTCCGATCACCGCCTCGGCGAGGGCGGCGATCCAGGCGAATCCGATGGGGCACGCGACTTGAAGAAGAAGGCCGGTGCCCAGAAGAGCATCGCTGTGCCTGGCCGCTCCGACGATGGCTAGAGCGGTGCCGATAATGCTGACCAACGCGAAGGGGACCAGAATGGAGGTGCCGCCGTCGTAGACGAGGGCGACCCATGCCCCGTACAGCGCCATCGGCGCGGTGATCACCGCCAGCGCCCAGGCGACCGGGCGGTGGAGTACCGGGAGAGTCGGAACCGACATCGGGGGTCATCACCACTCGGGGCTGTCATTGCTCTTGGACGCGGTCGCCATGTGAGTGCCCGGGCATGAGCGACTCTGCCAGAAGGTGACTCCGTAGGTCCCGTCGTCGTACGAGACGTTGGTGTTCCTCAGCTCAATCTCTTGCCAATCGCTTGTGAAGTTGCACCACAGCCAGTCGCTATGGAATGAGGCGGATGTCTGCGTGGTCGCGGTTTCGGCCGGTGACGTATCGAACTGAAGTTCGACCGGTTTTCCTGAAGGGTGGTTCCAGGACACGGATGTGGAGGACGTGGCGGTCCATTGAGTCATCCAGGTGGATGAATCATCCCAGCAGCGATGCGAATTGAGTCGCTGTTTGGCGATGTCGATATTGATGATATCCTGAACAGTTTGAGAGGAATGGATCCAGTTGCAGGACGATGCGGCCTCATCCCCGAGTTCGTTCACCTGGGCGGACGGCGCTGAAGCGGTCGAGGGAGACTCCGTACCCTCGATGCCGGAAACATGGCAGTCGTCCGTAATGTCGTACTCTATGGAGGCATCGACGGAAGGGCTCTTCGAGTATGTGACCTCGACGGACAGCGTGTCACAGTCGCCCTCTCCGTTGATTGCCAACTGGGCACCCGTTGTGGCGTCCGTCTCGAAGCGCTGAGAATCGCCGGGATCACTGCTGGCCGCAGCAGGAGAGGACAATCCGATGAGAAGAGTGAGTGCTGTGCCGGCGGTGGCGGTGCGTCGAACAATTGAAGATGCGGTCGTCATATTTTCTTCTCACTGATGTCGTCAGGGAGCGGACTCGTTGGTCAGTATATGACGAACAGAGTGGATGGCTCGCGAAAAACCTCCGATGAACATCCTGGGTGGCATCCGGATATCGTCACCAAGTTGCATCCATAATATCTCCGTATCAAACCGGTGCTCGTTGGAATTCTCTCTATAATTTTCTTCGCTCATGGTGAGGGCGTCCGGTGAGATTGTCCGGGGCTGCGGGGATGGTGGTGGAGGCGCCGGAGCTGATTCCGCTTTGTTTTCCCGGCGCCGATGTATTAGGAGGGTTAGTTGGAGAAGAGTCGATGCGTTGTCAGCAGGCCGCGCAGCCGGTGCGGTTGACGCCGCCGCTGGTACCACCGACGGTGGTGGTGTCAGCGCGGCCGAGAAGGTGCGGCGGCGCAGGTTCGTGGGCCGCTCCAGCCGGCTGGGCGTCCGCCTGGATGACGGCCAGCGGCGGCACTTACCCGCACCGGCCGTTCGGCTCCGTCACCCCCTCCGTCGACACTCACCAGGAGGGGCCGGCGCGAGCATTGGCCGTCACCGGGCCGAGGCCCCGCCTTCCGGCGGACTCGGGCAGGCTCGGGCAGGCCCGGGCGGCCCCGGCCCGGGATGGAGCCTGTTGGAATCGGGATGAATGCTGCACCGACGCTACCTTTGTGGCTGTGCGGCGAGCCGCTCGGCGGTGCCCCGTCGCTCCGGGGCCACCGGGTCGGGAACACACGCGGAGGATGAGGAGAACGATGCGCGACACGATCAACGTCCAGTTCGCCCCCGGGGTGGCGGACGATCACCCCCGAGGAGCTTCCGCCGGGCATGCTCGACTCCGCTGGTGACACGGTCCGCTACGTGGCGGCGGCCGTGCCCGGCACGCCCGCCTACGCCCCCAACCTCGTGGTCGTTCGCACCTCTTTGAGCCCGGAGGAGGATCCCGCGGAGGTCCTCGTCGGCTCCGCCCGTGTCATGGCGGACGGCATTCCCGGGATGCGCATGATCGACGAGTTCGCGGCTGCCGGCCCGCCCGAGGGACGGCGTCTGCGCAGTGGCATCTACATCCTCGACGACCAGGCCCTCGCCATGTTCCAGATCACCTGGCTGGACGAGATCCCCGAGGGCATCAACCTGTGGACGGCAACCTTCACCTGCACCACCCGCGAGTTCGGCACCGTCTCCGAGCAGTTCCTCTCCATGAGCGAGACCCTGGAGGCCGCAGCATGAGCTCCTTCGACACCGACCGCGGCGTCATCATCCTGGAGACGGCCCAGTGGGCTGTTCTCCAACGCATGGAGGACTCCAACCCCGTCGTCGCCCCGAACGGCCCCTCCTCGGCCATTCCGCTGCGACCCGTGCTGGGGACCGAGGTCTGGGCCGAGGTCAGCCGCTGGTTGTGGGCGAATCCGTCGTCAACCGGTGGCTCGCGGAGCACCTTCGCGCCTCTCCGCCCGCCCGGGGAACGGGGGCGGGGTCACCATGCTCGGCGATGAGGGCCGTGCTTCTCCGCCCGCCCGTCCAGCGGCGCACCGCTGGACGGGCGAACATGCTCACATTGCGCCTATGACAGGGTCAGTCCACCCTAGTGGCCATGATTGATAACCCGAACTCATCCACGGTGGCGCAGGCTGCTCGCGACGCCGAGCCCGAGGGGCGCGCTGCGCCCGCATCCGCTCCGGTCATCACCGTGGTTGAGCCCGAGGCTCTTGCGCCTCTGGGGCGCCTGAGCGAATGGCTCTTCGCCGAGGGAGCCGTCCTGCGCATGGTGCGGCCCTGGTCCGGGGACGCGATCCCCGACCTGTCCGAGATCGGCAGCGGGCTCGTCGTCCTGGGCGGGGCCATGAGCGCGCACGACGACGCCGCTCACCCCTGGCTCGCCGACCTGCGCGCCCTGCTGCGGGGCGCAGTGGATGAGCGCGTGCCCGCGGTCGCCATCTGCCTGGGGTCCCAGGTGGCGGCCGAGTCGCTGGGCGGCGCCACCGCGGTCCCTTCCCCGCACGGAGGCGAGGGCGGCGTCGTCGAGCTGGAGTTGACCGAGGACGCCGAGCGGGACGCGGCCTTCTCCGAGATCGTCGACGAGGCGGTGCGCGCCGCGGTCCGAGCCGGCGTCCCCACCCGGGATGGCACCAGGCTGCCCGTCATCGTCTCCCATGACGACGACGTCGTCCGCCTGCCCGAGGGGGCGACGCTGCTGGCCTCCTCATCGGGCGCACCGGTGCAGGCGTGGCGTGCGGGCAAGCTCCTGGCCCTCCAGCACCATCCCGAGTCAACTCCCGCGCGCATCGACTACTGGCGGGCCCGTTCGACGGCCCGGGCCATGGGCGTTGCCGTGGGGGAGGAGGCCGGGGCGCTGTCCACGGTCGAGCTTCCCGCCGAGGCCGTGGAGGCGGGCGCGCGCGCCCGTGCCGAGGCCGAGGAGGTGGAGCCGGTCATTCAGGCCTTCGGCCGCGCCCTGGCCCGGGTCCTGGTGCGCGACGCGCGCGCCCGAGCGGCTCACAGGGTCGCCGTCGCACAACGCTGATGGCGCACGCCGGCGCCGTCGGGTCCGGTCTTCCCGGCCGGCCCTCCACGAGTCGGGCATGTCTGCGCGAGGTCGGCATTCCTGCGCGGGTCCGACGCCGGTGTCGTCCGACTCGCGCAGGAATGCCGACCTCGTCGGGGCGCGCTCGGAGGCCGGCTCGGCGACGGGCGCCGCGCCGTCCGCCCCGCCGCCTCTACTGCAGGGAGTCGGCGTCGATGATGTCGTAGGTGTAGCCCTGCTCGGCCAGGAAGCGCTGCCGGTGGGCCGCGAACTCCTGATCGATCGTGTCCCGGGTGACGACCGTGTAGAAGTGCGCCTGGCGCCCTCCCCTCTTGGGCCGCACGATCCGCCCCAGGCGCTGGGCCTCCTCCTGCCGGGACCCGAAGGAGCCGCTCACCTGCACGGCCACGGAGGCCCCGGGCAGGTCGATGGAGAAGTTCGCGACCTTGGAGACCACGAGCGTGCTCACCTCCTCGGCGCGGAAGGCGTCGTAGAGCCGCTGACGCTCGCGCACGGTGGTGGTCCCGGTGATGAGCGGGGCGTCCAGATGCTCGGCGAGCTCCTCCAGCTGATCGACGTACTGGCCGATCACCAGTGAGGACTCCCCGGGATGACGGGCCAGCAGGTGGTCCACCACGCGCAGCTTGGCGGGTGTGGCCGCCGCCAGGCGGTACTTGTCCTCCTTCTCCGCCGTCGCGTAGGCCATCCGCTCCCCAGCGTCCAGGGCCAGGCGCACCTCGGTGCACACCGCCGGGGCGATCCATCCCTGATTCTCCAGGTCCTTCCAGGGGGCGTCGTAGCGCTTGGGACCGATGAGACTGAAGACCTCGTCCTCCCGGCTGTCCTCGCGCACCAGCGTGGCGGTCAGCCCCAGACGGCGGCGCGCCTGCAGATCGGCCGTCATGCGGAAGATCGGTGCGGGCAGAAGGTGCACCTCGTCGTAGATGATGAGCCCCCAGTCGTGGGAGTCGAGCAGGTCCAGATGAGGGTAGACGCCCTTCCGCTTGGTCGTCAGGACCTGGTAGGTGGCGATGGTGACGGGCCGGATCTCCTTGCGGGATCCCGAGTACTCGCCGATCTCGTCCTCGCCCAGGGAGGTGAAGCGCATGAGCTCCTCCTTCCACTGGCGGGCCGAGACGGCGTTGGTGACCAGGATGAGCGTCGTCGTCGAGCTCCTCGCCATGGCCGCGGCGCCCACCAGCGTCTTGCCGGCTCCGCAGGGCAGGACGACGACGCCGCTCCCGCCCGCCCAGAACGAGTCCACCGCCTCGGACTGGTAGGGGCGCAGTGCGAAGGCCCCCGGCTCGTGCGCCTCGACCCCGGCCGGATCGTCGCGCAGGACGATCGGATGCGCCTCGCCGTCGACGTAGCCGGCCAGGTCCTCCGCGGGCCAGCCCAGCTTGATGAGGACCTGCTTGAGATGGCCGCGCTCGGAGGGGTGGACGACGACGTCGGCGGGGGACAGGCGCGTCCCGAGCAGACCCTTGGTGCGCTTGGAGCGCAGGACCTCCTCCAGGACGGGCACGTCGGTGGCGTGCAGGACCAGGCCGTGGGCCGGATCGGTGATCAGCTGGAGGCGGCCATAGCGGCCCATGGTCTCGGCGATCTCGGTGAGCAGGGCGTGCGGCACCGGGAAGCGCGAGTAGCTGATGAGGACGTGGACGACGGTCTCGGCGTCCAGGCCGGCGGCGCGGGCGTTCCACAGGGCGAGCGGGGTGATCCGGTAGGTGTGGACGTGCTCCGGCGCCCGCTCCAGCTCCGCGAAGGGGGCGATGGCGCGACGGGCGTCATCGGCGCCGGGGCGGGCCACCTCCAGGAGGACCGATTTGTCGGACTGGACGATGAGGGGGCCGTCGGGCGTCGCAGGGTCGGACATGATGGGCAGTATCCCAAGTCCCGTGGCGCCCGCGCCGTGATTCGAGCGACGTGTTCCTCGGACTGCTTCCGTGATACCGGACCGCTACGGTCGTGCGCCGAGGAGCGGGCGGATCCCCTCGGTGACGGCCGCGTCGGCCGGGATCCGCTCCGCTGATGCGCCGGGGCCCGGGTCCGGCCGGCCTCAGCCGTTGACCAGGGGCAGGTCGGCCAGGACCGTGCCCAGGGCGAGAAGGCGTCGGGGAAGGAACTCCGCGATGGTGAGTCCCACGACGTCCGCGGCCTCGCCCAGGTCGGCCACGAGCCGGTGGGTCTGGGCGGCGCTCAGGCCCCCGGGGATGAGCCCGAGTCCCAGGGGCAGCTCGTTGGAGTCGATGGTGTCGACGTCGAGGTGAATGGCGAGCCGTGAGGCTCCGGTGGAGCGGAACCAGTCGATGAGCGGGGCGCTGCTGCTGCGCAGGTCCTCGGGGCCGAAGGCGGTCAGGCCCCACTGGGCGACGTGGGCGTAGGCGTCGTCCACCCAGTCGTGCAGGCCGGCCAGCGCGATGCGGGACGGGTCGATGGCCGTCGGCAGGTGCTCCAGGACCTCCGGATCCCCCTTGCCCGCCAGGGCGGTGACGGCCATGGCGTGGTAGCCGTCGTAGCCGGTATCCGGGGTATCGGTATCGGGGTGGGAGTCGATCCAGACCACGGCCAGGTCCTCCCCGTACCGCGCCGCCAGGTGCGAGAAGGGGACCACCGACACCGAGCAGTCCCCGCCGATGGTGAGGATCCGCTGGACCTCCGGGTGGGCGTGGATGCGGTCCAGGGCCGCATCGATGCTGGCCAGGACGGCGCTGCGCGACTCGATGCCGCCGGTCGAGCCCTCGGCGCCGTCGGGCCCGGCGAGCTCCTCCAGGGAGACCGGCACGATCTCCGTGGGCCCGGCCGACGGCGGGAGCATGGCGGCCAGGGCTCGCGCGCCGGCGACGTAGCCGCGTCGGGCGACCCGGACGGGCAGCTCGGGAACGAGGAGGCCCGCGTTGTCGTAGCCGGCGCCCTGCCACTGGGGCCAGATCAGACGCAGGGTGGCGGAGTCGGTCGCGGCGGGGTGGGATGGGAGGAAGCCCGGGACGACGGGCTCGGGCATGTCGGTCGACGCGGTCGACGCAGGCGGTTCGGTTGATGCACTGGCGCTGGCACTGCTCATTCATGCACGGTAACCGGCGCGGTGCGCGGCGGCCAGGGTGTCGAATGGGCGGCAGGCGAGCGGGCCATCGGACGGACGGCGGGCAGCAGGCGAGCGGGCCGCGGGCAGCCGATGGGCGGCTTCCGGACCGGGCCATCGGGGGCCATCGCCTCGCGGCTCCTCGGGTGGCGGGCGGACGCAGGCCCACTAGAATAGTGAGAATGGACACAGGTATACGGCAGGGCGGCGACGAGACGCGCAGTGAGCGGAGCGCTCGCGCCCCCGACGTCACCGGTGCGACCCTTGAGGAGCTGGCCGCTCACCTGGCCGCCCTGTCCGACGCCGACGTCGCCGGGCTCCTCACCGCTCGTCCCGATCTGATCGCTCCGCCGTCGGCCTCCTTCACCGCGCTCGCAGCCCGGGCCGGAGCGCGTCCCAGCGTGGAGGCGGCCCTGGCCCATCTCGACGCCCCCACCCTCGCCGTCGCCGAGGCCGTCGTCACCCTCGGCTCTCAGGACGCCGCCCCCCTGTCCGACGCCCTCGGTCTGGAGCCCGAGGGCGTCGTCGCCCGTTTGGAGCGGCTCACCAGGCTCGCCCTGGTGATCGAGGCCGGTCCCGTGGCGGGCCTTGTGGACGCCTTCGGTCCGCACCCCTTCGGTCTGGGGCCCCTAACCGAGGATCCGCCTGTCCTCCCACCGGCTCTCCCCGCGCTCCTGGCCGATCCGGGAGACGTGTCCGAGGCGGCGCTCGGCATGCTGCAGGCCCTCGCCTGGGGGCCGCCCGTGGGTACGCTGCGGGCCGGCGGCAGAGCACCCGGTGCGGTCGAGCTCGTCCGGCGCGGCTGGCTGGTGCGTGACCATGACACCGCCGGTCGCACCCGTTTCGTCATGCCCCGGCAGGTCGCTCTCGCGCTGCGCGGCGGCCTCCTGTCCCGCGAGCCCCTGGCCGCCCCCGACCATGCCGATCTGGAGGTTCTGCCCGCCGACACCGTTGCCGCGGAGGCCACTCGCCACGGCGAGGAGGCCGTCCGCCTGGTGGCCGCCCTGCTCGCCGAGTGGGACCGCGAGGGCGGGCCGATCCTGCGCACCGGAGGGGTGGGCGTGCGCGCGCTGGGCCGCACCGCCGAGGTCCTCGACGTCGATCCCGCCACTACCGCCACGCTCATCGAGGCCGCGGCCGCCGCCGGACTGCTCGGGCTCGATGACGCCGGGGCCACCTGGGTGCCCGCTCGAACGGCTGCCGCCTGGCTGGCCGCCGAACTGCCCGAGCGGTGGGCGCCCCTGGCGGCCGCCTGGGCCACCAGTGCTCGCACAGCCTGGCTCGTCGGCCGGCGCGGTGACGACGGCACCCTGCGCCCGGTCCTGGGCGCCGACGTCGAGGCCGCCTGGGCTCGCGCCCTGCGTCGCCGCGTCCTGACTCTGCTCGACTCTCTGCCCGAAGGGACGGCGGTGACCCCGACGTGGGTGCGCGCCGCGCTGACCTTCGCCAGGCCGCGGCGGCCCGTGCCCGAGGGCGCGGTCACGGCGGTGCTGTCCGAGGCCGAGCTGCTCGGCCTGACCGGGGGCGGGGCGCTGAGTCGCGCCGGGCGCCTTCTGGCGGGCTTCCCGCAGGGGGCCGACGACGCCGATGCCGCCGGGACCGAGGAGCGGGGCGACGAGGATGACGGGAGCGAGGAACTCCTGACCAGGTTGGAGGAGGCGCTCGTCGCCGATCTTCCCGAGCCGGTCGATATGCTGCTGGTTCAGTCCGATCTCACCGCGATCGTCCCGGGGCGCCCCGCCCCGGCGCTGGCGGCGGTGCTCGAGCGCTGCGCCGTGGTCGAGTCGCGTGGCGGAGCCGTGACCGTCAGGTTCACCGCGGACTCGGTGCGCAGGGCCCTGGACGCGGGCTGCTCGGGGGACGGGCTCATCGAGGCGCTGGGCGCGCACAGCCCGACCCCGCTGCCCTCCGCCCTGACAGTACTCATCGAGGACGCCGTCCGCCGTCATGGTGCCGTGCGCGTTCGAGAGGCCGCCAGTGTTCTGCGCGTGGACGACCCGGCGGTGGCGGCCGACCTCGTCACCGACACGCGACTGAGCGACCTGGTGCTGACGGAGATCGGCCCCGGCGTCCTGGCCTCCTCGGCGTCGCCCGGGAGGGTGCTGCGCGATCTGCGGGCGACCGGGCGCGCCCCCGTCCTGGAGGACGCCTCCGGTCGATTGCTCGTCGCGGGTGATGCCGAGAGGGGCCGGCGAGGTGAGGCGCGGGCGCCGGAGCCGGCGCGTCCCGGCTCGCAGCACGCGGTGCGCCGTCGCCGTCACGATGCGCGTGAGCTCGCGGCCCTGGTCTCCCGTTTGCGCACGGGAGAGCAAGCGCGAGTCGATTCCGGGATGCCCGCGAGCGCTGCGACGGACCCCGCTCACGCCCTGGCCCTGCTGCGTCAGGCCCAGGCCTCACGGGCGCAGGTGCGGCTGCGGCTGGCGGGGACGGATGGCGCCGTGCAGGAGCGGAGGGCGCGGGTGCTCGCCGTCGAGTCCGGACGGGTGCGGATCGCCGACGTCGTGCGCCAGACAGAGCTAACGGTGGCTGTTCACCGGATCGTGTCGGTGAATACTGAATGAATACCGAGTGAATATTGAGTGAGTGTTGAGTGAGCGTTGGGTGGAGACGAGCGCGAGGAGTGGGCGGGCGGGGCGGATCCGGGTGACTCCGGGTGGCTCCGCCGCCCCCCTCTCGTCGAGATCGGTTCAGTTCCGCATCGAGATCGGTTCGACGACGCCGCGCCCGGCCACCGGAATCGCGAGTCGGACATCCTTGCGCGAGTCCGACGACGCCGCCGTCGGACTCGCGCGGAGAAGCACGACTCGTCCCGGAACGCCCGATTCGTCCCGGAACGCCGGACTCGTCCCGGAACGCCCGACTCGCGCAGAAAAGCCCGACTCGACGGGCCGTATCGGAAAGCGGGGACACGACCTCGTGCGGACCGGGTGCGCCGCCCGGGCCCACTGGCCGACCCGCCTGCGCCGCCCCCTACACTGGAAGGGTGACTGACGCAGACGCATCGAATACGACCGGTTCCGCGGGAGCCGCCTCGAGCGGCACTCCGGAACCGGCCGCCGTCGAGCGGCCCGGCTCCCTGCCGACCAGGGCCGAGAGCACGGCGGCCGCCAAGGACCGGACCCTCACCTCCCCGGCCGCCGTCGAGCGCGCCCGGGCGGCCCTGGGGGAGATCACCGAGCCGCTGTCGGTCGGAGAGCACACGGCGGCCAAGCTGCAGGCCGAACGTCTGGTCACCCACCTCTTCGAGTGCAACCTGGCCGGCTACAACGGCTGGCGTTGGGCGGTGACCATGGCTCGGCCTCCGCGCAGTCGCACTGCGACGGTCTGCGAGCTGGAGCTCCTGCCCGGCGAGGGCGCGCTCCTCGCCCCGCCCTGGGTTCCCTGGGCCGATCGTCTCCGTTCCGGTGATCTCGCTCGTTCCGACCGCCTGCCCCGGCGCGAGACCGACGAGCGTCTCGAGGTCGGCTGGGAGGCCGCGGGCGAGGAGGGCGACAGGACCGCCCTCGACGAGCTCGACCTGGGACGCGCCCGCGTGCTCAGCTTCGAAGGGATCCAACGCGCCGCCCAGCGGTGGTACGACGGCGACCATGGTCCGGATGCGGATGGCGTTCGCAAGGCGGACGCGACCTGCTCGTCCTGCGGCTTCCTCCTGCCCATGGCCGGGCGGATGCGTCGAGTATTCGGCGTCTGCGCCAATGAGCTGGCTGTCGATGATGGCCGGGTCGTGTCCATGGACCACGGCTGCGGCGCTCACTCCGAGACCGACCTGCCGGATCAGGACTCCGACTGGCCGGTGACGCCGTCGCGCATGGATGAGGGATTGATGGAGCCGCTCGGCACCGATGGCTCCTCGATCCGTGGTGGGCGCAGCCGGATGAGCGACCGGGCCGACCGGGCCGGGGCCGGGACTCCTCCCGGAGAGGGGTGTCGCGGGGCTGAGGCGGAGGCGGCGTCCGAGAGCGCCGGGGGGCGCGAGTCCGCGAGGGCGGGGGAAGGCCGCGCCGACGCGAAGCGCGCTCGCAGCGCCCGTGCGATGGCGATCACGCTTGTGCCGGCCCCGGATGAGGGGACGGAGAAGCCCGGGAAGCCGGGGAAGTCGGTCGAGAAGCTCGTCGCGCGCAAGGAAGACGAGACTGCGCGCTCGTCCCGTTCGCGTCGCGCCCGGAGGGCGACGGCTCGACAGTCGAAGGCGCCCGAGGCCGAGGAGGCGCAGAGGCGCTCGGCTGCGGGCGAGCCCGCGGAACGGGCGGCCGCCGCTCGGGATGCTGTCGCGAGTCTGAAGGCCGGGTTGCAGGAGCGCGGCGCCGCGCCCGAGGTGGTGGGACCCGCGAGCCTGGCCGAGCTGGAGGCTCACCTTCCCCGCCGAGATCGGTAGTACTCCGCGTCGAGATCGGTCCGGGCCGGTGGCGATGGCGGCGCGCCCGGACGGCGTCAGCGGGTGACCAGGGCCTCCAGGCCGGTGATCGGCTCACCGGGCGGCGTCGCGTCGACGACCGCCGCATTGGCGATGATCCGCTCCACCGCTCCGACCACCCGGCCTCCGGCGGCGTGCGGAGTGAGCAGGAGATTCGGAGCATCCCAGAGCGTCGAGTCGGCGGGCAGGGGCTCGGGATCGGCGACGTCGAGGCCCGCCGCGCTGATGGCGCCCGAGCGCAGAGCCGCCTCCAGGGCCTCCTGGTCGATCGTCGTACCGCGACCCGCGTTCACGACGACGGCGCGGCGTGGCAGCCGTGCGAGCCGCTCGGCGCTCAACGCTCCCGCGGTCTGCGGCGTGCTCGGCAGGATCATCACCAGCAGGTCGGTCCAGGGCAGGGCCGACTCGATGTCGTCGACCGAGATGACCTCGAACCCGGCGCGTTGTCCGGCGGAGCGCGCGACCCCGCGCACACTCGCCCCGAAGGCGGTCAGCAGCTGCGCCGTCGTGATCCCGATCGCCCCGAAGCCCCATATGAGCACTCGCGCCCGGAACAGCGTCGTCAGGCGCTCCGGGTCGTGGACCGGATGGGCGCCGCCCAGGGTCGGCTCCCACTCGTGACGGTCGGCCGCGCGCACCGCCGTCGGCAGGGAGCGCACGCAGCCCAGCGCCAGGGCGGCCACGTGCTCGGCCACGGTGCGGTCGTGGAAGTGGCGGCCCGAGGTGATCGCCACTGAACTCGGGAAACCGGCGGCCAGGACGTTGTCCGGCCCGGCGGCCAGCGTTTGGATCCAGCGCAGTCGAGTGAGGTATCCGGGCATCTCCGCCAGCACATCGGCGCTTCCGGGTCCGCCGCCACCCCACAGGACCAGGCCCTCGGCGTCGCGGTGCTCGGCCGGGACGGGCTCGGCCTCGCTGAACAGGACGACCTCATGTCCCGCGTCGCGGATGGGGGAGGGGTCGATATAACCGGTCTCAGTCAGGAGGATCTTCATGGAGCCAGCCTCCCACGCCGTCGGGCTCCCGCCCAGCCCGGCGGCGTTCCCACCCGGCCCCGCAGTCTTGCCGCCCGGCCCGGCGGCGTCGGGCGACCCGTGCCGCATGCGGAACCGGCCCCGTATAGGCAGGGAGAGGCACGATGACCTGGGGCGACCTGTGCCGCATGCGGAACCGGCGCGCGAGTCGTCGGATCGAGATGTCCACGTGACGAGCGCGGCGAGCGCCACCCGGTTCCGTCTGGAAGAATCGCGCTGTGAGTACGCACACCCCCACCTCCCGGACGGCGGCCTCCCGCGGCTCCGCCCTCGACGCCTTCTTCCACATCACCGAGCGCGGCTCGACGCTCGCCCGCGAGATTCGCGGCGGCGTCGTCACCTTCTTCACGATGGCCTACATCCTCGTGCTGAACCCGCTCATCCTGTCCACCCCGCACGACGGCATCGCTCCGCTGGGCACCACCGAGCAGATCGCCGCCGGCACCGCCCTGATCGCCGGGGTCATGACCATCCTCATGGGGGTGGTCGCCAATTACCCCATGGCTCTGGCGGCGGGGTTGGGCATCAACGCGATGATCGCCTACACGCTCGTCGGCATGAATGGCATGACCTACGCCGACGCCATGGGGCTCGTCGTCATCGAGGGCGTCATCATCCTCGTCCTGGTGCTCACCGGTTTCCGCGAGGCCGTCTTCAAAGCGGTCCCCGCCCATATCAAGACCGCGATCAGCGTCGGCATCGGCCTGTTCATCGCCCTGATCGGCCTGGTGGACGCCAAGGTGGTCCGCGCCGGCGGCACTCCGCTCGAGCTGGGGCTGGGCGGGTCCCTCCAGGGATGGCCCGTGCTCGTCTTCCTCCTCGGCCTGTTCCTCATGCTCATCCTGCACGTGCGCAGGGTGAAGGGCTCCATCCTCATCGGCATCGTCGCCTCCACGGTGCTCGCCGCTGTCATCGAGGCCGTTGTCCACCTGGGCGCCTACAACGACGACCCCGACGCCGGGCCGGTCAACCTCACCGGCTGGGCCCTGTCGGTCCCGTCATTGTCGGGCTCCCCCGTCGAGCTGCCGGACCCGGCCACTCTCGGGCGATTCAGCCTGCTGGGCTCCCTGGACAAGGTCGGCATCGTGAGTGTCGTCCTGCTCGTCTTCTCGCTGCTGCTCGCGGACTTCTTCGACACCATGGGCACCATGATCGCGATCGGCGCCGAGGGAGACCTCCTGGACGCCGACGGCAACCCGCCGAGGACCCGCGAGATCCTCGCCGTCGATTCCCTTGCCGCGATCGCCGGCGGCGCGGGCGGTGTCTCCTCCAACACGTCCTACGTCGAGTCCGCGGCGGGCGTGGGGGAGGGCGCGCGCACCGGCCTGGCCTCCGTGGTCACCGGCGTCCTGTTCCTGCTGAGCATGTTCCTCGCGCCGGTCGTCTCGATGGTGCCGTACGAGGCCGCCACCCCGGCCCTGGTCGTCGTCGGCTTCCTCATGATGACTCAGGTGACCGACATCGACTGGAAGTCTCCGGAGATCGCCCTGCCGGCCTTCATCACCGTCATCATGATGCCGTTCTCCTACTCGATCACGAACGGCATCGGTGCGGGCTTCATCGCCTATCTGGTGGTTCGGCTGGCGCGCGGGCGGGTCAGGGAGATCCATCCGCTCATGTGGGGCGCCTCCCTCCTGTTCGTCATCTACTTCACGCTCACACCCATCAAGGCGATCCTCGGGATCGTGTGAGCCGACGATGGCGGTGGCCGGCGCGCGCCGGCCACCGCCGGCGGCCCTCCCCCTCGCTCTCCTTCGTCGAGTTCGGTTCAGTTCCGGCTCGAGTTCGGTCGAGTTCCGGCTCGAGTTCGGTTCGGTTGTCGTGGTTGTGCGGTGAGGCGGTTCGTGACGAGGCCGGTGGTGGTCGGCGGACGGACGTGCTGTGCGGCTTGCGGTCGGGGTGGGTGGCCGTGGTCGGGGTGT
>ERZ772967.1309-NODE-1309-length-17394-cov-3.437684_pt1 | contig 17394 bp, 14 predicted proteins | sample MGYA00511677_ERZ772967 | MGnify/ENA primary metagenome ERZ772967 (study PRJEB29015, sample SAMEA2737931) | human oral metagenome | biome: human oral; feature: human-associated habitat; material: dental | place: China | collected 2146 ...
AATATTTTCGATCTGCTTATTATATACTGCAGCCGCAGTTTCTACTCTTTTTTTAGGTTCAGGAGTTTCCTTCGGCTGTTGTTTTTTCATTGCAATAATAAGTTGTTCAACTTTGCGGGCACTCCACCCTTCTTTAATAATCTTATTGGTTATATCAACTACAACAGATTCATCTAACCCAATTAATGGACGAATTTGACCTTCTTTAATGTCACCGCTAGCTAGTTTCTTTTGTACAGATTTTGGCAACTTTAATAAGCGCATTTTATTACTAACAGTACTCACAGATTTAGCACCCATTCGTTTAGCTATTACATCAAGCGATAAATTGAATTGATCTCGCAGTTTCAAGTAAGCAGTAGCTGTCTCTATAGGATTTAAATCACTACGCTGTATATTCTCAATCAAAGATAGTTCTAGTTTATGTTGATCGCTTAAAGTTCTAACCAAAGCTGGAATTTTATCAAGCTTAGCAATATTAGCCGCTCTCCAACGCCTCTCGCCCGCGACTATCATATATTTATCACCACGGGGGATAACCACTATAGGCTGCAAAACTCCATGCTCGCCAATAGAAATAGCTAATCTATCAAGCGCTTCCTGATCAAAATTACGGCGCGGCTGATCTGGATCTGGAAAAACCTGCGAAATCTTAATTTGTCGAAGATCGCTGATTCTTTCATCTTCAATAGCCGTAGGGTCAAACGATTCATCTAAAATGTCGTCTGGTATTAATGAGCTAAATCCCCTACCTAAACCACGCTTTTTAGCCGACACGCTCAATCACCTCCTTTGCTACAGCTTTATATGCCCGGGCACCTTTACTCCACTTATCATATTCACCAATAGGTACGCCGTAGCTTGGAGCCTCAGCCAACCTAATATTACGTGGAATAGTCTGTTTGAATACCTTGCCTGGGAAATGTTGTTTAATTTCTTCGTAAACCTGTTGACTAAGACTAGTTCTGCTGTTTATCATAGTTGGCAATACACCCAATAAATCAAGCGTTGGATTAATATTCTTACGCACAAGTTTCATTGTCTCCAATAATTGTCCAAGCCCCTCTAAAGCATAAAATTCAGCCTGGACTGGCAATAAAATATACCTAGCCGCTATCAGCCCATTAACAGTTAGCAAGCTAAGGCTTGGTGGGCTATCAATTAATATAAAATCGTATTGATTAGCGACAGATTCAATCGCAACTTTAAGTCTGCTAAATCGCCTCTCTGCCTGAGCAAGCTCAGCTTCTGTATTTGCTAGGTGAGGTGTGCTAGGTGCTAGCCATAAATTTTTATAGTCAGTAGCAATAATGGTATCCTTTAGCAACTTTTTACCTAACATAACATCACTCATAGTGATATTTAATTTATCCTTATCCACGCCCAATCCGCTAGTTGCATTACCTTGCGGATCAAAGTCTACTAGCAGAACTTTCTTACCTGCTTTTGCTAAATAATAAGCAAGATTAACCGCGCTGGTTGTCTTGCCAACCCCTCCCTTTTGATTGGTTATAGAAATAACTACTGACATTATTTATTTTCCCTCGTAATAGTAGTATTATAACATAACCAGATTAAAACAGCATCAACTACTAGTGGAAAAATATTTTTTATGAACATTTGTTAAAATAATTGCACAAATTACAAGAATGATAGCAGATGAAGCTAAACTTAACGCCACAGAAAATTGGCTTAAATATCTTATACAAGTACCTATAGAAGCATATATCGTAAATAAAGATGTGATCAAAAACAAATTTCTATCATGTTTACGAAAACTTATTGAAAAACAAAAATATATAAAAGCGATGAGTAATATTATCCATACTATGTTATACAGTCCAATTGGCATCCCATCAACAAATACACTATTTATAAAGACAGCATTACATAAACTAAAGAGAGCTACAGAATAACCAACTAAGATAAAGATATCACTAATAGGATCATTTTTAGAATTACTATCAATATTACTAATGGATTTAGATTCATCGTCCAGCTTCATGTCTGTCTTTTGATCAAGATCATTATTCTTTTTAGATATATTATCAGTAATAAACTTGGCAACCACAGGTATAAAGACTCCCAGTGCAACCCAAATTAAAGTTTCTGGAATAGGAATATAGGCACGATGCGTTAGTAAAAGTATAAAGTTAGCTACACCAACACAAAACGTTATGATACTAATATTAAACGCTAAGCTATATGATGTAACCCTGCTATACAAAAATATCACCACAGAAGCTAAGAATAAACCACAGGTCATACCAACATCTCCATACCCTACCATACTAATCGCTAAGTGAAACGGTATAGAAATAATGAAAAACGATGCCATAATAAATAGCATAATATGAAGGTTAGCTATATTACTTGTACTTGCCTGCGCACTAGAATTACCAGATTTATTTATTATAGATTTGCGTACGATATAAGATAAGATAAAAGCTAGGCACGCCAATAAACCATTAATATACAAATATGTAGTAGCATTCTGCGAACTTCTATAATAAGCAGAACCAGAAAATGACGATTCTATAGCAAGTTGTATCGCAAAGAAAGTAATAATTCCAGCAACTATAAACATTCCAGAGATGAGCCTACTCGTAGTACTTGCCACCTCTTTTTGGGATTGAGATTCACTTTGTATAGATGAATTTGGTTTAGATTGTGGTTCTTTATCTTTATTTTCCATAATATATTTTTATTTTATATGATTTATCTAACTTTCACACTAATAATATCATAAAAAATAAAACGCTCCAAATGAGCGTTTTATTTCATGTTTTATATAGTTATTTTATAGAAGCAATCTCTATACGACTATATTTTTGGCGGTGACCAGTTTCTTTATGTACACGCTTTTTAGCCTTATAGCGAATAATACGTAGTTTATTACCCTTTACTAAATCGTCTACAACTTTAGCTGTTACTTTTACACCTTTTACAACTGGAGTACCAACAATAGTTTCATCACCGTCGATCACCAACAATGCTTCAGTCTTGAGCTCTTTTGTGCCTTCCGGGAGGAGGTCCACCAGGAGGGTCTCTTTTTCAGCTACAAGATACTGCTTGCCGCCTACTTTAATGACTGCTTTTTTTGCCATAAATTCCTCTGTTACTTATTTAACTAATCCTAACCATTTTAACAGATATAGACGTGATTTGCAATACTTGTATTTTATAGCTTAGGATCCGAGCATTTTTAGCTTTTCTTCTAGATAATCATGAAGAATAGCCTGGCGTAAATCACCGATATTCACAACATTAGCTTCGATCCACGCAATCGCAGCATCATCGCCTTGCAACTCCTGTACTTTGAAGAATTCATCTCGCTGCTGATCATCTAAGACTTCATCCATTGCAAGCACCAGGCGGCGGTCTATAACTCCATTAACTTTTAGTAAAATATTTTTCTGAACTTCTGGCGATGCAGATTGTAAACCTAAAGCCTGTATAATTTGTTGTTCATTATTCATTTTATTTGTTCCTTAATTTTTATTTAATAATTATCTATTCCATAAACCGTTATTCATCATCCACTCACGGACAGCATCAGGTACACCGTTTTCCCAAGAAGCATTACCTGGCGCGCTCAAACGTATATCGTTGCCATCTAGGTATGTATCTGTAGTAACACCATCTATATTAATGTAGTCAGGTCCAAACTTATCTACCAAGTGTTGGTGTAGCTCCATAGATTGATCAGGTGTTAAAGTTTGACCATTTGCATTAGCAAAATCTATCAACTCTTGGCTATAACCGCTACCATCCTGTACGTAGAAGTTATGACCTTCAACCATACCTGTAGCGTCTGGTGAATGCATAGGTTCAGCAGCCGACAATGTATCTGTAGGTTCAGCAACAGATGTTGTAGGTGCAGACTCAGCAGATGGCGCTGTGCTATGTGAGTTATTCATAGCCGCATCATTTGTATTACCTACGACATGGTGGGCATTTGTATCTGCGCCAGCCATCATAGACTGAGTATGACCAACTATATACTCACCAACAGATGCACCAGCAAAACCTTTAATCGCCGTGGTTGCCAAACGTAATTTATTGCCACGAACTTCAGACTTTGTACGTTGCTCTGTAGCATGGCTTATTCTGCCTACATCGATACTATCGCTACCTTTTGAAATATCTGCAGAATTAACGATATTTTCTATTATAGTCTTCTTATTATTAAGGTCTTCATTACTCTGGGCTTCAGCTAAAGTTACTAAATTACCATTAGCATCCTTAATTTCCGCATTAGCCCGCCTCTTTCTAACATGACCAGCCATCCAAGCACCTGCAGCTGCACCAGCACCTTTAACGACAAGTCCTGGGAAATAGCCGCCAACATAAGGCATACTTTGAGCAGTCTTAAGTACAGCACCAGTGATAAATCCTGCGCCACCGGCCGAAATAATCTTAGTTATTCCTCTTGATCTTTCCCAAAAGTTGACAAACTTATTTGTTTTCTTACTTTGTTGCATGCGTTGTTCTACAACCTCGTTTTCAAACTCAAGATCGCGATCAACTAACACGTTTATGATTTCTTGACGCTTAGCATCCTCATCATAGCCCGCACTCTCTAAGCTCTTTAACTCCCATTCAATCAAGGCTTTAGAAGCAGCATCATATCTTTCCTTAGCCTCTTCTGTCTCTATACTTTGATCACGCTTTTCTGCAAATCTTCTAAGTCCAGGTATTTTTGCAAGAAATCGAGCTACTCTACCAGATCTAATATAAGATTTTCTATCCTTAGCAGTTAACCTTGCATATTCATTTTTAGCTTCATTTAGCTCATTTTCTATTTCTATAAGCTCATTAATACTTGTTGGATCTTGGTTTGGATTTGGAGCCAAGTTAGCGCCAGCTACTATAGCATTAGCATTTAGCTGTTGGGTTGGGGGTAGATTTGAATTGTTTGGATTATTTGCCGGAGCCTTGTTATAATTAGGTGCAGTATTTGGGTTATTCGTATTTTTGTTAGCTGCGGGGGTTGTATTCGGGTTGGTAGCAGGTGCGTTATTTGGATTTGGTGCAGGTTTGCTAGAAGCTGTATTTGCAGACGCAGCATTATTATTACCTTTACTGTTTAAACTAGAAGCATTACTGCCAGATTTTCTCTTTACTTTAGGTTTTGGTATCTTAGATGGCATCATTAGCGGAGTCGGAGCGTTAGACTTGGATTTTGTGGAATTAGGTAGTGTATTCGCAGCCTTACCGCTATTTGCACTATTGGTATTTAAATTATTTGTCTTATTAGCCACTGTAACTGCAGTTGCGGCTAGTTTTTGGACGGCAGGTTGATTATTATTCGCAGGATCACTTTCTATAATAGAGTCAATCTTATTAAGCCTGTCGTCAAGCTCTTCTTTAGTAATAAAATTATCACGCACAGCTTGATCTAAGCGATCTGTTATTTCTCCATAAACCGAGCCTAATAGATCGTCTTCTCCATCAAACTTAGCATTGTGTGCAAGCTGAGTTAAATCGTCAAGAGATCCATCTTGTAAAAATTCTTTAAACTCATCACTTTCCCTATCAATATTACTAGGGTCGGTGTTCATTATATTTTGTATAGATTTAGATAATTGTTCTGCCATAATAAAACTTCACTGTCCTTTACTTTTGTAATTTTTATTTTGTAATTTTTATTTACTACGTTATAGATTTTATCATAATAATAAGTAAAAGTCAATACCGTTTATATTTATACATCAAGATTAGAGTCAATACGATCAATAATTTGCCCGCAAGCCTCACGAATTTCTAAAACATGAGTACTTCCATCATCTTTAGTAACATGCATTTCAAGCACGTTGCTAGGCTGGCTGCTATCGACATATGAATCATAATAAGTACGGTAAACGCCATCTACATCTTTAACTGCAAAGTAACTGCCGTAAGCCTCATTCTCGCCCAAAGCAGAACCTTGCTTAAATTCAACCTTTCCCTCACTTAAAACTGATGCTAAGGTTATAGCACGATCCTTATCGTTAGAAAATACTTTCTGAGCTTCATCTACCGTCATACCTTCTGGCAAAGAACCAAGCCTAGAAAGAACTGTAGCAAGCTCGGAAGGGCTAGATTTTAGTCCATCTAAAAAGTCTTTTCCGCGCTCATGCGTACTATCGCCTTCTAGTGGTTTACGCCAGTCATTTTTATCTATCTTCCCGCTCATGCCAGCGATATCTTTTTTGGCATCATACCCACTAAATAAGTTACCGTATTTACCCTCTTTAGAAGTGTTAAATAAAGTTTCTTTTTCAGTTGTATTAGTTTCTGCGACTTTTTCTGGAGACGCCGTCTCAGGCGCTTTAGTAGCGCTAGTAGCCGCCTCTTCAGTGCTTTTATTATTAATATTATAATTTGTACTAATTTCGGCAGAAGGTTTTATGTTAACAGATCTATTATAAGAATAAACACCGCCAGCACCAAGAGTAATTATACCAGTTAAAGCTATAGCGCCTAACTTGTATATATTCTTGCGATACCGTAGATTCTCTTCCTGTTTTGTTTCGCCAGGTTCACCACGGCGCCATATAAGTGGTATAGAATCTAAGGAAATCGGCTTTCTAGGTTTTGCGTGTTTAGGTTTTTTAGCCTGCTTAGCATCCTTTTTAGCCTGCTTTTCAGCTAGTTTAGCGCTCTTCTTAGCTTCTTTTTCATCAGATTTACGCTTTTTAATTTCATTATTTAATAATTTTATATTTTCGTGATATTTGTCTGAAAGACCTAAATCCTTAGCAAAATAAGAAGCAGCTACGTCACTATTAATATCTTCACCTAAACTAGAATACAAACTCCTAAGATGCTTATACTCAGTTTTTATATTAGAAAGTGCTTCTGGCGCTAAACTAATTCCTGCTTTAATTGAATGTAGTCTGAAGGCAATTTCACCAGCAGAATCCAAAAATTCTGTAATATCTTTCCTCTTAGCTTCCTCAATTCTCTCAACTTTATTTTTGGCAGATTTTTCCTTTAAATCACCGACGGCATCTTTAACAGATTCAATCTTTTTGCCCATAGATTGTATCGCGCTAATTCCCCTAGTCGCGACCATGCCCATTTTTCTAGATACAGATTGTCGCCATTTATCTAACTTACGTTCTTTATTTTTTGATGATTCAGGTAACCCAAGTTTATCTGCAAAGCTATCAAAATCAATACTGTTTAGTAAATCCCGCGCACCATCTTTTATAGACTCTATACGCTCCTGTGAGCCTGGTTTGAGTTGTTGCCTATTAGCTTCATTTATTACATCTGTTAGACCTGTGTTAATATGTTCTCTAAGGTCAATTATGTCTTGATTTTCGCTATTTAGTATGTCTTCTTCGCTTAATCGCTTGTTCAAACGGTAACTTATAGAGTGGGCAATTGTTTTATCACGATTAGAAAACTTAGGTTTTTCTTTCTCGCCTGATTGCTCAGAAATACTCGATTCTGGCGCTGAAAGCTTGATTTTATTTTTCTCTGCCGACATGAGCGTAAGCTCTCCTTTTATTGGGTTAGTGAAATCTTATTTTTGTTTTAAATACTTTATTCTTGCATTATAGCACAATCTAATCCTTATTTTAATATAGATTATCTTTATTAGCCGCTTCAACCGCTTCTTGTTCAGTAGGTTTTCTATGCTCTGCTGATTCAAACGTACTTGCTGCGAAATTTATCTTTGTTAAACGGTCTAGAACTTTATCTGATGTGGAATGTACCTTTTCTGCTACATCATCCGTTATTCCTTCGCTTTCTAAAATACTCTTAAAGCCTGGTGAAGAATATTTTAGCATCATTTGCGTATTATCAGTAATTACGGTGAGTAACTCACTAGCGGTTAGATCATAGAATTTATCATCTTCTAATCTTTCATTTATGTTTTTACTTAGTTCTTTATAGTCTTCAATTAATTTATCTTTTTCCTCTTGGGTTATTTCTGATGTATCTAAGTCATCAACTAATGCCTCTTTAGCATGGCGAGGTTTGTTAGATTCATTATCATCGTCACTATTATCTGTAGAATTTTCTAGCTGCTCTTTTCTGGCTTGAATAGCTTTTAAGATATTATCCTTATCATTTAACTTAGTATGCTCTGCTATATGCTGTAAGGATACACTGTTTTCCTTAATATAGTCATCAATATTAGCATACTCTTCTTCTAGAGCAGTAAAATTTTTACTTAATGATTCTAATTCATCACTGTTTAAGGAGTCTATTTTATCTATATACCCTTCATTAATGATATTCATACCTAAATCTTTAACAAGTTTTTGAGACTCCTGTTTATTGTGATTAGAGAGATTATTTTCTGGTGTTTCTTTGGTTTTACCAGGTTTTAAAGTACGTATTAATGAAATTGTACCCAACATCTTACGAACTCTAGTCCATCTAGGCTTTTTATTTTCTTCTTCAGCTACTTGACGAATACTCTCCATATCCATAGCTTCAGTTTGCGAATTTTCGTATTCAGCCTGATAATCATCTACTTCCTGATCTTCGATATCGTTATCAGTATTTAGCGATTAAGTAATTCATCGGTATTTAGATTATTAAGAGTATTATAGCTTACATTTTTATCACCCTGATCCGCAACGTGCAATTGTGAATCTGGTGTTTGATTATGATGTACCGTTATAGGCTCAACCACATCTTCAGATGAAATCGTGATAACTGGAGACTTTTCTCGCATAAATTATTCCTTTTTAGGGAAGCTTTATTTTTTTAATTAACTTTAATAATGTTTATGTTAACTTCCTTATTTATGAATATTAGCATAATTATTATAAAAAATCAATAGCCTAACAATAAATTAGGCTATTGAGCAAATATATGTTATTTAATTTATACGCCTAGAACTGTTCTATTAGCCTCTACCCAAGCATAAGCATTACCTGAATCAAAATATTTACCCTGAGATAATACAACCTTCATAGTACCCCCAGTCAAAACATATTGATTAATAGGTTCCGTAAGTGCGTACTCTCCTGTAATATCAACTTTTGAATACGCTGCTGCTGCTTGCAAAACCTCATAATTTAAAATGTATTTACTGATATTTATATAGTTACTTGGAGAGTTTTCTGGAGAAGGCTTTTCTACTATTTGATAATAGTTACCCTGCGTATCAAACTCAATCACTCCATATTCCCCCACTCTATTAGGGTCGACTTCTACACTAAGCATCGAACTAGCACCTTGAGGTGTTTGCATAATTAAACGAGCTAGTTCGGAACTACCATCATAATTATAAATAAAATCATCACCAGTCAAAACTGCTACCGATTCACCAGGGCGTATATATGGAAAACAAAGTCCCACAGGTATAGCAGTACCGTATTTAGTATTAACCTCTTGCTCGATAAAGTAAAAGTTAACACCTTGCGGAGGCGCAATATAGCGCAAATATTCTGGCTTACCTGCAAAATTTAGATATTGTTCAAGCTTTGGGTATGGTTTGTAGTATTTTTCTATCTGATTATCTTCAGAATTTACGACAAAATAAATATCTTTTATACCCGCTAAGATAGCATCCTGTACCACATAGTCTATTACTGGACGATTACCGATTGGAAGCATACACTTTTCTACTGATTTAGTTATTGGAAGACGTCTCGTACCCCAACCAGCTGCCAATATAATTGCTTTTGTAATCATATAACCTCTCAATTTATTTTAGTTGAATTTAAATTTATCTATTTACGCATAATAAAAAATCGACAAAATCCAATAGTAGCTACAGCAAGCACACCTATCCCCGCACCAATCACTCGCCAGTCTAACCAATTATTGGTTTGGCTTGGATTATCATTGTGATTTTTATCGTTGGTTAGCTTACTACTTTGCGGTGCTGTATTAGACTTTTTAGCTGTAAGTGTTATAACCTTTTCTGGATCTGTAAGTTTATCTACATTATTAGATTTAGTAGTTATACCATTTATCGTATTTATAGTAGATTCACTCCTAGAAGCGACTCTAGTAGGTGTAACAGCAGTTATAGAGCCACTCTTTTTAGAGGATGTTACTCCAAACACATATGGAGCTGAAAAGTTCGTCGAAAGATGAGTATCGGATTTTACAGGCTCAAGTGTTTTTAGAGGCTTACTATTTATTATAGCCTCTTTTGGCTCTGGTTGTGGTTGAGGAGCTGGTTGCGGCGCAGGCGCTACATTATCGGAAGCGGAATTTTCATTAGGTGGTGAAGGAGGTGTAATTTTTGGTAAAATTTTTAAATTAACCTCTTTAGATTTATATAATTCACTCTGACTATCATTAGATATAGCAAGAATCTCCATTACATAATCACCATGCAGTAAATCATCACTTCTTAGATAATTAGCAAGGTTAATCTCGCCTGCAGTCTCATTTATATTAATTAGTTTTGGAGGCGAATTTGGAATATCTACCCTAGTGACTTTTAGCTTTAATTTATAATTTGTATTATTTTTTATAATCTTAGCCTTAAGATCAAGATCATCTCCATAAAAATATTGTTTTGGCAACAAAATCAATTCTATCTGTATCTCAGTAGGTTGTACTGGCTGCCCTGCTTGATTTTGAATAGTTGGAGTATTTGTTGCTGGGTTAGAAGGAGTAGATTGAGACTCCCCCTCGTTCAGAGCACAAGCAACATGACCACTAAGTACCATGCAAGAGATAGTCGCTGTGATTATACCTATCTTAGCTGACTTTTGTATGGTCATTCTAGCCTCCTATTTTATTCTGATTCTTTTTTAGATGATTTAACAGATGATTTACTTGGCGTTTTTTTCTTTGCTGATGGCTTAGCATCCTTAGGTGTCGCTTCACTACTATTTTTCGTAATATCTGTATCTTGATTATCTGATGTATCCAATAAAGCATCTGGCATTGGCGGCTTAGGTGCTGGAGGATTCAGAGTATAACGTGGCATTTTATATCCATCTGTTATAAGACTAATAACTATACCAGTGCCTATAAACAAAGATGATAGTATAGCAACTACATTAACAAATGGAATCATACAAAGTGCCACAAAGAATACTACACCACCCAACATACGTAATGGAATATTTTTAACACCGCTTAGTAAAATCGAACCAAGCAAATATACAAAGAAAGGAGCGCTCATAATAAGGATTATTACGTAAGCGAATCCCATAACTATTGCAACAGGTATACCTATAACAGATAGTGTCAAAAGTATAGCTACAATAGGAACTAGAAATACTGTAGCCACACCAGCTAAGATCACTGTAATAAAGTTGCCTTTAGCAATCTCACTGGAACGATGTACTCTACTAGGTACAACAAGGACTACTATCATAGATAGTACTAGCAACATCAGCATAATCATAATCACAGACAGCGCCGCGTTATCATTATTCTGTACTTGATTATAATTAATTTTGCCTTTTACTTGACCATTAGTAAAATTAATTTCATCAACAGATGAATAGCTAAGATCACCACCGATCTTAACCATATTACCAGCCTTTAAATTGTGTGAGGAAATATAAGCATTATTGCCAATTTCACCGCTTATCTCTGTACTGCTACCATAAATTTGCAGGTCTTTACTGATTGTCGATTCTGGTGCGAGGTTAACTTTATCTAATGAAGCAATTGATGCATCACCATTAACCTTACCTTTCAGAGAAATATCTGATCCAGCTATACGTAAATCCTGTCCAATTTCACCATTTATAATTACCTTAGAAGCAAGACAAACTACATCACCGCTAACTCTACCATTGATAACCAGTACCGATGAAGCAGCACAGTATAAACTACCTTCAATATTTCCATTAATCTGTATATTCCGAGATGAGGTATATATGTTACCACTATGCTTTTTGCCAGCTGGTAGACTATATCCAATATCGGTACTCTGTTTATTGTGATTTCCCTGCTGTGCGTTAGCAAACGGCGCAAAACCTAATACAGCCAATGCGGTAATGGTTATAAAACCAAATATTACTCTCTTCATATTCTCCCCTTACTGTTTAAATCCATTGTATCATGTTTTGTAAATCCTAAGCAACGAAGCGATAGCCTATTAATATTTCTCGTTATCACATACTTCTACACCTAATGCCTTTAGGGCTCTATCTGCAATGGATTGGGCAAATTTCTGACACTCTGATGCTCCTTTAAGATCAATTCCTTCGCCTTTATTAATAACAAAACTATTTGGTGGTATCTTTGAAAAAATTTTTGAAGGCACTCCATACCCACCTCCGCTATAAAAACCAGCAACCTTGCGTATTTTATCTTTCTCGGTTTCATTAACTGCAAACATGGCTCGCCGCAAGAAAGAAGGATGAGCCAGACAAAAAGATGCTGTATCAATATCAAGATAGTTTCCTGGTTCAATAATTGGAATATAGTACTCTATACCATAAATTTTATGTTTTTTAGAGTGTCTTTCGGGCTTACTGGATTCTACCATAGTCAAACCCAACGCATAACCTTCTGCACGTAAAGCTTCAATTGCTGAATAGATAGCAGCCCCGCGCTTAATAATTCTTTCTGGCGAGACACTTGAAGATAAAGAGCAATTAACTAGCATATTAGCTTGTTTTCCGTATTTACTATCCTCTAGATGATATTCAACCATATTTTCTGGATCACCAGATAAGAACCTATAAATATCAACCTCATCACCAGTGTAATCCGGAATCTGATCAACAGTGCAGCGCTTTCCCACTAATTCATCAATCGCTATTTTACCTATCGCTTTCTTTAACTTTAATCTTCCTTCTTCCCATCCATAGCGCATTAAATCCATAGCCTCTTCCATACTACTAGTGCCATACCAGCTACTATCTGAATCAATTTCACAACTACTAGATTCAAGACTAGAATTTATATCGTTTTCTTTGGAATTTCGCATTATATCAACGACTTCATTTAGGCCGTCAAGATGTCTTACATAGGCAACGCTACCATCATTTCTCACATATTTGCACTTGCGCATCAGCTCATCTACCTATTTTTGTTATTAACTTCTGGATTCTGCATTAACCAATTAATCATAGTGATAGCTCCAGGAGTAAAGTTATACTTAGACTCAAACTGGCGTACATAATATATAACACCATCTTCACTTAAAGACTCGAAATTACAAGCTACTTTTTCAACTCTATCAGGAGAAAGCTCCCATGGTAATAATTTTACACCATCTTCATATACGAATTTAAAATATTCCTTATCAACTGCATCTTTTATAGAGATTCCAGAGTCTCCATATTCTGTTATAGGTCGAGCACCAAACCAAGAGGTTGAACTGCCCACCCTTTCACCATCAATAGACTTAGTCGATTCAAAAGCCCAGCACATAGCTAGTAGGGTTTTCATTTCAGGAGAATTCATCATTCCTTCACGATTAAATCTCTTGCTACTATATTTCTTTTTATAATTAAATAGCATAAATTCTTTTGCTTCTTTAAGATATCCTTCATAGGCTATCTTATGCATATCATCTTCACTGACTATAATTTTTGTATCTGGTACATCAAACCACAAATCCCGCTCTACCTCTTGATCTCCATCCAGATTAGAATCACGATTAGGTAAAGTTTTTATATTTGGACTTATGGGTAAATCTTGTATTATTTCATCTCTATCGTAGTTATACAAATGTGTTTGAGTCGATGGAGTAGAATTTGTATTCATATTAGAAGATGATTGATGACGATTTGAACTTATAGTGGAATTTGGATGAGAGTCTCTAAGCTTATTCTGATGTTTTCCAACCAATTTACCCGCAGCACTCTCCAGCTTTTCACGATCATACTTCTTCATGCCTTTATAAAGTAACATTTCACTAAGCCAGTCTTTTCCAACCCCTTGTTCAGCTAAACGTTTTCCATAAAGAGCAGCACGCTGACCGATAATTGCCCTAATTCCCAATTCAGATACAGCCTCTCTATGCGCACGAACAACCGCCAACCATTCCCTAGCATTAGGTACTCCACCAGAAGAAATATCTACATAAGAATCTTTAACTTGATCACCTAATACTAAAGCTTCTTCTAGCTCGGGATCAATATCCATAGGTACAAACGCAAAACGGTCAATGGTAGCTGCATCAATTGGAGTACGACCAACATATTCAGCAGTTGCACCGCGACCAATCGTATTTGCAGCCGCAATGAAACGAGTATCATTGTGGCGAGATATTCGCTTATCTGGAAACTCACCTTGGTTATTTGCGATTGAGTTATTTAATATGGTTAATACAGATGGGTGAGCATTATCTATTTCATCAAATAAAAATACACCGCCGTCTTCATATGTTTCACGATATGCTGTACTGCGATATTCCCCAGTAGCATCACGATAACCCATAAGATCAGACTTGGAAGTTGATGGACCAAGCGAAATAGAACGGAAAGATAAGTCCAATTCATCTGCCATCTGTTCTGCAGTCGTAGATTTACCACTGCCCGCTTCGCCATACAACCAAACAGGTACATATGCCATTAACGCAGCTTTTAATAAAGGTGCGTGTAGGTGAGAGGCTCTCAATTTCTCGTGTTGTAGATTTTGAAATTATGGTTGATCAGGTGTTTCATTAATCGTAATTCTATTATTAATATCTCTATCCGAATTTAACATAAGTACACCCCCATTAATATGAGTAAATTATTATCACCTGAATTATAGTTCACAATATTATGTGTATAATAGCCAAATCACAAATTGTTAGGCAATATGAAGAGCAATATCAAACTCAGCGCCCTCGATAGTAGCTTTTGATCTATTACTATTAGATTCACCAAAAGATGCCAAAGTCTCGGCAGCTATCGTCGCGCGGTGTTCATTAATAGCTTGACGAAGCTGATCGTCATTGGTTGTGAGCTGCAGGATTATACGATCATCAACCTGCAAGCCCGCTTTCTTACGCGCACTCTGAACGTGGCGAACAATCTCACGCATCAAACCTTCGCGTTTGAGCTCGGGTGTAATAGTGAGATCGTAGACAACACTTGGCTGAGCAGACGCTTCAGGAACATCAAGTTCTGAACCAGTCACTGCTTCCACCGACTTAACATTCAGCTCGTCCCGTGCAATATCGACTAGGAACTGAGCAACTTCTTCTGGCGTATTTTGCGAAATAGTGCTGACAAGTTTAGCGGAAGCTAATGGCTGACGAACCTTAATCCCCTCGGCGGCACGCTTCGATAGACCATCGTTGACAGCAGCACGCAAAGCATTCATATCGCGTAGCATTGCCCTGTTAATTTTGCCCGCAGGCAACCAATCCTTCAAATGAATCGACTCATCATCACCCGTCAGATTGTGATACAATTCCTCAGCCAAAAACGGCGTAAATGGAGCTAAGATATAGCTCAGGCGCACCAACACGTAATGCAGCGTGCGGTAAGCGTCATTCTTATCGCCGTCATCTTCCGATTTCCAGAAGCGGCGGCGGCTGCGGCGCACATACCAGTTAGAAGCGTCATCCAGGAACGGCAAAATAGGGCTGAGTGCATCGGGGATATTGTAGGTATCCATGTGACGCTCAACTTCGGCAACCAGCTGGTGTAAGCGTGATACAATCCAGATATCAAGCGGGTTCGTCATCTCGTTCAGCGGATCTTTCAGTTCGCCATCAAACTCCCAGCCATCCACCTCCGCATACATAGTGAAGAAGTCATACATATTCCAAATCATGGCAAGTTTCCTAGCCACATCACCAACGCTCTTATCGTGCAAAGCAAAATCCTCACCGTTAAGTAGCGGACTGCTGAGCAGTAAAAAGCGCAAGCTATCCGCGCTGAACTTGTCCATCAGCTCATTCGGGTCGGTAAAGTTGCCGAGAGATTTACTCATTTTGCGGCCATCGTTACCTGCCACCACGCCGGTGGTAATGACATTGCTATAGGCATTTTTATGCTGGCAATCAGGACCAAAGGCACCGATCTCCGCCAGCGCCGTATTGACCGCATGCACATAGTAAAACCAAGCCCGCACCTGGCCAATATATTCGACAATGAAATCTGCCGGATAATTCGCCTCAAACTTCTGTCGGTTTTCGAACGGATAATGTAACTGAGCAAATGGCATACTGCCCGACTCAAACCAACAATCCAGCACCTTATCAATCCGCGTGAATTTCTCGCCATCAATCTCAAAAGTGATATCATCCACCCACGGGCGGTGATAATCATCCAGCTCCACGCCGCTTAGCTCTTTGAGCTCTGCATATGAGCCAACCACTTTGACGGTACCACGGTCACCCTTCCACACTGGCATGGCCGTCGCCCAGAAACGGTCACGACTGAGGTTCCAGTCGGGCGCCTGTTCAATATTCTTAGCGAATCGGCCGTGTTTCAGGTGACTCGGGAACCAATTGATATGCTCATTTTGCTCCAGCATCAGCGGCTTCTGCCCCTGAATCGCAAAGAACCACGACGGAATTGCCCGATACATGATGCGCTGCTTGCTGCGCGGATTGAACGGATAATCGTGGCGAATGTATTCGATTTTCCAGACAATTCCCTTTTCTTTCAAATCCTTGGCGATAAACTTATTGTTTTCCCAAACTTCCAAACCCTTGTAGTTCGAATCAACGTAGTAGCCGTTGTCATCGATGACATGAAAGGCGCTAATGCCCAGACTTCTAGCCAGATCAAAGTCGTCCTCACCATAGGCCGGCGCAATGTGCACAATACCGGTACCCGACTCGTGCGAGACGAAATCCGCCGCGTAAATGGTGTGAATCTTGTCATTTTCTGGCCAAGTCGAGCCCGTATCCAGCGGCTGGTACGCTTTGCCAACCAATTCGCTACCGGGGAATTTCCGCAATACTTTGTAATCCAGCGGCTGATGTTTTTCGTCCTGCAGGGTGCGCTCCAGGGCTTCCTCGGCGATGATCAGCTTTTCGCCATCCACCAGCACCTCGCAGTATGTCATATCTGGATTAACCGCCAGCATCAGGTTAGCTGGTAACGTCCATGGCGTGGTAGTCCAGGCAAGGATAGAGTAATCACTATCGACTAATTTAAACTTCACATACACACTCGGGTCGGTTACTGTTTGGTAGGCGTCATTATCCATAGTCACTTCGGCCTTGCTAACGGGGGTGGCGAACTTGGTGTCGTACATCAGCACCTTTTCGCCTTCGTAAATCTTGCCCGCTTCATACAGCTGCTTAAATGCCCACCAGACGCTCTCCATAAAGTCCTTGTCCATAGTGCGATAGGCGCCCTTAAAATCCACCCAGCGACCAATCCGGTCAATCACGCCCTGCCAGGTTTCACTGTTGGCCACCATACTTTCGCGAGCCTTGTTGATGTATTTTTCCAAGCTGATGGTCGGTAGCGGCTGGCCGTCTTTATCTAGCGGCGCCGGCTGGTCGTCGCTCGTCACAATCTGCCGCCGATCCATAATATTCATCTGCTTTTCGACGAAGTTCTC
>ERZ772967.1311-NODE-1311-length-17377-cov-3.186468_pt1 | contig 17377 bp, 13 predicted proteins | sample MGYA00511677_ERZ772967 | MGnify/ENA primary metagenome ERZ772967 (study PRJEB29015, sample SAMEA2737931) | human oral metagenome | biome: human oral; feature: human-associated habitat; material: dental | place: China | collected 2146 ...
CCGGATTTTTTATTATTTCTGCACGGTAGGAAAGGAAATCCCAATGCCTATTATCAAGTCTTTATTGAACCGAAAGGCAGGTTTCTTACGGGAGACGACAACGACGGTTGGAAACAAGATTTTCTGGAAGAGATCGCTAAACGCTACGGAAAAGAGCATGCCGTTATAGAACGGAACAGTTCTTATGTGTTAATAGGTTTACCGTTTTTTAATAGCAACGATGAAAAATTGAAATCAAAATTTTTGAAAGCTTTTGAAAAAACAATTCTTGCCCGTCATTAAGAAAAAGGCTATACCGTGTTCTTTATCGATTATATCGCAATCATTGTACTGTTTGCAGCTTTTGTACACTACACCGCAAATACCCGCACGGCGTCATAGCGTTCGCCTCCGCACAATCCCGCATCGAAAAGCGGGCAACCAGTACCCTCGCTCTACTCCACTTCGCTCAATTCCGCACCGAAGCGGATGCTCCGCTCGGTTTGCATCGAATCGAACGCGATGCCGTAACAGCCGGCTTTTTTGTTTACCGAAACGACGGTGCCGCAGCCGAAAATAGGATGATGCACGCGTGTGCCTTCTTCGTACGGAGTGCCGATCCGTTTGAGCTGCGCTTCGCTGTAATCGATGAGCGTTTTCGTCTGCACGACAAGCGATTCGTCGAGTTCTTTTTCAAGCGCGAGGTTTTCAAGTCCCGCATCGAAAATAAAACGCGACGGCTGTTTAAAGAGGTTGTCGTTCGCCGTCCCTTCCGCATCCGACAAAAAGAGCGCGTCTTTCGCACGTGTCATCGCAACATACGCGATCCTCCGTTCCTCTTCCATATCGTCGAGCGAGAGCGTTTTACGCGACGGGAACACGCCTTCGTTCAGACCGCAGACAAACACATATGGGAACTCCATGCCTTTTGCCGCGTGGATCGTCATGAGTTTGACATTGCTTCGATTTTCTTCTCTGTCCAAATCGGTAAAGAGCGCAATGTGCGCGAGAAAATCTTCCATGTTCGCGTCGTCGTCCTGTCCCGCTTTTTCCACCGCGCGACGGAATTCGGCGACATTGTCGAGTCTGTCCTGATCGTTTTGCAAACGCAAGTATGCTTCGTAGCCCGACCTGTCCATAACCGCCTGCAGCAGCGTACCGAGCGGAAGGGCGGTATACGATGCGCGAAGCGTTTCTATCGCTTCGACGTATGCGTGCGCTCCGGTACCTGCAAAAAGCGGCGTATCGATATTTTTTTTAAGTTCGTCGTACAGCGCCGTACCGTTTTGTTCGGCAAGAGTCCGCAGCGCATCTATTTTCGCTTTGCCGATTTTCCTCGACGGCATATTGACCGTGCGCAAAAACGCGACGTCGTCACCGGACGTGATCATGCGGAGATAGCACACGATATCTTTGATTTCCCTGCGGCTGTAAAATTCTATACCGCTGTAAAATTTATAGGGTACGCGCTTATCGATAAACGTTTCTTCGATCGCACGGGAAAGATAGTGTGCGCGATATAAGACCGCGATGTCGCCGTAGGCTACGCCGCGTTTTGCAAGCTCATCGATTTTATTAAAAATCCAAAGCGCTTCTTCGCCTTCGCTTTTACAATGGCAAAAAATCGGTTTGGCGCCCGCCGCCTTTTCCGCCCTAAGCGTCTTTTGATACCGCACGGTATTTTTTTCGATCAGCGTATCGGATGCTTTGATGATTTCCGGCGTCGAGCGGTAATTTTTCGAAAGCAAAAACGTTTTCGCGTCGGGATAAGTTTTATCGAAATCGAGAAAGAGTTTTACGTGCGAGCCGCGCCACGAATAGATCGTTTGATCGGGATCGCCGACGATATAGAGGTTTTCGTGCTTTCCGGAAAGTGTCTGCGCGATTTTGTATTGCTTTTTGCTTACGTCTTGAAATTCGTCGACCATGACGTACTGCATACGTGCCTGCCATTTTTCGCGCACGGCGGGAAAACGGTCGAGGATGTACGTCGTAAAATTTATTAAATCGTTGAAGTCGAGACCGAAGATTTTTTTCTGCTCGTAGATATAGCGTGCAAAAATTTGGCCGCGGCGGTCTTTGATAAAATTGAAACGTTCGCGGAGCTGTTCGTTGTTCATGCGGTAGATATCGTCGATATACGTATCGGCGCGCATTTTTTTCGCTTCGAGCACTTCGTCGATCGCGCTTTGCACCGTCATCTCCCGCATCGTAATGCGCATATCGGAAAAGATGCGCAGCAGAATATCGCGCTCGTCTTCCGTATCCATGATGACGAAATTTTTCGGGTAGTTTAAAACGCTGATATCTTCTTTTAACAGCTGAACGCAAAACGCATGGAACGTGCAGATATATCCCAAATCGACATCTCCGAGCCGCTTACGCACGCGCTGTTTCATTTCGTTCGCGGCACGGTTCGTAAAAGTCGCGCACAAAATATTGCCGGGAGCGATGCCCGCTTCGTCGACGAGGTAGCAGTAGCGCGACGTCAGCGCTCTCGTTTTGCCCGTACCCGCTCCCGCGATGACGCGCACGCGCCCTTCCGTCTGCATGACGGATGCCTTCTGTTCGTCGTTGAGCGATAAAAGAATCGATTCCATACTGTCGGTATGCAGTCTAAATCAAAAGTGCTCCCGTGACAACCGGCGGCCATTGACACAGGCGGCCGCGGCATAATGCCGGTACGGAACTGCGACAATGCAGCCGCCGGAAACGTGCCGATATGGTAGTGCAGCCGAAAATACGGTATAGTTGAATTATGATTGTATCGCATACGAAACTGCTTGTGCTCTTTGTACTCTTTATCGGAGCGGGAGCGGCGTTTACCGTAACCGGAGCCTACATGCTTTCGAAAAAATATCTCGCATCTCTCGGCGACAAAAAGCGGCTCGGAAAAGCTGCCGGAAGCGCATCGCTCGTTCTCGGTGTTCTCACCCTTGCAACGGGCATCATGTTCTTTGTTGCGCCCGATGCGGCGGCATACATCGTCGTCATCTATCTTGCGTTTTTATTCGTACTCGCGTGCGGTGCGATGATCGCCGCGAAAATAAAAAAATAAAATACATGGAGGTATATATATGAAAAATCCGAAAACGAAACATATCGTAAAAATTATTAAAATATTCGCGGCCGCTTTGCTGCTTGCGGCGATATCGGTATCATGCGGAAATATGGCGGAATATAATTTTGATGATTTGGGAACCTATGATGAAGCGACTGCATGGAACTTAAATACCGTCGACACCGCCCGTACGGTAGATTATCTTTCTCCTTTGGAAAAAAAAAGTCCTTCTTGAAATCAATAAAGCTCGTACCGATCCGCGCGCCTATGCCGCGCTGTATTTGCTGCGCTTTGTTAAAGACGGCAGCGCAAGCGCAGCTATGAAAGAGTGCATCATCGAAATGAAAAATACGAAAGCACTAAACGCGCTGCAACCCGGCAAAGGATTAACACTTGCGGCGCAAGAGTGGGTTCGCTTGCAAGGGCCGAGCGAATATATCGGACACGATATGAATTTACCGAAACGTTTGGCAAAATATTGTTATTTCGGTTTTTACAGCGAAAACATCTCTTACGGCTATAACGATGCAAGAAAAATCGTCATCCAACTTTTGGAAGACGATAATGTGCCGAACCGCGGACACCGTAAAAATATTTTAAGCCGTGCTTTTACGCACGTCGGTATCGGCTGCGGGACGCATAAAAGATACAACTATATGTGCGTTCAGGACTTTGCAGAACGATACAAAGATAAATAGATAGTATCAAATAAACAACCCCGCCGCACCAATAAATTATTAAGCCGATTTTCACACAATCGATTCAGGCCGCCGCTCCGTCAGCCGTATGAGCCGTTCGTGAGAAGCGATCATGAGAACGCAAAAGAACAGCACGTATACCGGCAAAAGCGAGATGCCGAATCTGTTCGCGATAAAACCGAAGAGCGGCGGCAGCGAGCAAGTGCCGATATACGCGCTTGCCATTTGTACACCGATAACCGCCTGCGATTTATTTGCCCCGAAATGATGCGGCGTTGCATGGATGAGGCTCGGAAAAACGGGCGCACAGCCGAGCCCTATAAGCGCGAAACCCGAAAGTGTAAACGTATTTCCGAACGGCACAAAGAGCAATATCACTCCGGCAAGGATAACGATTTCGCCGAGCCTCACCATCTGCGTATCGTTCAAATACATCGAAATAAAACCGGCGAGCGCGCGGCCTGCGGTAATGCCTAGGTAGACGAAGCTCGCATAGCGCGCCGCGACATCCGCTGAAACGCCGCCCTGCAAAACCGCATAGCTCGCCGCCCAAAGGCCGCTCGTCTGTTCCACCGCGGAATAACAAAAGAATGAAAGCATCACCGCTTTTGCGCCGGGTAAATTAATAATTTCTTTAAGCGAAAGCGGACGGGTATCGGCCGAATCGAGTGATGAAGCTTTCGACGTATCGAATGCGGAAGACTCCGTCGTCTTCGGCACGGATGGGCGTATATCGGATACGGAAGCCTGCGCTGCTCCGGATATCCGTTCGGCTGCATCGTTTTTATCGTTTCGTTTCCAAAGCGGCAAACTGAAAACGAGAAGCGCCGTGAGCGCAGTTTGCAGTACCGCAATCGCGCGATAACCCGCATTCCACGTGTTCCCGTGTGCAAGCACAAAACCCATAACGTAGGGACCGGCCGCCGCTCCTACTCCCCACATACAGTGCAGCCAGCTCATGTGACGGCTTTTGTAATGAAGCGCGACGTAATTATTCAGCGACGCATCCACGCTGCCCGCACCGAGTCCGTACGGGAGCGCCAAAAAAACGAGCGCATAAAACGAATGCGAAAGCGAAAAACCGAAAAGCGCGAACGCGGTCAGCGCGACGCTCGCGGCGGTCACCCGTCCGGTTCCGAATTTTTTCGTCAATCGATCGCTCTGCAAACTCGAAACGACGGTTCCAAAAGCGATGATCATCGAAATGATACCGGCGTAAGAAACGTTTACGCCGAATTCGCGATACATAACCGGCCATGCGGAACCGAGCAGCGCATCCGGCAAACCGAGACTGATAAATGCGATATAGATAACCGCGAGCAATACGTGTATCATGTTTTCACAATATACCTTTAAGGTGCGCAAACATGCAAGCACAAATCGCTTTGCAATCGTTTATCTCTCCGTCACCGATTTGTTTGAGCAGCGTATCGACCGGAAGCCATTCGACATTGAGAAATTCGTCGTCATCCAGCTCCTGCCGCGTTTTTTGAAGGCGGCGCGCATAAAAGATGTAAAGCGTTTCCGTAATAATTCCCGGCGACGGATACATCATGCCGAGGTATTCCATAGAATCCGCAATGCAGCCCGTTTCTTCCCGTAATTCGCGGCGCGCCGCATCGACAGGCTTTTCTCCGGGAATTTTATCGAGCTTGCCGGCGGGTATTTCCGTCGTAATCCGATCGATAGCGTATCGGTATTGCCGGACAAGTGCGACTTTACCGTCGTCGATCGCTAAAACCGCAACGCCGCCGGGATGCTTTACCACTTCGCGCGTCCCCGTTTTTCCGTCAGGTAAACGAACCGAATCAACGCGAAAGGAATACGATGCGCTTTTATACAACTCTTCGGAAGAAATTTTTTGTTCGATAAGTTCCATTTCACGTACCTCCGCATGCTTCCGTTTGATTTTAAAACCGGCAATTGCACTGCAACCGCTGCATAAAAAAACCGCCCGGCATTTTGCTTTCGCGCTTACCGGACGGTTTCCGCTGTCACATACAGCTTAGATTATTTTTTTGCTTTTTTAGCGGTTTTCTTCGCGACCGGTTTTTTTGCAGTCGGTTTGTTAGCGGCGGTTTTTTTCGCCGTTGTTTTTTTTGCCGGTTTTGCCGCGACTTTTTTCTGTGCGGCTTTTTTTACCGTCTTTGCGGTACTCTTTTTTGCCGGAGCTTTTTTTGCAGCCGGTTTTTTAGCGGCAGCTTTTTTCGCCTTTGCCGCACGGATAACCGCTTGCGCCGCCGAAAGGCGTGCGATCGGTACGCGGTAAGGCGAGCACGAAACGTAATCGAGACCGACGCGATAGCAGAAGTCGATCGTCGCAGGATCGCCTCCGTGTTCACCGCAGATACCGAGGTGCATTTCCGGTTTAACTTCGCGCGCGTCCGTAACCGCCATTGCCATGAGTTTGCCGACACCCTTTTCGTCGAGCGTCTTAAACGGATCGTCGTCGAGGATGTTGCGATGGTAGTACGCGCCGAGGAATTTGCCCGCATCGTCGCGGCTGAAACCGAAGGTCAACTGCGTCAAATCGTTCGAACCGAAACTGTAGAAATCCGCAACCTTCGCGATCTCTCCGGAAAGGAGCGCCGCGCGCGGGACTTCGATCATCGTACCGATTTCAATTGCGACTTTCATACCGCTCTCTTTTTCGACTTTTTCGATGACTTCTTCGCATTCTTTGCGGATCGTCGCAAGCTCGTTCGGTTCGCACACGATCGGGATCATAATCATCGGGCGGACGGGGATGCCGCGCTTTTTGCATTCGATCGCTGCAAGCGTAACGGCTTCCGTCTGCATTTTATAAATTTCAGGATAGGTGATCGTGAGACGGCAGCCGCGGTGACCGAGCATCGGGTTGAACTCTTTCAGTGCGTTGAAGCGCGCGGTAAGCGTTTCAACCGACACGTCAATGCCTTCTTCTTTCAGCACTTGCTGCACTTTGCGCGTTCCCTCTTCGTCTTTCGGAATAAATTCGTGAAGCGGCGGATCGAGGAAGCGGATGATGACGGGCTTGCCCTTCATCGCGTCGAAGATGCCGGAAAAATCTTTTTTCTGCAGCGGCATAATCTTCGCAAGCGCTTTTTCGCGGGCACTCGTCGTATCGGATGCGATCATCGCCTGGAAGTACACGAGCTTCGCGGGATCGAAGAACATGTGTTCCGTACGGCAGAGACCGACGCCTTCCGCACCGAAGTTAAACGCGGCCTGCGCCTGATCGGGCTGGTCGGCATTTGCGCGGACGCCGAAACCTTTGATCGTCGATTTGCCGACTTTGCGGACGGATCCGTTGCGGACTTCGTCGCACCATTTCATAAAGGTGCCGAAGTCGCCGGTGATCTGCGGCTCTTTTGTCGGGATCTGTCCGGCGTATACGTTGCCCGTCGAACCGTCGATCGTAAGCCAGTCGCCCTGCCGGTACGATTTGCCGTTGACGGTGATGGCGCCGTTTGAAAAACGGATCGCTTCGACGCCCGAAACGCAGGGTTTGCCCATTTGGCGCGCGACGACAGCCGCATGCGACGTGCGTCCGCCCGTCGCGGTGAGGATGCCTTGAGCGGCCGCCATACCGGCGATATCGTCGGGACTCGTCTCTTTGCGGACGAGCAGCACTTTTTTGCCTTCTTTTGCAAGCTTTTCCGCTTCGTCTGCCGTAAACACGATTTGACCGCAGCCCGCTCCCGGAGAAGCGTTCAAGCCGCTCGCAATGACGCCTGCGCGTTTTGCAGCGTCTTTGTCGATCATCGGGTGAAGCAGCTGGTCGATTTGATCCGCATCCACGCGGAGGATCGCTTCTTCTTTTGTGATAAGTTTTTCGGCAACCATATCGACGGCCATTTTAACCGCTGCAGGACCGGTGCGTTTACCGTTGCGGCACTGGAGCATATAGAGCTTGCCCTGCTGAACGGTGAATTCCATATCCTGCATATCGTGATAGTGCTTTTCGAGATTGTTGCGGATTTTGATGAGTTCGTCGTAGACTTTCGGATTGTCTTTTTTCAGCTGACTGATTTCCTGCGGCGTGCGGATACCGGCGACGACGTCTTCGCCCTGCGCGTTCATCAAATATTCGCCGAAGAATTTGTTTTCGCCGGTCGAGGGGCTGCGGCTGAAGCACACGCCCGTGCCGGAATCGTTGCCCATATTGCCGAACACCATCGCCATAACGGTGACGGCCGTTCCCTTCAATCCTTTGATATTATTGAGCTCGCGGTACTTGATCGCGCGCGCATTCATCCACGAACCGAAAACCGCGTTGATCGCGTGCCACATCTGCTTTTCCGGATCCTGCGGGAATTCCGTTCCCGTCGTCTTTTGATACAGCGCTTTGTATTTTGCGACGATGTCTTGAAGCTCCGACGTATCGAGTTCGTTGTCGAGTTTTTTACCCGCGCGGGCTTTCGCTTCCGAAAGAATTTTTTCGAATTCTTCATGCGGAACGCCCATCGCGACGTCGCCGAACATTTGAATAAAGCGGCGGTACGCATCCCACGCAAAGCGCGGATTGTTCGTCTTTTTTGCAAGACCGAGCACCGATTTGTCGTTGAGGCCGAGGTTGAGGATCGTGTCCATCATACCGGGCATGGAGCTCGCAGCACCCGAGCGGACGGAAACGAGCAGCGGATCGTCCGGAGCGCCGAGTTTTTTACCGAACGCGCGTTCGAGCTTTGCAAGATTTGCCGCGACGTCGGAATACAGTTCTTTCGGATACTTTCTGTCATTATCGTAGTACATCTTGCACACATCGGTTGAAATGGTGAATCCCGGCGGAACCGGAACACCGATATTCGTCATTTCGGCAAGGTTCGCACCTTTGCCTCCGAGTTCCGCACGCATATCGGCGTTGCCTTCGGCTTTTTTGTTGCCGAAAAAATAAACGAGTTTTGTCTTTGCCATGTAATAACTCCATATAAGGATCGAGAGATAAGATAAGAAAATAATACAAGTAATCGCCTGCCCTGTCAATGCGGTTGTCCGTGCGATAATTATTAACGCAGTGCTGCGCACCGTTTTTTCGACACCTGTTTGCCCGGCAAACTCGCGGCACAAACGATGCGAAGAGCGCGATTGTTTTCGACGATTTGAAGCGCATTTGCCGTTTCGGACGATACGTTTATTTTGCGCCGCCCAAATACGCTTCTTTAATGCGCGTATCGGCGAGCAGTTCTTTTCCCGTACCCGAAAGCGTGATCCGCCCCGTTTCCATAACGTACGCCGCGTCGGCGATTTTAAGTGCGGCGCGCGCATTCTGTTCGACGAGCAGCACGGTCGTACCCTCCGCGTTTATTTTACGAATCGTATCGAAAATATCTTTGATGATGAGCGGGGCGAGCCCGAGCGACGGTTCGTCGAGCATAAACAATTTCGGGCGCGCCATAAGACCGCGCGCGACGGCGAGCATCTGCTGCTCTCCCCCGGAGAGCGTTCCCGCATTTTGTTTCGCGCGTTCTTTTAATCTCGGAAAAAGTTCATACACCATATCGCGGTCTCTTTCTATACCCGCTTTATCGCTTCGGTGATAAGCGCCGAGCGTAATGTTTTCCCACGTCGTGAGGTTGGGGAAAATACGGCGCCCTTCCGGCACGAGCACGACGCCATCCGAAACGATGCGCTTTGTTCCGAGTGCGGTCAGCTCTTTTCCGTTCCACGCGATGGAACCCGATTGCGGTTTTACCAATCCGACGATCGAATTGAGCGTCGTCGATTTTCCCGCTCCGTTCGCGCCGATCAGCGATACGATTTTTCCGTCGGGAACTTCGATCGAAATCCCTTGCAGCGCGTGAATGCCCCCGTAATATACTTCAACGTTCGTAAGCTCAAGCATCGCCGCCCTCCGCATCTCCGTCGAAGAATTCGTTTTCCGTACCCAAATACGCGTCGATCACTTTTTGATTCGAGCTTATCTCTTTCGGCGTTCCTTCGGCAATCGTATTACCGTATTCGAGCACATACATTCTGTCGCAGATTCCCATAACGACCTGCATATGATGTTCGATTAATAAAATCGAAATGCCGAAATCGTTTCTGATTTTTTTAATAAAAACCATCAGCTCTTCCGATTCCTGGGGATTCATCCCCGCCGCCGGTTCGTCGAGCAGGAGCAGTTTCGGCCGCGTCGCAAGCGCGCGCACGATTTCAAGGCGGCGCTGTTCGCCGTAGGGTAAACTCGTCGCACTGTCGTACGCGTGTTTTTTTAAATTGACCTGCTCGAGGAGATCGAGCGCGTGTTCTTTGACTTTTTGAGCGCGGTGTCGGTATCCCGGCAAATGCAGCACCGATTCGAATACGCTGAAGTGCGCACGCAGATTTCCCGCAACCGTGACGTTTTCAAGCACGCTCATTTCGCCGAACAGCCTGATATTTTGAAACGTACGCGCAAGTCCGAGTTCGGTGATTTGATGCGGCTTCAATTTTACGATATCGGTATCGTCCCAAAAGATGCCGCCGCCGGTCGGTTTATACACGCCGGTGATCATATTGAACGCGGTCGTTTTGCCCGCTCCGTTCGGCCCGATCAAGCCGACGATTTCGCCGTCATCGACTTTGAGATTCAAATCCCGAACTGCCGTGAGTCCGCCGAACTGTATCGTCGTGTGAATGCACTGCAGCATCAGCGGCCTCCCGTTTTTCGATTTTTCAACTTCGGCACAAGTCCGATCTTTGCAAGATAATCCCAGGAAAATTCGTTCGTGCCCATGAGACCGCGCTGCCGATAGATGACAACGATCATAAGCAAAAGCGAAAAGACGACCATGCGCAGTCCGGGCAAACCGTTTGTTTTGACGAAAACGAAATTGAGCGGACCGTCGAGAAAGCGCAGCATTTCCATGCACACGGTGACGACGATCGATGCGATGACCGAACCCGTGATACTGCCGTTTCCGCCGAGCACGACGATGAGCAGGATATTGTACGTGAGGCCGAACACGAACATACGCGGATCGATTGTCTGCATGAGATGCCCGAGCAAAGCGCCTCCGATTCCCGCCATAAAACCCGACATGATAAAACTGATCGTTTTAACTTTTGCGACGTTGATACCCATCGCTTCCGCCGCGATTTCGTTGTCGCGGATCGCTTTAAGCGAACTGCCGAAAGCGGAATTGATAAGCGCAACCGTAAAGACGATTGCGAGGATCGCGCAGCCCCACACGACGTAGGTCGTCGAATACTTCGGTAAGCCTTTTAAACCGAGCGCGCCGTTCGTCACTCGCTGCAAATTCGTAATGACGACGCGGATGATTTCCGCAAAACCGAGAGACGCGATCGCGAGATAATCGTCGTGCAGACGCAGCACCGGAAGCCCGATCAAAAAAGCAAAGAGCGCGGCGGCCAAGCCTGCAAGCAAAAGGGCCGGCAAAAACGGAATCTGAACGCCCGCAAGCGGTTGTATAATCGGCGCAAGGTAAAAATTCATTTCTTTTTGCGCAGGACTCATCGTCAAAAGCGCCGAAACATACGCGCCGATCGCCATAAAACCCGCATGTCCGAGCGAAAAAATGCCGGTAAAACCGTTTAATAAATTGAGCGAAAGCGCAAGGACGATATAGATTGCGCAGAGATTGAAAACGCGCAGCGTAAAATTATCGAAAAAAACATCGGCTGCGGCGATGAACGCAAGCGCAAGCGCAGATGCACACACGGTCAATATCGTTTTTTTCTTTTTATCGATTGTTATGACTGCCGCGCTCATACTTTTTCCACTTGGTTTTTTCCGAGCAGCCCCGCAGGCTTAAAGAGCAGCACGAGGATAAGCACGATAAACGCAAACGCGTCGCGGTAGCCGGTAAGCGCCGGCAAAAACGCGATTATCATGATTTCGAGAAAGCCGAGCAAAAAACCGCCGAGCACCGCTCCTCCTATATTGCCGATGCCGCCGAGTACCGCTGCGATAAAACACTTGAGTCCCGGCATGATGCCCATCGTCGGATTCAGCTGAGGATATTTTAACGCCCACAGGATGCCGCCGATGGCAGCCATGAGCGAACCGATTCCGAACGTAAAAGAAATCGTTTTATCAACATCGATCGCCTGAAGCCGTGCCGCATCCAAATCGGTCGAAACCGCACGCATCGCCATACCCGTCTTCGTTTTATTGACGACCCAAAGCAGCAACACGAGGAGTACGGCCGTCACAATCGGAATGACTGCGCTGATTGCAACGACGGTAACCGCGTTTTTCGACGAACCGAACGTAAACAATTTATTAAAAATATCGGGAACGGGAAAACCTTTTTGCCGTCCGCCGAAAACGACGGTCGCCAAGTTTTCGATCAAAAACGAAGCGCCGATAGCGCTTATCATAACGGAAATTTTCGGCGAATCGCGAAGCGGCCGGTAGGCGACCCGTTCAAGTCCGATCCCGAGCAGAGCCGTCAGCGAAATCGCAACGATAAAAGCGACCCACCACGGTAAAAAAAACGTCGCGATGAGATAAAACGCAAAATACCCGCCGAGCATAAAGATATCGCCGTGCGCAAAGTTGATGAGGCGCAATATGCCGTACACCATCGTATAACCGATTGCGATGAGCGCGTAGAGGCTGCCGAGCGAAAGCGCATTTACGATATGCTGCAAAAAAAGTACCGGTGTCATATACAGTTCCGAAACACGATACCTGCCGCAAAGTACTTGCACCGTCTTACGGCAGGTATTGTTAATTATTAAAAATTCTTACGGATTTACGATTGTAATATAGGTAAACTTTCCGTCTTTTACCGTTTTAATAAAAGCGCTTTTCGTCGCATCGCCGTTTTCATCGAGCGTAACGTTTCCGGCAACTCCTTCGAAGTCGCTCGTCGCCGCAATCGCATCGCGAATCTTCGTCGTGTCGATCGAATCGGCCCGACGTATCGCGTCGAGAACAAGGCGATATCCGTCAAAAGCGAGAACCGTAAACGCGGCGGGTTCTTTGTGATACTCTTCATCGTATTTTGCCAAAAAAGTTTTCGCAAGATCGCCCGTCGCACCGCCTGCATCGAAAGCCGTAGAAAGAAGACAGCCTTCAACGGCATCTTTTCCGACATCGATGAGTTCGGGTGTTTCCCACGTATCGCCGCCGAGGAAAGGTGCGGTAATGCCGAGCTCTCTCGCCTGCTTCATGATAAGGGCGCTTTCCGTGTAATTGCCCGGCGCGAAGATCACGTCGGGATTGCTCGCTTTGATCGTCGTCAGCTGCGCGGTAAAATCCTGATCGCCGGTATTGTAATTGAGCTCTGCAAGAATGCTCGATTCTCCGGCAAGTTTTTTAAACGTGTCGGAAAAGAATTTCGCAAGACCGACGGAATAATCGTTCGAAATTTCACGGATAAGCACCGCGGTTTTCGCGTTGAGATTTTTATTCGCGTATGTCGCCATAACGGTTCCCTGAAACGGATCGATAAAGCATACGCGGAAATAATACGGATTGTCCTTTGTAACGAGGGGATTCGTACACGTCAATCCCATAGCCGGAACTTTCGCTTCCTGCACGATGGGACCCGCAGCGATGGAATAGCCCGAACCCCACGAACCGAGTACAACCTTTACTTTTTCTTTGTCAACGAGGCGCTGTACCGCATTCGCCGCTTCGACTTTATCGGATTTGTTGTCGGCGACCACGAGTTCGACTTTATATTCTTTCCCGCCCGCCGTAACCGTCGGATACAGTTCGTTTGCAAGACGGACGCCTTCGAGCTCAAGGGCGCCGCCCGCCGCATTCGCTCCCGTCATCGGTTCGAATACGCCGATTTTAATCGTATCGCTTTCCGCCTGAGCGTTTTTTTTCGTACATGAAACAAAGGTGCCGAGTGTAAAAACGGCCGCTGCGAAGGCGACGAGTTTATCGATTTTTTTCATAATTTCCTCCAAATAAAATGGGACGAACAAAAAAAGCCGAAATTTGTATTCGCGTACAAACTCCGGCGATTTACTGTATGAAAATTATAGTCGAATTCGATTTTTATGCAAGTGCCCGCTTACGCGATTGCTTTTACGAAAGAAAGCGGTCCGATTGATAAAAAACAGTACATTCGATACGATAATACCGTGCACGAGCACGGTATTATTCCGTAAACAGGAGAACACAGCTATGGAAAAAATTACAAACGTCCCCGAAGTAAAACTCGGAATCATCGCGGTCAGCCGCGACTGTTTTGTCATCTCGCTTTCGGAGCGGAGGCGCAAAGCGATCGTAGAATCCTTTTCGCAGTACGGTACTATTTACGAAGCGAAGACGACGGTCGAAAACGAAGTCGATATGCTCAAAGCCGTCGACGAAGTAAAACAGGCGGGCTGCAACGCGCTCTGCGTATTTCTCGGAAACTTCGGCCCCGAAACGCCTGAAACGCTCATCGCAAAAGAATTCGCAGGTCCCGTATTGTACGCCGCTGCGGCCGAAGAGCGCGCAGGCGATTTAATCGACGGGAGAGGAGACGCGTACTGCGGTATGCTCAACTGTTCGTACAATCTCGGACTTCGAAAACTCAATGCGGTCATCCCCGAATATCCGATCGGAACCGCCTGCGACATTGCAAAAATGCTGCACGATTTTATTCCGGTCGCACGTGCGTGTATCGGCATCGCAAATTTGAAAATCATCACGTTCGGCCCCCGCCCTCAGGATTTTTTCGCATGCAATGCTCCGATCAAAGGGCTTTACGATATCGGCGTCGAAATCCAGGAAAACTCGGAACTCGACCTGCTCGTGTCGTACCGCGCGCATAAAGACGACGGCCGCATTCCCGAAGTCGTAAAAGATATGGAAAGCGAACTGGGTACGGAAGGCAATCGATTTCCCGACCTGCTCCCGCGTATGGCGCAGTTTGAACTCACGCTGCTCGATTGGGCGGAAGCGAACAAGGGTGCGCGAAAATACGTCGCGTTTGCGAACAAGTGCTGGCCGGCGTTTCCGAAAGAATTCGGTTTTGAACCCTGTTATGTAAACAGTCGTCTTGCGACGCGCGGCATTCCGGTCGCGTGCGAAGTCGATATCTACGGCGCACTCAGCGAATATATCGGTACCTGTGTGACGGGCGCTCCGGTCACGCTGCTCGATATCAACAATTCCGTGCCGGCCGATATGTACGAAAACGATATTAAAGGGAAATTCCCCTACGCTTACAAAGCGACGGACGTGTTTATGGGATTTCACTGCGGCAATACGCCGTTCTGTCGTTTGAATCCTAAAAGCAAACCGGCCGTTAAATATCAGCTCATTCAGCACCGCCTGCTCGAACCGTCGGGCAGCGAACCGGATTTTACGCGCGGTACGCTCGAAGGCGATATCGATTCCGGCGATATCACGTTTTTCAGACTTCAGAGCGCGGCGGACACGACGCTGCACGCGTACATCGCGCAGGGCGAAGTGCTTCCCGTCGCAACGCGATCGTTCGGCGGCATCGGCGTGTTTGCGATTCCCGAAATGGGCAGGTTTTACCGTCACGTGCTCGTTTCAAAACGGTTCCCGCATCACGGCGCCGTAGCCTTCGGACATGCGGGCAAAGCGCTGTTCACCGTATTCGACTATCTCGGCGTACAGGATATTTCATACAATAAACCCGCCGGACAGCTGTACTGCGATGAAAATCCGTTTGAAAATTGACAGCCTGAATGTCGAAAGTATTTCAAAATAAAGATATGCTTTCGGCGAAAATTTCGTTCGCCGGCGTACGCCGTTCATTGATGCATAAAATGAAAACAAAAGGATACATATGGCTGTCACGATAAAAGATATTGCAGCAAAAGCCGGCGTATCACGCGGAACCGTCGACCGCGCACTTCACAACAGAAAGGATGTCAATCCTGAAGTGGCGAAACGGATCCGCCGTATCGTCGACGCAATGGGCTACATACCGAATCGCGCAGGCAAAGCGCTTGCAGCGCGCAAACAGCCCATCCGCTTCGGCTGCCTGCTCCCCGACAAAGACAATCCGTTTTTCAACGATGTCATCAAAGGATTTCGGCGGGCCGAAGCGGAGCTCAAAGATTACGGCGTGAGTGTAGAGTTGATTCACATACGCGGATTCGACGTACAAACGCATATCGCCGCGATAAAAAAAGCGGCAAAAAAACGTTACAAGGGCATGTGCATCACGACACTCGACTTACCCGAAGTGCAGCGTGAAGTCTTTGCGCTTACGCAGGGCGGCACTCCCGTCGTAAGCGTCAACACCGACATCCCCGACAGCGGAAGAATCTGCTATGTCGGTACCGACTACAAAAAAGCGGGGTACACCGCAGCGGGCATGTTATCGCTTATCACAAAAGAAAAACAAAAATTATTAATCGTAAGCGGGTCGTTTCACATACGCGGACACAACGACAGAATCAAAGGATTTTGCACAGGCCTTGCGGAACACGGCATTGCATATGAAATTATTAAAACGGTTGAAGCCTTCGACAGCAACGAAGATTCATATATACTCACGCATACGATTCTTTCGAAGCATCCCGAAATCACCGGTGTCTTCGTCGTCGCAGGCGGCGTTCCCGGAGTATACCGTGCGATAAAAGAGCTCGGTCGCTCTTCAATCGTACCGCTCGTATTCGACGATTTGCCGGAAATCAAAAAAATTATCAAGGAAGGCGGCATCGGCTTTACGATCTGTCAAGAACCGGAAACGCAGGGATATATCGGCATAATGCGATTATTCGGTTATCTTATGGAAGAAGGGAAAAAATTACCGGACGACTATATCACACAGACGATTATTAAAATCGCCGGTAACATATAGAGCACGATCAGCCATCGGTATACGCAAGCCGACAATGGCAGCCGGTACGGAAGCGTTCAGCACCGCTCGCGCACGACGAATAATACGATAAATAACGCGTTGTCACGTGCGGCGCAATCGGCTACAATAAATTCATGCGAAACAAACAAAACGACGAACTCGCGGTGTGCGGACTTTCCGCCGTAAAAAAGCTCGAAAAAAAAGATTGGAAAAAAATCCGCCGATTGTATTTTACAAAAGAAACCGCACCGTTTTTCGGCGGACTTTGCAAAAAGCTTGCGGAAAATCGCGGCATATACAATTTGGTCGAGCCGGCCGATTTGGAAAAACTTTCCGGAACCGTGCATCATCAGGGCGTCGTCGCGATGATCTTTATGCCGAAAATCATACCGCTCGATTCCGACGTCTCGGACGAGTGGATCGCAAACGGCGAAAACGTACTTGTGCTCGACCGCATCGGCAATGCGAATAATTTCGGCGCAATCGTCAGGAGCGCGGCTTTTTTCGGTATGAAAAACATCGTTATCCCGGCGGACGAATCGCAGTCGGCCGTTACGACGAGCAGCTACCGCATCGCACAAGGCGGTATGGAATTCGTTACGATTTATTCGGCGAATTCGATTGCGCGTTTTATGGAAGCGGTTCGCGGACGCATGCTGCGGATAGGCACCGATTTGCGTGCAAAAAAAACGCTTGCGGAAATCGCGGCTATGCGGGGAAGCAAACCGATAGCCGTTGTACTCGGCAACGAAGAGGACGGCATATCCGATGACGTGCGGAAAAATTGCGACGAATGCGTCATCATCCCCTTTGCGGGATTTACAGAAGGAAGCGAGCCCGCCATACAAAGCTTAAACGTCGCACAGGCGGCGTCGATTATTTTATACGAACTGCAAAAAACGCAGCCGTCCGCGCTGATGCGGGAC
>ERZ772967.1316-NODE-1316-length-17345-cov-3.441585_pt1 | contig 17345 bp, 27 predicted proteins | sample MGYA00511677_ERZ772967 | MGnify/ENA primary metagenome ERZ772967 (study PRJEB29015, sample SAMEA2737931) | human oral metagenome | biome: human oral; feature: human-associated habitat; material: dental | place: China | collected 2146 ...
CATAGCCGTTTATCACGGCGATCTCGCCGCTAAATTTAACCTCGCGCTTAAGCCCCTCAAGATCGCTCGCGGCTGTTTCGTAAGCTTTGCCGTTTAGTTTTATCTGCATTTTGATCCTAAATTTTATCTTTTTGCGCGCCCGAGTCTCGCCGCGCTCAAATTCCAATCCCGCGCCTCTTTTGCGTCGCGCAAAGCCGCAAATTTTAACGATTTTACGAGCTGTAGCGCGCATTGCTTGCTTCGCACCATGGCGATTTATCCTAAGGCGAATTTGCGCGGTCTTGATGGCCGAAGCTCGACCCGCCGCCATGATTGAGCCAAATTAACCAACGCGCCCGCACTCGGGCTCAACGCCAGTACGCTTTAGCTCGCGCCTCGCAAAGAGCGATGATCAATCGCGCGCAAATCCCGAAGCAAGCTCGATCGATAAAATTTTGACGCCGTATCGTGCGCTTTGTTTTGAGCAGCCTTAAGCTTTTTAAATTTATCGCGCCGCGCAAATTTCATCGGCGCAAGCCGCTTGTTTTACCACGCGCCGCACAACCAAGTCGCATTCCCGCTCTTTTTTATGTCGCAGTATCGTAACGCGGCATATCGATATATCTCCGAATCAATCCGTTAATTTTACGCACTGCGGCGTGCCGCCGAACGCGAAATTTTATGTTTAATACAAATAGATCACGCGGCACATACCGTGTTTATGAGCTAATTTAGCGCGCTCGCTGGCAAAATTTGCGCGTCGGGTGCCGTTACTGAGCGCGACGCAGCGAAATTTTAAACCGTACGCTCAAACTTTACAATACCGATACGAAATTTTAAAACTCCTGCGTTCGGCCGCCGCGGGTTCGCTCGCGAAATTTAAAAGCTCGCCGCAGGCGCAGGCTATCGCGGCTTCCTAATAAATTTAAAAACCCAAACGCCGCTATGTTTCCGCTCTGCCGTACCGCTAAAATTTTAACGACGCGCGCGCAAATTTTAAGCCCTAGCCGCTGTGTCGCTAAGCCGATTAAAATTAACACTTCTCACTTTTTTCGTAAAAAAATTTCTCATTTTTTACCCTTAAGTGAAAAATGAAAAAATTTGTTGCCGCTAAAATGAGAGCGGGATTGAAAACACTATCATTCTAAATGCAATATACACCTTTAAATAGCTTTTAAAAACATCATTAATATGGTATAGATCGCATAGATTGAGGGTTTAATTTCTTCGTTTTCTAAATATACATAAACGATTGCGGTGCAACGAAATTCGGATACTCCGAGTAAGGACAGATAGGCCTTTGGTATCTTTTTGTCGATTTGATTTTAATAGCAAACCCTACATCTCTGCCGGTAAAATACCTTAAGTACCTATTTTTATCTATGCCTGCATACGTTTGCGTTTTATCCCATAATTTTTCCGGAGTATCCTCTAAAATATCATCGATTATAAATTCTCCAATAATCTTTCCTATTGGTTTCGTGGCATAAACTTTGATCTTATTGACTCTCTTTTTGAAATTTACTTTTCTGAATTCAAATCTTTTTGTTCCGTTGAAGATAGCTTCTGCGAATTCGGGTTTAATCGATAATAATGCGGTCATCAACCGACCCCTCTCTTAATATATTTGAAAAACCACTATCCGTCAATCGAACAAAGCCCCAATATGATGGTTCTCCCCCCAAAATCTCCCTAAGAACACCTAAAATAACGCGTTTTTTAAAGGAGACATTATAGGTCATTTTTATTACTTTTGGATAAGTCTTTTTTTCAAAGAACCGTTCTAGCTCCGAATTTGTAAATATATTATGCGGTTTACAATACTCTACAAATTCGTTTACATTGCCGAAACTAGATAAATCACGATATTCCTCTACAACGCATAATGAGGTTGCCACCGACGAATAATTTGCGTTTGACGCACTATCATCCTTGGTTCTATATATGATGAGGCAATCGCCCCTTCTTAATTGTTCAGCACCATAGATTTTCGTAATATATACCTTGTGTATACTATTTGACTCGGACATATCTCTTAATATATCATAATTTTCTGTTTTAAGTATAGAGTCAGAAAACATACGAGTATGATATTCTGGCCAAATACCTAAAATATATTTATTTGCATTTGTTGTTATGACTGCTGGATAGTCTAGCAATATATCGCCTCTTATATCTTGCCTGCGTGTCGGTATATTTTTAATCAGAACAATTTCTTCATTTTTTTTGCCATATTCAACAAAACCGTACCTTTTTAATAAGGCTATTAACGGGGTTTGTTTTGCAAAAGAGGTAACATAAACATCGTAAATATTTTTTGATACCGCAAAATCGAAGACTCTCTTTATGAGACGTTCGCCCAGTTTAGTTCCATGAGCTTCTATCTTCATAGTTCCTATTTTTAGCCATGGATGGCCAGTATCAAGCCTCGGATCTATATTTGTATTATCTACCGGATTTTCTACCTTTAAGTATAAAAAAGCCACTATCCGATTATCGTCAAATAGAACATAAGCCTTTTCACCAGATAAAGCCTTTCTCTCAATCCATGCGTCAAATCCATCGTAATCGCTCCTTAATGAATCAAAAAAAGGATTTGATATGTCAATATCCTTTATATATTTTTCTTCAATATTCGACATTTTAGACTCCCGATATTTTTATACAATTATATCAAAAAATATCCGACTCCGTTCTCTAAAATTTCTGAAGATATAAATCATAAATATTTATTGACGGTATGCGAAAGTCAAAGCTGTAAATTTGTTATTTGTATCTTTTAAAACGCTCATTTCATTCCTTTATCTCATTTTTAATTCTCACTGCAAATTCTTGCTCTTTTACGGCGGCAAGCAGCGCGCTCAAAGCCGCACGGGAGTCTTTCACTCCGTGCGCGCCCAAAGATGAACCCAGTAGTACGCAGCCCTCGGTATTGCTTCCGGTATTGCCCGAATGGATCAATATGCAGCGAGTTTTTGGCACCAGCTCATTCCATAAAAGCGGCAGACGAACTCTAAATTTCGGGCTATCGTGCCAGGCTATTTGATACTTTCCTTGCGGTATGCGTCTATCCATACCGCTCTGCGTGGTATCGGGGCCCGCAGGCTCGCAGGTATAGCCTTTTAGCACTTCCTTTTCGCCATCGCGTAAGATAAAGCGCCCCAGCGTCATATCATCAATTTCCTTGAATCTAACGATTTCTAAGGTCATTTTTACTCCTTTATCCTTCAAATTCTATCTCTATATTGTAGGCTGACGGCTCTAGCGTATGCGAAACCGATTTCACGCTAAATTTAAGATCCTCAAGCCCTGCAGCGCCTTTAAATTTAATTTGTGCGCCCGCGACGATATTGGCTCCCATACACGAGCACCGCCCGTTAATACCGCCCTTTTTGAGCTCATTTAGCTTGCTTTGTGCCAGCTTATAGGCCTCGGTATCGCTTTTTGGTTCTGGGATTTGCATCTTATAGGTCTGTTTGCCTTTGCCTACCTTGATCTGCTTACGTTTCCCGCTTTCTACGTCCTGCCATTCGCAAGTAACCGATCCGTATGCATTGCGATTCGCTTCGGTGACATTTAAAGACTCGAGTTCGCTTAAATTTAGCTCTATTTGCGGCAGTCCGCTCTCTGTCTCTGCTTCGTCTGCTTCATCATCTCCGCTTTTTTTTGGCGCTAGGATCAGCGTGTCGTTTTTGGTGGCGGCGAGATAGCCGAGCTCCTTTGCCAATGAATATAAAAACTCCAAATCGCTCACCCCGTCTTGTAGGCGCGATCTGATTGCCATATCCTCTCCGCTCGTTTTGAGGCGCAGGGCATTTTCGTCCGCAATCTTGCCGGCTATGGCAAAAAGCGTGGTATTTTCCCAGCTGCGGCGCTTTTTAGTCTTGATCTCGCTAGCAAAATCTACGGCAGTCGCACGCACTTCGGTGCTCTGTTCTTTGAAGTCTCGCTCGCAGGTCTGCACGGCAAATTTACCACACAACCACATGTTACCTTCACCTTCGCCCGTCCAGCCCAGCCACAGCTCGAGCTTATCGCCAAATGCCGGCTTTGCATAGATGCCGTGCACCTTGAAACTGATCTCGTCGCTTTTAAAGCCCTCTTTATCGTCAAAGCCCAAAGAGATCAAATTTTGCCTGAGCGTTTCGGTAATATCTTTGCCGTTTGCTTCAAGTTTAAAGATCGGTTTTCTCACCATAACGCGGCCTGCTTTTGTGGGATTTTTTCTTCGCTCAACTCCGGCAGAGTCACGCTATCACCTGCTTTTAAAATAACCTCTAGCTTTGGATTCAATTCCAGCACGCTTTCAAAATACCTTAAATGCCCGTAATGCCTATAAACGATCTGGTCCAATCGCTCGCCGTCTTTTGCTTTATAAATCATATGCTTCCTTTTTAAAAAACTCGGACGTAGTCCGCACCTCTAGCGTCGCGCGGGTGGGGGATTTTAAGGGGGCGGGCGCGCCTCGCAACTCCGAGCGCCGCCCCCTTATGTTTCGCGCGAAAGCGCATTTATGCAATGTCTGCATCGTAATCTCTTCTAAGCGTAAGGCTAAACGTCTGTGTGAAAAATGCCCCGTTTGGAGCGAATACCGATCTGTTTTCGCTGATCTTTTCTATCGCAAATCTGCCTAGATATTTCCCAAGCCCCGTCACGAGCGGTAGCGATTGCCGCAGCTCTGCCAAAGCATAAAGCGGTTTTAACGCCTCTTGCCCATCCTGCGCGAAAGGCAAGGTTTGCCCGTTTAAATTTATGCTTTGGCTGCCGAGTTTTGCACTCAAAAGGGCTTCAAAGTTTGCGATGCGCTCCTGCGAGTTTATGCCGAAGTCTGTCTCGATCGCTATTTCGCTCGTTTGCTTCCATTCAAATTTAAAGCCGCCTAAATTTAAGACCATTTTTAACCTCTCACGTCCGTATTTTTAGCATTTTGCTCATTTCGTCTGATAGCCTCTTGTATATCCTTTGAAATTTGCCGCTTAAAGGCTTCCGTATCAATACTCTGCCCGTGAGTATCTATCTTAAAATCGCCGTTAAAAACGACGTTTGTATTGCCCCCGGCGCGGCTTGAGCTAAGAGTGCTGAGTGCTTCGCCCATAGGGCGATTCGGCGCAGGCGTGAAATTTCGATCGGCATTGCTATATGCGGGCGTCATAACCGGCGCGCCGCTATCTCCAAAGCCGAAGAATTCCCCTACGCTTTTTATGCTACTACGCACCCAATCGATCTTTTCGCCTATCCAGCCGAAAAAGTCCGCAAATAGATCCTTCCACCACGCCACCGTCTCATCAAATACACTACTGAATGCTTTTATCCAGCTATCTAGCCAGCTCTTAAAGCTTTCCCATTCTGGCTTTATTTTTTGCCAAAAATTTTGAAAGAAGGCTTTTACTCGATCCCAATTCTCATACAGCCATACCGCCGCCGTAGCAAGCCCCACGACTATGGCGCCGATGCCGGTAGTGATTAGGGCTAGCTTCATTATGCGAAAGCCCGCGGCTGCAGCGATGCTTGCGCCACGCAGTATAGCCATAGCCGCTGCTGCGGCCTTGCTTGCTACGGCATGAGCGATCATAGCGGCTTTTTGCGCTACAAGTGCGATGTTCGTGCGAAGCGTAGCGGCGGTAAGCGCCCACATTCCTTTGACTATTAGCGCAATGACATGGTAAGCCGTTCTAAACGGCGCAAAAGCAAGCATAAGGCCTGCAAAGCCTATTTTAACGCCGCTGATCGCTACTCCAAGAGCTATGAAGCCGCCTACCGCACCGGTCAGAAGTTTGGCGAGCGTAGGAAATTTTTCATTAAATTTTCGCAATACGTTTCCGAAAGCCGCTAGTAGTTTCGCTGCGCTATCTACGACGGGCAAAAAAGTTTCGCCGATTTGTGAAGCTAAATTGATCCAACTTTGATGCAATCTATCTAATGCTGAGGCGGTAGTATTTAGCTTAACCTGCAACTCTTTTTCCATAGAGCCCTTGGCTTCGGCTGAGCGCGCCATAGCGATATTCGCTTTAAGTTCGTCTATGTTCTGCACTAGAGATGCTATCTCATCGTTATAGTTGCCGCCTACGAGATCATAGAGAATTCCAGCTTGCGCATCTTTAGGCGCAGCCTTGATCCGCTCTAAGAAATCCACCATCGCGGCGGTAGAATCTTTGTTTAAATTTTCTTTGAGTGTTTTTGCGTCCAATCCGATTTGTTTCAGGGCCTCGTGGAATTTCTTCGGTTGTTTTTCCGCGCTCGCAAGCGTAGTAAAAAAATCGTTCAGCGAAGTACCCACGACGCTCGTGGCTTTACCTGTGCTAAGTAGGGTAGAGGCGAATGCAGCCGTAGTCTTGCCGTCTAAATCTATCATCCTCGCCGTAGCGGCGAGCAAAGAGGTAGCCTCCAAAATTTGATCGGCGTTTGCGTTTTTTACCTTATTGTCGAGTAGATTTATGGTGTCGAAAAGCTCCTCGATACCTTGTGTGTTTTTGATACCAAAGCCTACAAACATATTGTTTGTAGCTTTACCGACATCGTTTGCGCTCATAGCAAAGGCGCTCATCGCCGTCGTAGTAAGTCTAACGTATTTTATGAGCTCCTCGCCGCTTAAATTTGCTTTGCCACCCTCCGAGGCGATAGCCGCCACGTCGCTGAAGCTTTTGCCGAAGCTTGCGCTAAGGTTTCTGAGTTCGCCTTTAAGTTTTGCCATCTCCTCGTCGGTGCCGTCTACATATTTTTTCACGTCGGCAAAGGCCGCTTCATCGTCTATGGCAAATTTTATCGGCACGGCAAGGCTTGCGGTTTTTGCAAGAGTGCCCGCAAGATTTCCTATTTCATCCGAAATTGTTTGTTTGTAGCGAGCTATATCCTTGCTTACGCCCTTTAGCCCGTGCAAATTTTCGCTTATACTTTTTACGCTTACGCCGGCGTTTTTTGCACTACGCGCAAGCCCTTTTATTGCGTTATCGGCAGATTTGACGCTAGAAAGTCCTTTCAAAACCAGCCCTATACTTATGCCGAGCGTAGTTTGATTATCCATTTTACCTCCTTTCCTGCTGCAAATTTTAAAATTTATGTTAGAATACAGCTATGAACTATTCAAGATTAGTAGATATTTATAGCTGTTTCATAACGGCTGCCGTGCTTATCTTCAGCGTGATTTTCGGGCTAGAGCTCAACCCTATTTTAGTGGTTTTTGTCGTAGTACCGCTAGTCATGCTATTTTTAGATCCGCTTCACAAGACGCTTAAGCGCCTATTTAGGCTTTGAGCGTTCCGCTTTGCGCTTTTAAAATTTTAATACTTATAGCTACAAATTCACTAAAATCCAGCACATCCATATCCAAAATTTCGCTATAGCTAAAATGTAGCACGTAGCCTAGCAGCGCGATGTTTTCATTATCCGGCGCTGCTAAATGTCCAAAAAACCCTGCACCGCCTTTTGCAGGGCGTTAAAATCCGCAATATCGAGCTCCTCGATTTGCGCCGGGGTTTTGTTGGCGCAAGCAGCACAGAGTTTTATGCTTTGCTCGATCTCGGTTTTTTCAGCCGAAACAGCTTTGAAGGTTTTTACGCTCGGCGCAAAAACCTCTACCTCTTCGCCGCAGACCGGCAAATTTACTTTGATATTTCTCATTTTTTACTCTCCTAAATTTGATCTTACTTTTGCCATGTAGTCCACTCCGCCGATCATAAGGATCATATTTTCGGCATCTTTCAGCACCATCGGCGTCTTGTCGATATTGATATCTACGAAATGAGCCTGAAGCGTGATCGTAACTTCCATTTCGGCGCCGCTTTCGAAATCGGCAAATTCGATCTTCGTGATGTCGCCCGTAAAGGCTGCGCTAAACGGCTTCGGCTCGCCTGATGCTTGATAGATTGAGGCGGTGAAAAGAAACGGAATCCGAGAGCTAAAGGCATTCAGACCCATAGCAAGCCATGTGTTTCTATCTGCAATGCGGATCGTAAAGCTTACCTCGGTAGCGGCTAAAATTCCGCTGCTATAATTTGCGCTAAGCGCACCTTTGGCCTCTATCGTCTCAAACTCCATAGTAGGAAGTTTGAGCGTTTTTGTAACGCCCAGGTAGCCCTGACCGTTGATGAATACGTTGCATTCTTGCACCGCTTGAGGGATAATTCTTTTCATGCTTTTCTCCTTGTTTTAAAATTCTCCGTCTCTCTATCTGCTGAGCGCATCCATTAGCACCTTGCCGTATGTATCTACGTAGATGAAATCTAGCGTTAGTTGCTTTACAATCGGATTGTTTTGCATGCGCACATCTAAGTAAAATTTACCTGCCGTGATATTCGCAAGGGTATTTTTCGCACTCCAACTAAGCTCATACCCTAGTAGTACTCTAGCTCCTACAAGCGCCCGCAATAGCTCATCTACGCTTCTTTTTGCATGATAGAGCTGATCGGCTTTGCGATCTATCGCGAAAAATACCCCTTTTTGGCAAGCCTGGCTGATGCGGTCAAATATCCTCACTCTAGCAAGATCCTGCCAGATAGCGTCGGCATCGCTCGTCTCTCCGCCCCAAGCCCGAAAGCCTTGCTCTCGGATGATCGTGCTGATGTGTGCAGCCCTCAGCTCGTCTGCCGTGCAGGTCTCTCCCATCTCAAAGTCTACGTCTATTGCCGTGCCGCTGATGCCGCCCATCACTCGGTTAGAATAGCTATCGCTGTATCCAAACTCGCTAAGACCGTCCACATAGGCGATCATTCCGGCGATACGAGCCGATTGGGGCGTCATTGTATAATCGTTCGTTTCATCATCCCAGGTTTTGACATAGGGATAGGCAGCAAGCAGGCGAGAGGTGCCGAAGCTTCCCATCTTTGTGATGGCCTCGCTTGCGCTTGAAGCTTTGAGATCGACGATACCGGTGGCTTTAAGCCTTGTGGCCATAGCCTCGAGTGTTGATTTGATTGCGTCCTCACCGCTAAACTCTGGGGCGATTAGCAAATTCGGACGATAGCCGGTAGCGGACTTTGCATTTTTTAAAGCCTCTATCGCAGCCTTGCAAGCCGTGATATCGTCGCTATCATCATTATTATCGGTGCGAGTAAATACCGATAGGATGATCTGCGTTTGCACGCTTTGATCGCTGATGGCTTTTAGTGCGCGATAGATTGAGCCTTGTTTGAAGCTTTCGGATTTGCCCTTTTTCTCCTTATAGATCGTCTCGATCGCATCGATCGCCTTGTCTGTCGTCATATAGAAATGTAGGCCGTTTTCCAGCACCTCTTCATATCCTGCGATCCCGATCGGCGTAGTACTTTCTACGCTTATCGGTCGCGCCGCCTCTGCCGAAACGGTTATGTTTACTCCAAATTTTGCAGCCATCTTTTCTCCTTTGTTTAAAATTTCGATATCAAATATATGGCGATAAACGCCAAGTCCTGCATGGCCCCGTAAAATACTTCCTGCCTGCCCCACGCATCGCTTGCCTCAAAAGCTCGAAATCGTAACGTCCATTTTGTGCGGTATCCTAGCTCACAAGCAAGCGGAAAACCTACCGCAAGCGCTACGGCTAGAAGCGGCGCGCCATAAATGCCCGCAAAGAGCAGCGGCACAAATACCGGTAGCCACCAAAGCAACCCGCGCAAAAAGAGGCAGAGCCTGCAATAGCCTAGCCAATGCGCGCGCGGGTCTTTAATGAGCTTGCGGGCGATGCGCTCGATAAATTTTACTTCGTGTTCGTCGGTATAACTGCCGTGGGTTACGAGTGCGCCAACCCATACGCCCCAGCCTTTGCTTTCGCCTGCAAGATAGCCTAGCCCGCAGATGACCGCAAGGTAGAAATTTCCTAAAAAGGTAAATATCAAAAGCGCCACTACCAAAGCGTTGATTTTTGCAAAATATGCATATCGCCCGCGTAGTCTATTCAAAAACCAAAACATCATCGCTCCTTTGGGCGGCTCTTGACTATGTCTGCAAACTCGTCGCTACCTAGATACCAGAAAGGCTTTGAGCCGTCCTCGTAGCGAAACTTCGCGAAATCGCCCGGATGCGTCGCAAGATGGGCGATCACCCTAAGGATATTCATCATATTGGAATGATCCCACTGATCGCATTTGCGCGCCCGCAAGAAAATCACGATAGGGCAGGCGAGAATTCCAAGTATGAATGCCGAGATAAAGATCAAAAGGTAGCTCATAGCGCCACCTCTATCGTATCTGTGAAAATGATCGCGTCTAGCTCTTTTTTATCTTTGGCTTTTGAAATTTTCAGCTCATACTGCCATTTGAGGGTATGGAGTTTTTGCCCGCCGAGCTGAATAGCTTTTTTGATACGTTTCAGCTCCTCTTGACCATTGATTTTTTTCATAGAGCCGTCATACATGCGAAACGCTCTAATTTCTAGGCTATCGAAGGTATCGATCATCGCCTCCACGTTTAGAAGGTATCGATAGCCGCCGTTGATAACGCCGAAATCCTTGAGGTTGATCTTGCAGCTATCGCCCATTGAATGTGTCCATCTTGCAAGCTCTGCGGTCTTTGCTTCGCGAAGTTGCTCGATAGGAGGCTCCTCTATTTTTATGCTGGTCTCAAGCGTTTTTGGATTGATATGAGTAGCGCCCATATTGACAGCTTTTGTCCATTGCTCCTCGCTTATCTCTACGTTAGGTGCAGGTATGTTTTCGTGTATTTCGCTATCATAATACCCCAGTATTTCGTTTGTCTTTTTGTCGTAGTGAACATATTTCATCTATTCTCCTTTAGTAGCCTACCGCAAACCAGTAGAATTTAAAATAATCCGGCGGGGACCCCGCTATGCGCCTTACACCTATTTCAAAGCCAGTATTGCTAGGATTTTGACCTAAAGCTTCGCCTACGACGCTTACGGCAAATTCGCACTCGTTCTCCGCAGAAGTTAGCGAAACGTTTAGCCTTTTGTTAAAAGCGATAGGAAAAATAACCTTAGTTGCAGTTGTAACTCCCCATTGAAATATTAAACCATTTGGCAACTTTGTGTAGCCGTTTTGTTGTTTTGAGCTTAAAAAGCCTGCAGAAAATACATCGGATACCGCTTTCTCGCTTACTGCCGTGTCGCTCAAGCTTCCTGTGATGGAATTTTTGAGCTTTACGATGCCCGCTTTTGTTTCGGTAGCAGCTTGCGGGGCTGTAGGGATATCATCTTTTTTGGCATATTTATCGGCAGCGAGTCCATCAAGCTTTGCACTATCGGCTGCGGTTTCGGATTTACCGAGCTTTTCTTTGATGAGTTTGCCCGTATCAGTGAATTTTTCATCCACCTCGGTTTTTGAGTAGCTATCGTTTACGTCGCGCTTTGTAGCAAGCGCGAGATCCGCGCCGGACTTATTATCCTCGACTTGCTTCTTGAGATAGCTCGTACGGTTCGCGAGCTGCTTAGCCTGTTTATTCGAAATTCCGTCTACTCCGCCTACTACCGGATCGGTCGTTTCGAGCTGATAGATCCCGTTTTCCCATTTGATCTCTTCTTTTAGATCAGCCATATATGCTCCTTTTAATATGTTCCGTAGTTAAATTCGGCGTTATAAGTCGCGTTACCGTTATATAGCAGCTCGCCTCTGCTATCGACGCTTACGAGTATGCAGCGAGCGGGTGCAAATTTGGCTGCTCTAGCCCTGATCTGCGCCGCACGGGCTGCATCTAAATTCATACTAGATATGATTGAATACTCCGCCCAGTGGTTGTTTGAGCCGTATCTGCGCGCTCCGTCGTACTTCAAAGAGCCGTTATATTTCTGGCTTAAATTCCCCTCTATGATCGCAGCGCCGCTATCGACTGCTTGCACGGCCGTTCTTACCGAGTAGAGCGTCCCCTTTAAGCGTTTGATCTCAAAAGCCCTACATATGAGCTCGCGAGCCTTATATTCGCTCAGCCCCTCTATATCTACATCAAAGCTTGCCGCCAGATGGGGCAAGATGCTTGCGGGCGCGGTGTGAGCGAGGATATTGATCGTGCCGATATCCAGTCCGTCTAAACGCACGCCAAAAAGATCGTCAAGCTTCTTGTCAAATTTAGGCTTTCCGATCGGTAGGATACTCATAGATTAGCCTTTGCAAAGCTGAGCTCAAAACTCATCACGATATACTCGTGCTTATCCGCTTTTATATCGGCAGTGGGCGAGCTCAAGCCTACCCGATATACGCCGTTTTGATGAAGGGTGCTATAGATGCGGCTTAGGTTCAAATCCTCGCCTAAAGGCAGGCTTTTTTGCACCGCATTAATAGCGTTTTGGATCTCCGCCTGCAAAAAAAGATCCGTTAATTCCAGATGTGCTTTTATATTTACCGCCCTTTTGGTGGCATTTGCAACGATGACGGTATCGGTTAGCGGGCGCACTTTTTCGTCGTTTAGCGCAGTACGCACCGACTCAAGCACCGCTTCGCTTTCGTCGCTGCTTTTGACATACACTTTTACGATGCCGGGCCCGCCGTTAAGCGCTATGGCTTCTATCACCTTTGCGTTGGCTGTAAGGGCGTGATAGACGTATGCGCCCGCCGCCCCTGCGGTGCTAAATCGCTCTAGACTTAGCACGGCGCGCTCGCGTAGCCGCTCGTCGTCCTCTACTTCAGCGCCGCCGCCGAAGCTTCCTTCTTGTTTTGCTTGTAATACGAAAGGCAGCGGGGTTTGGATGAGCTCGCATTTGGCCGCACTCTCTTTTACGAATGCATCTAATATGCTGATGCCAGTTATACTCGTTTGTCCCGCCTTGATTTGCAAACTCTCTTTGAGTTTCGCAGTTTGTCCGTTCTGCGAGGCGAGTACCAATCCCGCAGGGATCAGCACGTCGTATCCAAGCGCGGCGGAGAGATTAAATTTTACGCTCGCCGTCGGCCTTTCGCCTCTTAACCTTTCTATGCCGTAGATCGCGACGATATTATCTAGATCAGCCCCCTGCGCGAAAGGTAGCAGCATAGATTTTACGGCGCTATTTATGCGGGCTCGCAAAAGTAGCTCTCGATATGCGAGCGTTTCAAGCAGAGCCGAAAAGCGGTCGCTCTCAAGCAGAGCGATTTCATCGTCGTTTAAAGAGCCTTTAAAGAGGCTTTTAATATTCTTTAAAATTTCATCGTAGCTCAGCTGCTCGATGACATTCGGATAGGGCAAATTTTTAAGAAAGCTCATATTTCCACTCCGATCTCTTTGCCGTTTGTTAATATAATTTTAAAGTTGAGCTTGTGATCTTTGAGGCTTATCAATTTTACTTCGTCGATCTGTACCCGCTTTTCCCATCTTTGCACCGCTTCGATGACGAAGTAGCTAAGATCGGCGCGAAACTCATCATTGACCCGTCTATCTATCAGCTCAAAAAGGCGGCTGCCGTATTCGGGCAGCATTACCCGCGAGCCGATAGGGGTGCTTAGGATATCTTTTATGCTATCTTCGATACTTACTAAATATTTCATCCTTGCTCCTCGCGCGAAGCGCATAAAATAAACTCGTGAGCCGAAGGCTCGCACCTTGAGCGTCGTAGGGGGATGGGTGGGGCTTGTGGGCGAGCAGAGCAATGCGGTGCTGCGGGGCAGCGCCGCCTCTGCGAGAAGTGTGACCTCGCAATTCAAGCCCCCTTTCCGCCCCAAAGAAAAGCCTTCTTGTTACTCTTTTCATACTAATCCCTCGCTACTCCGCCGTTGGTATGGCTCGAAAGCGAGCCCCTGCCGTCGCTGATGTCGCCGCTTGTTTTGAGGCTTCCAGTGATACTCACATCTCCATTGATCGCAAAACTTCCGCTTCCTCCGCCGCTTCCGCTCGTAGTGATTGATCCTTGAATGACTGTATTTCCTAAAAGCTTGATGTTTCCGCTTTGCACGGTCGTATCGTCCGCTTTGACATTCACCGATTTTGCGGTCAAGCTTGCGTTTTCGCAGGTGATATTGATCTGCTTTGGCGCCAAAATTTCAAGGCTGGAGCTTGCGGTGTCGTAGCTCATCGTTACGCCGTCCTCAAAGCTTGCGTGGATCTTCGTATCGGTCGCGCTCGCCCGATGGGCGGTCTGATAGATACCGCGCAGGATCACGCCTGCATTGAGCTCGCCTCGTACCGGAAGCACCAATACCTGCTCTCCCACGCGGATCGGCGCAAAGCCCGTGGCAAAAGAATTGGCAAAAGGCTGGAATACGGGTAAGAAGTCGGTGACCATATCGCCGATCGCAACCCTTGCGCGATCCCCGCCTACTTCGCTTACGATGCCGATCTCATTTAGATTATTGCTCATATTGTTCGTCCTTGTTTCTATCGTCTAGATCAAATTTATTTCTTATAAATCCGACTGCCAAATCCAAAATCCCGCTACCTTTAAAGGCGCCGATCCCGCAGATCGCAAGGCTAAGGCGCATATCTTTGCAGAAAAAGAAAGATATTTCATAAACGATGTATGCGCTAAAACAGCCGTCCAATACTCGTTTGATAAAATTACCCGCGCCACGCTCGCCATACTTCAAAAAGGCCGTTACGCTGCCCGCAACGCCTGCAGCTAATATATAGAGCAGATACTCCATGGCTCATACTTTAAAGGTTTTATATAGCGACGTAGGCGAAAAAAGAGCGCCGGTAATACCTATACAAAGCGACCAAAGAAGGAGTACTAAATTTTCGCTCCGTATAAAGTTGTCAAAGACTACGTAAAGCTCAAGGTTAAACGTCACTAAAACAAAAGCTCTAAGCAGACAAATCAAAGCTTTCATTACTCGCTCCTCGTGCAGTCTTTGGCTATCTCTTCGCATTTTAAAAAATACCTCACAAGCTCTTTGTGCGCCTCAAAGCTGCCGTTTGCCGCAGGCTTGAGCGGCATTTTCAGATTACAGCGCACAGGCACATAGACTTGCTTTACCTGCGGCTCTTTTGCGCCGCAGCCACATAAACAAAGTACGCTAAAAAGCGCTATCAAGAAGTTTTTTATACGCATTGAGTTGTGCCTCACAACTTTTATCTTTTATGTAAATTTTTGAAACGTTTTTAATCTTATCCTCGTTGCGGCGGCTTGCGTTCACCTCAAGGGACTTGATCGCGGCGTTTTGCAAGCTTAGGTTTAGCTCGCATTGCCCTAGCTGCGCCTTAAGCTTTGCATTTTCGGTGCTTAGCTGCGAAATATCGCTTTTTAGCAGCGCTATGCAGATCCCGCTTGCGACCAGCGTCGCCACAAAGGTGATGCCTACGAATTTAAGATTTAGCAAGTAGCCCATTTAACACCTTCTTTGCTCTATTTGGGGTCTGCTGCGCCCAGAGGCTGCGAAGTCCGCTTTGCACCGCCTTTTCATATTCGCCCGTGCGGATATGATGAAGGGTCGTAACGAATTTTTGCACCTTCGTAATACCCATCTGATAGCACATCTCTATAACTACGTCCTGCACGTTTTGCGGTTTGTCTTTAAGCCAGGCAAAGGCTTCAAATACTGCAGGGCGAAGTTTGCGCAGTTTCAATTCTAAAATTTGATCCGCCGCCGCGCGGCTCATCGGCTCTACTCTTCCGCCGTTTAGCGCTAGCTCGTCTTTGCTAAGAGCTGCAACCAAAAAGCCGTAGCCGATAGTCTTGTAGCCTCTGCTATCTTCGTAAATTTCACCGCAAAAGCCTTCGTTTTCTTTGATGTTTGCGATTAGGCTCATTCCTCGCTCCTTTGCTCGTCTAAAACTTTTGCGGCAATAAATCTCATTTTTTACCTTTGTTCTTTTTGGCGGCAGCCTCATCCGGCGCAGTCTTTTCCGCCTGCCCCGCCTGCGATTCAGACTCGGTAGGCTGCTGCCCCGCGACTTCAGACGAGGCCATATCAATATCTGGTTGCAGCTCTTGCGCCGCTCCTTCCGCCTGAGGCTCGTCCGTTTGGGTTTTGTCCAGCTCCAAAGACTCTGCCTGCTCTATTGCGCCCGCGCGTAGGTACTCTGCGGCAACCTCTCCCTCTAGCTCCACATATTCACCCTCACGGATGAAATTTCCGCCCGCGCAGATGTTTTTTAGTGCAAGATATTTCATATCGCATCCTTATGCGGCGGTCGCTAAGCTGACCCACCTTTTGATTACGATCTCATAATCGGTATAAAGATCAAAGACATATTTTAATGCTCGCTCTTCCGCGTCATACCAGCGGTTACGGCGCACATCAAGCCCCATTCCCAGCACGAGATTTTTAAGCGGAGTAGCCATATATACGCCCTTAGGCATTAACGGAGTGATCTCCAAAGGTACGCCTAAAATTTTGTCCGCGCCCCCTTGGATCAAGTGAAGCGGAGAATTTAGCGCGCTTAGCTCTTTGTTGTAAGCCTGTGCGTCGGCGGGGTTGATCAGCACCACGCTTTCGCCCAAGATATCGGAATTGATGGAGCCCGCGAGCGCACTTAGTCTATCCGATACCTTATCTGAGCTTGCATAGGTTAGCTTCGTCGTATCGCTAGCGTCTTTGGCGACTTGGATCCAGCCTTTATGCAGCTTCTTGAAAGTGCCGTCGTAGGTGTCGCTCTCGCCTATGAAACCAAGCAGGGCAAGATCGTTGCCAAAAGCTTTTGTAAAAGCGTTTAGAGTCTCGGTCTCGAAATTTGGATTATCGGCATTGTCCTCCAGCGCGTCTTGCAAAATCCTAGCAAATAGCTGCACGCCTTTGGCATCGAGCTTCGTACCTACCTTGCCGAGTGCCGCTCTTTGCGCCTCGGTAGGCTTTTCGCCGCTTGCTACGCGCACCAAGATCCCTTTGGCTACGTCCCATGCGTCGAGCTCCTTGGTAAGCCTTCCCATCTTTTCGGTATGGATCTTGCTTAAAAAGCCGTTGTTGTTTTTGATCGCATCTACGAAGTTGTGCGCTTGCGCCGGCGTTAGAGATCCGCTTAACGTAACGCTTTGCGCATTTATTGAACCTTTTAAAATTTCACTTAGATTATTCATAGTATCCCCTCGCTGCCTAAAGTTTTTTGTTTTGAAACGCTCGTATCTTGAGCGGACTTATTGATCTGCTCCTGCAAAGCTCCAAGCTTCGCTCCTAAATCCTCTAGCGATTTTTCTAAACTAGCCACCTTTTCGTCGTTTGCCGCCGTCTGGGCTTTAATCAGCTCAGTAAGTTCCTCTTTATTCATTTCCTCTCCTTTTTCGGTTTTATTAGAAACCACCCCTTGTGGGGTCGCTTCGCTCTCATCTTTCTTGCTAAAAAACTCTCTCAGGCCCTGCCTGACCGCCTCTAACATACCGCCTTCTTTGCCTGCGCCGCATTCGGATTTGATGACCCCCGAGCCATACATCGAAAGTCCGCTAAGCTCGCCGCTTTTCACGCGAGCACGCAGATCCTCGTCCTCGAGCTTAATGCCTACGGCCCAAGCACCCGTTTCACTGAAAAACGCATCCTTTTCTTTGACGATCCAACTTTCGCAGATATATGCGGGTGCCGGGCGCAAATCGTGATTTACGTCCAC
>ERZ772967.1317-NODE-1317-length-17344-cov-5.323732_pt1 | contig 17344 bp, 11 predicted proteins | sample MGYA00511677_ERZ772967 | MGnify/ENA primary metagenome ERZ772967 (study PRJEB29015, sample SAMEA2737931) | human oral metagenome | biome: human oral; feature: human-associated habitat; material: dental | place: China | collected 2146 ...
GTCTCGCGGGCATCCGCGCGCTGATGCAGAGTGCGCAGGACGGCCCCTGCGACGTCCGCATCGCCATCCCCTCGTCCGTTCCGTCGACGAATGACGCGCTCGAGACGGCAGGTGCCGCGATCGAGAACGATGATGTCGAGGCGCTCATGCACATGGATCAGGTGATCTGCCTCGGCGAGGTGATGAACTGCCGCGAGGTCATTGCGGACGCGCACTCCAAGACGAATCGTCTGATCCGCCAGATTCAGCACGGCCGGCCGGATTTCTCCATCGAGGGGCACTGCCCGCGCTTCGTCGGATGGGAGCTGGCGCAGCTCCTCTGCCGCGGCATCCGCTCCGATCATACGGATCAGTCGCTCGAGGGGCTCGCACAGCGCGCCGCAAATGGAATGTTCATCCAGCTGCAGGAAAAGACACTGAAGAAAGAGTTCCTCGACTACCTCATGGAGAACCGTCTGTCGGGGCGTTTTGCCCTCGTCACGGACGACACGATGCCGGATGACTTCATGCGGCGCGGGCAGCTGAACCACCTCGTCCGGCGGAGCATGGAGCTCGGCCTTGCGCCCGAGGAGGCGGTCTATGCGGCGACCTATGCACCCGCGCAGCACATGGGACTCCGGGATAAGGGCGCGATTGCCCCCGGCCGCATCGCCGACTTCGTTGTGCTCTCGGATCTGCGGGAATTTGCCATTGAGCGTGTCTGGTGCGCGGGACGGCAGGTCTTTGCGCGCGGCGAGGCGTGGGAGGAGCCGGAACGGGACACGTCGTTTCCCGCGCATTTTTACCGCAGCGTGCATCTGGCGCCGCGCAGTGCCGAGGACTTTGTCCTGCGTGCGCCGATCGCGGAGGGGACGGTGCTCTGCCGCATCCTCGAGGTGCAGGAGCATACGACCTTTGTTGCGGAGGGGCGGGCAGAGCTGCCCGTGCACGGCGGCGTGATCGACTGGGAGAGCAGCCCCTACAACCTTGCCTGTGTCTTTGAGCGGCACGGCAAAAACGGCGGCTGCGGCATGGCGCTCGTCGGCGGGACAGCGCTCACACGCGGCGCAGCGGCGACCACCTATGCGCACGACAGCCACAACCTGCTCGTCCTCGGACAGACCGCGGCGGATATGCAGGCGGCGGCGAACGCCGTCATTGAGGCGCAGGGCGGGTTTGCTGCGGTGCGGGACGGCAGTGTGCAGGCCTTTGCGCCGCTGCCGATCGCGGGCATCCTCTCTGACCGTCCGCTCCCCGTCCTCGGCGAGCAGATCGCGCATGTTCGCCGCGTCCTTGCGGACTGCGGCTATCGCCACGACAATGTCATCATGTCCCTGAGCACCATTCCGCTGCCTGTCAGCCCGTATTTCAAACTGACTGACAAGGGCATCATCGACGTGAAAAAAGGCGCCGCAGTGCCTTTGATTGTGTAACGAAAAGTGCTGCTGTACGAAGCTGGAAAACTTCGTGCAGCAGCACTTTTTTGATATGTGATTCAATCCGGAGACGACTCTGTCTTTGTACAGTACCACAAAGCTGTCCAACAGCTGCTTTACATGAGTATCATCCGATTCGATGCACAAGCAGCGGCGGCTTCTGCGTGCATTTTCAGCCGCACCCGTCAACGGACAGCAGCGTAAAAACTCATGGAGGCGGATGGACCGACGCCGAGATAGGAGGAGTCCATCATTTGCTGCCGCGCGCTGCAGTAAACGCGGCTGACCTTGAACGTCGCCTCCGGTGTCACCCATGCGAGGTCATCGGGGGCGTATATCTCCTCCGCCGGCTTCCACTGGAACAGCGCGGACATTTCTTCGTGAGTCATGCCGCTTGCAATCGAAGCAGCGGCAATTACCGCGAGCGCTTCGTTGAGACGCTGTGCATCGATTACATCGATGGTTGCTGATATGCAATGCACATAGGCTCTGTCGGGCGTCATATAGAGGTCGACCGTGACGCCGCTCGGCGTATGTGACGTATAGAGGGGCATTGTCAAATCTGATTTTGCTTTGTTGTATTCGGGCGGGGTCAGTGACGTATGAGACTTCTCCTCGCGCAGGACATCGTTGATCCTGCTTACGAATGCCGGAGCATCCGCACCCTCGATCAGCGGAAATTTCTCCCCGGCGGCGTGTACCGTTCCTCCATATAGAAGCAGTATTATGGCAAGGAGGAACGAACACAGCAGATTTTTATGCATCATTTTTTACACCCCGATGGCTTTCAAATTCAGAAAAGACGGCATGAGCCTGCTGGCGTGTGCAGGCGTTGGGAGTCAGATATTGATAAAGTTGCCCTCGATCTTCTTGCGCAGCCCCGGCAGCAATGAGAAGAACGTATGGATGGCGGTGTTGTGCTCCTCCGACACGATGCGGGCATCGTAGTGCTCCGCGTCGATTGTGCTCCGTGCCGAGGAGATGTAGTTGCCCGCCGTAATCTGGCCATCGATCACGTCATAGGAGTAGTAGACCGTCAGATAGTGATCCTCGCCCTCCCATATGCCGAGAGTATCATCCTCGGCGTCGTGTGTGTCCTGGAAGAAACAGCTCTCAAAGATGGCGGGCGACGTGGTTCCGTACGCATCCGTGAGCATGCCTGTGCGGTAGAGATCCGCGGTCATTGGCGCACCAAAGACCGTGTCGCCGACCGTGCAGATGAGCCAATTCTCCTCGGTGTCCGTGTGCTGGGCGAGGGAGAGCGCCGCACCCGACAGATCGGCGTGCGTCTCGCGCACAACGAAGGGCAGGCCGCGCGATATCATCATCTGTTCGACCTGCTCCTCCGGCGCCATCGCATTCGCCGCGGATGCGAGCGGCAGGATGAGGAGGAACGCGCCGGCAAGGGCGCAGAAAAACTTGCGGCAGAGCATGAAGATCTCCTTTCTGTGGTGCTGAATTAACGTATCTGCTTATAAGTTCGATGTAAAGACGAAATACTCCTGCATATTCGGAAATGAATCCGCGCGTGCGGAGCGAAACGAATCCATGTAAATTTCGATGTTAGAGGAGTGTTATTGTGTGCAGGGCACGCGCAGTGATGCGGATGTATCAGACGGCGATGCGTTGGATTTTTGAGGCTGTTTTTCAAGCAGCTTCTTTTTTATTTCAAAAAATATGTTATAATAGGTTGAAAATTTTGATATAGGGATCGCTGATACATTCAGTGATTCCTTAGGAAAAGGAGCATCTCACTATGAACACATGGAACACCCAGTGGAAGAATCAGTGGAAGAAAACACTCGCGCTCGGCTGTGCAGCATTTCTGCTCGGCGGCAGCGCATGGGGCTATGCTGCACCGACCGTGACGGCGGCAAGCAGCGCGGCGCACGCGGCAAACCCGCAGGACGCACCGATGCCTCTGCCGCTGACTGAGGAGGAAGTAAGCGCACAGCAGCTCGCCGATGCACAGTATATGGCGCTCCTCTGGATGCGTACCTCGGCGGAGTACCGCGCGCTCTGCTATCAGGGCTACAATGCGGCGCTCATGGCAATCGACCGCGCGCAGGCGAATCCCGCAGCCCGCAGCGGCAAGCCGCTCGCCATCGTCCTCGACTGCGATGAGACCGTCACGGACAACACGCGTGCCATGGCAGAGGCTGCCGCCGCGGGCAACGGCCGCTATGATGCGCTCTGGTGGCGCGCGACCGTGCACGAGGCTCGCTCCGAGGCCATGCCGGGCGCGGCAGAGTTCCTGAACGAGGTCGCGCGGCGCGGCGTTGCCATCTTCTACGTCAGCAACCGCTGGAGTGAGGTCAACTACGAGCCGACGGTGCGGAACCTTACGGCGCTCGGATTCCCCTCTGTCGACACGGAGCATATCCTCCTCCGTGACGATCTGAAGCGGAGCGATAAGGAACCGCGTTTTGATCAGATTGCTGCGGACTATGACGTTGTTGTCTACATGGGGGACAACATGGGCGATCTACCCCTCTATACCAGCGGAAAAACGCGCACTGAGCGCAACGCAGCCATCGACGCGGCAAAGGCGGAGTTCGGCACCCAGTACATCGTCTTCCCCAACCCCGTCTACGGCGCATGGGTCAGCGCCCTCGCAAAGGACTACATGACCATGAGCCCCGAGGCGCGCGAGGAATTCTATGGAAAAATGCTGACGGAGTAACAGAATACAATGAAAAGAGCCCGTCTCTGCTTTCTTGTTGCACAAGGGAGCAGGGGCGGGCTTTTATAGAAGATCGGACACTATAGGAAGCACTGATAAATTCAGCCGCGCCATCTTAGTGTATCTTTTTTCCCGCTTTTTTCGGCAAATCCTCCACATAGCTTTGGCTATGCGTCCGGTTTGCTTCCTCAATCGGACAGCAAAATCTACGCCAATCTGACGAACTTCATTTTATCAGCGATACCATAAAAATGATTGATTTCCTCCTCCTAGTCCAATATAATTGAACTAGGAGGAGCAGATATGATAAAAACTACAAATATGATATTAGCAGAGCTGAGCTCCTATGCAAATCCCAAAGCAAAACTATCCCGCCTCGTCAAAGAGGGAACATACATCCAGATCGTAAGAGGGCTCTATGAAACAGATCGAGGTGTCCCGAGGCACCTTCTTGCCGGAAGCATTTATGGACCATCTTACATTTCTTTTGCGTATGCACTGGGATTCTACGGTATGATCCCTGAGGCCGTCTATGCGGTTACAAGTGCTACGTTTGAAAAGAGAAAGAATAAGAAATATCAAACGCCTTTTGGTATGTTCCTTTATCGAGATGTTCCATCCGCCGTATTCCCTTTGGGCATCAGACTCTTGCAGGAGGGGGACTATTTTTATCGCATCGCAGAACCCGAGAAGGCACTTTGCGATCAGCTTTATACAATGCCGCCGACCGTAAACACAAGAGCGCTGTCTGCACTCGTGTTTGACGATCTCCGCGTGGAAGAGACGGCGTTTCAGCGTTTAAGCGCAGAGAAAGTTTCATTTCTCGCGCAGCTTTATCGATCGACGAATATAAGACGGCTTGCTGCATTATTGAGAAGGAGGCAGAGAGGATGAATGCAGGGATCGAGCAGATGTTGGAAGCGTATGACATTCGAGACATATATGATCGAAAAAATGCGATGAAAGAAATCATGCAGGAAATCGTTCTCTGTGGTCTGTCCCGCGCCAATTTCTTTCAAGAAGCCGTGTTCTATGGAGGCACAGCGCTTCACATTTTTTACGGTCTGGATCGGTTTTCCGAGGATCTGGATTTTTCCTTAAAGACGGAAGATGCTGCATTTGACATTGCGGCGTACTTTCCTGCACTGGAGAAAGAAGTGCGGTCATTCGGGCTGAATCTCACTGTCGAAAAAAAAGAGAAATTACGGGAAAGCAATATCCAGTCAGCGTTTCTAAAGGGGAATACGAAAGAGCATCTGCTATTGTTTTATGTGGATGAAGGTTTCACGGGCGGCGTCTCAAGGGATGAGAGAATCAAGATCAAATTCGAGATCGATGTATGCCCGCCCACACACGCGACGTTTGAGCATCGGTATCAGCTCCGACCATCTCCATACAGCATTGATCTGTATGATTTGCCCTCCCTGTTTGCCGGAAAGATACACGCCGTCATCTGCCGCGCATGGAAAAACAGGGTCAAGGGAAGAGACCTGTACGACTACGTTTTCCTACTTGCAAAGGGCGCGGCTGTCAATCTGGAGCATCTGCGCGCACGTCTCATTCAGTCCGATCGCATCTCACCCGACGCCCCGTTTGATCTTCCGGAGATCAAACGGATGCTGTGCGAGCGGTTTGACGCCATTGATTTTGCACAGGCGCGGCAGGATGTCGAACCATTCGTTCGTGACAGGTCGAGTCTCGATCTATGGAGTGCAGATTTTTTCAAGCAGATCACAGAGAACCTGCGGGGGCGGTAGAGAAAACGTCCGTGTGGTCAGAGAGATACAGCCAGAAAATGAACTCACAGTACTTGCATGATAGGAGTAAAGGAAATGGAAGAAAAGGAAAATGCACCCAATTTTATAAAAAAAATAAATTTATGATATAATTCTAATTGAGTCTGAATTATTTATAATCATTAGAGCGGTGTATGTTGGAGCTGTTAGGAGGAAATGTTATGTTTTCGTGTACGTTACGCAGGGGAACATTGGCGCTTTTGGGCGTCATCCTCGTGAGCCTGCTTGGCGGGTGCTTCCAGATGAAGATGGGGGCAGAGTTCCGCGCGGATGGGACGATTGCAGTCTCGCAGGAGTGGACGGCAACGAACGAGTTCGCCATGGATAAGATCCGTGAGCAGCGCGCCGAGGCGCAGAAGGAGGGCGCGCAGATTCAGGATCGCAGCAACGGCTTCGTCGCGACGCAGACGTATGAGAACGTGGAGCAGCTCGTCGGCGGTGGAGCCAAGGCGTGGCAGCCGACGCAGGGGCATCATGGCGTATGGCATCGCGCAGGATTCCTCTATGATACGTACGATCTCGATCTCTTCTTTGCCGGTGATGCGAAGAGCAACCCCGTGAATCAGGAGACGGACGAGTTCTCGCGCAGTATGATGCAGTCCGTGCTGGACTCGGTGAAAATGGACTTTGCGATCATTGTTCCGGAGGCATTCGAGCGCATGAACGGCATTGTTTCCGGGACGACGGCGACGTGGGATCTGAAGCCCTCGCTCTCCGGGCAGGATGTCGTGATCCAAGCGGTGTTCCGTGTGCCGCACCCGCAGCATGTCCAGATCGCAACCGCTGCGGCGGTGGGGATTGTGATCCTCGGCATTGTCGTTGCGGTGATCGGATTCGTCCGAAAGAATGCACACAGTGTCGCCCTGAGCGCTGTCGGCATCGCTCTCCTGCTGGTCGGCGTTGGCGTCGGCGGGTGGACGTGGTATCGCATGGGCAACACGCCCGTGCTGACGGCAGCGGATTCCGTCATGGGAGCAGCACCTGCCGCGCAAACGCAGGCTCCGGCAGACAACGCCAAGAGCACGCAGCCGCAGCCTGCGGAAAAGAGCGCAGCACCGCAGGCGCAAACGAAGGATTTCAGCACATACGAAAAGACACTCCAAGAGAAGGGAATCACCACGAATGTGATCGGCGCATCCGGCCGCGATGAGGACGGCTTCCTCGTCATGGCAAAGGAGCAGGGGCGCTACACGATGTACGTCTACGCAGCGGCAGAGGGCGCAGCGGTGCAGGTGCATTTCCCGATGGCGGCCGATGTCGCGAAAAAGGGATCGTATTGGAATCCCGTGAATTTCCCGAGTCGGAGCGGGGACCCGTATCTCTTTACCATCACCATTCCGCACGACAATCGATCCAGCAGCGATGCGGACCTCGGCACGTGGAACGGCGATGCGCACACGTTTACCATCTATGCGCAGTACAAGTATGAGGGCGGCAAGGTCGTGCCGGGAATGCTGACCTCAGCGAGCGGCGAGAACCCGTCGCACTATCAGGCATATCTGAAGGAGCAGCGGAACGTCAACATCGCAAACGCCGTGCTCACACATTTGGAGTCGCTGAACCGCGACCTCAGGGAGCGCAATGTCGATGTGCCTGCCAAGGGGCAGTAATCGGAACGCATGACAAAGAGCCCGTCTCTGCAAACGCAGGGGCGGGCTCTTTTGAAGACGTATCTTTTGGTTTCTTTGAAATATGTTATAATAGGGACGAAAATTTGATCGAGCCAATCTCTATGGGAAAGATTTGGTGGAGCAGAGTGAAGATATTCGATAACGTCACAAACACAGTGCGCGACGATCTGCGGGCAGAGATTGTGCGCGGCAGCAGGGTGTCCATTGCGGCGGCGTGTTTCTCGATGTATGCGTATCAGGAACTGCGCGCGCAGCTGGCGTCCGTGGAGGAGCTCCGCTTCCTCTTCACCTCGCCCACATTTATTCGAGAAAAGGCAGCAAAGGAGAAGCGCGAATTCTACATCCCGCGCATCTCACGTGAGACGAGCCTTTACGGCACGGAGTTCGAGGTGCGCCTGCGCAACGAGATGACGCAGCGCGCGATTGCGAAGGAGTGCGCGGACTGGATCCGTGCAAAGGCACGGTTCAAATCCAATACCGGCGACGAGCAGATGCCAGGCTTCATGACGGTCTCCTCTGCTGAGAAGCAGACCGTCTATGTCCCAATGAGCGGCTTTACGACCGTGGATCTCGGCTGCGAGCGCGGGAACAACGCCTATAACATCGTGCAGTGCATGGACGAGCCGCAGGCGACGCAGATGTATATGCGCACATTCGACGAACTCTGGAACGATCCTGTGCGTATGCAGGACGTGACGGATGCTGTCATCGAGAACATCAGTACCGTCTACGCCGAGCACGCACCCGAGATGATCTACCTCACAACGCTCTACCATGTATTCAGTGAGTTCCTGGACGACCTGTCCGAGGACGCGCTGCCGAACGAGGCCACGGGGTTCAAAGAGAGCACGATATGGAGTATGCTCTACGACTTCCAGCGCGATGCCGTCCTCGCGATTATCAACAAGCTCGATACGTACAACGGCTGTATTCTCGCGGACAGCGTCGGCCTCGGCAAGACATTTACCGCACTTGCAGTCATGAAATACTATGAGAACCGCAACAAGAACGTCCTTGTCCTCTGCCCGAAGAAGCTCGCGGAGAACTGGAACACCTACAAGGACAACTACGTCAACAACCCCCTTGCTGCGGATCGCCTGAACTACGATGTGCTCTTCCATACCGACCTCTCGCGCAGCCACGGACAGTCGAACGGACTTGATCTGGATCGCCTGAACTGGGGTAACTACGACCTCATCGTTATCGACGAGTCGCACAACTTCCGCAATGGCATCGGAACGCACAGCCGTACGCAGGAAAACCGCTATCAGCGCCTGATGGAACGTGTCATCCGCGCCGGCGTTCGGACCAAGGTCCTCATGCTCTCTGCGACGCCGGTCAACAACCGCTTTACCGACCTGAAGAACCAGCTCGCCCTCGCCTACGAGGGGCACGCGGCAAATCTCGATGACCGCCTCGGCACATCCAAGGGGCTCGAGGACATCTTCCGGCAGGCGCAGAGCGCATTCAACACATGGAGCAAGGAGGAGCCGGAGGCGCGTACAACGGACACGCTGCTGTGCAAACTTGACTTTGACTTCTTCGAGCTGCTCGACAGCGTTACCATCGCACGCTCGCGCAGACACATCGAGAAATATTATGACACGAACGCCATTGGCAAATTCCCCGCACGCCTGAAACCCATCTCCCGTCGACCGCAGCTCACGGATCGTGCGGGCGCAATCAACTACCGTGAGATCTACGAGCAGCTCATGCAGCTCACGCTCTGCATCTATACACCGTCGAACTACATCCATCCGAGCAAGTTGGACAAATACAAGGATCTCACGCACAACAAGGGAGAGAACCTGACGCAGACAGGTCGCGAGCGCGGTATGCAGCGGCTCATGAGCATCAACCTGCTCAAGCGTCTCGAGAGCTCTGTCCACTCGTTCCGTCTGACCCTAGGCAAAATCAAGGCGGGCATCGATGCTGCGATCACTGAGATCAACCGCTTCGAGCAGTCCGGTCGTGCGGAGCTCCCTCTGTATGAGATGGAGACGCCCGACCTCGATATGGACGATGAGAATACCGAACTCTTTTCCGTCGGCAAAAAGGTACCCGTCGATCTGGCAGACATGGACTGGAAATCATGGCGGAGGGAACTGACAAAGGACAGCGAAATACTAGCCGTCCTCACGAAAATGGTGGCGGACATCACCCCTGCACACGATACGAAGCTGCAGGAACTTCTGCGCCTCATCGCGGACAAGATCGAGCACCCCATCAACGAAGGAAACCGCCGTGTTCTCGTCTTTTCGGCATTTTCTGATACAGCGGAGTACCTCTATGAGCACGTCAGCACGTATCTCAAGGAAACATACGGCTGCGATACGGCACTCATCACCGGCTCCATCGACGGGCGCACGACGATCGCGGGCTTTCGCGCGACGCTCAACAACGTGCTGACCTGCTTCTCTCCCATCTCGAAGGGACGGGACGTACTCATGCCGGGCAGCGCGGCGGACATCACCGTCCTGATCGCGACCGACTGCATCTCCGAGGGGCAGAACCTGCAGGACTGCGACTACATGGTCAACTACGACATCCACTGGAACCCCGTGCGCATCATCCAGCGGTTTGGGCGCATCGACCGCATCGGCAGTCGAAATGCGTGCATACAGCTCGTGAACTTCTGGCCGGATTTGACCCTCGACGACTACATCAACCTCAAGGCGCGCGTCGAGACGCGTATGCGGATCAGTATCATGACCGCTACGGGCGACGACGACCTCATCAACGCCGAGGAGAAGGGCGATCTTGAGTATCGCAAGATGCAGCTGCAGCGCCTGCAGGAGGAGGTTGTCGACATCGAGGATATGAGCGACGGCATCTCCATCATGGACCTCGGACTCAACGAATTCCGCCTCGACCTGCTTGCATATCTGAAGGATCACGGCGATATGGACAAGAAGCCGCGCGGGCTGCACGCTGTCGTTCCTGCCACGGATGAGCTCGGCACAGGCGTCATCTTCGTCCTGAAGAACATCCGCAGCAGCCTGGGCGTTGATACGCGCAACCGCATTCACCCATTCTATATGGTCTACATCGGGCAGGATGGGACGATCCTCTGCGACTATCAGAATCCGAAGAAGATGCTCGACGACATCCGCCTCCTCTGCCGTGGAAAGAAGGAGCCGATCCGGGCGGCATATGAGCCGTTTAACCGAGAGACGGACGACGGGCGCAATATGTGTGCCGTCTCTACGTTGCTCAGTAATGCGATTCGCTCCATCATCGACGTAAAGGAGGAGAGCGACATCGACAGCCTCTTCTCTGCGGGCGGAACAAGCGCCCTGCGAAACGATGTTGCGGGCCTCGACGACTTTGAGCTCATCTGCTTCCTCGTCGTGCGATAGGGAAGCACTGATAAATTCGGCACGACCATCTTGACGCATCTTTTTCGCCCGCTTTTCGTTAGCAAATCCTCCACATAGCCCTCGCTATGCGTCCGGTTTGCTGCCTCAATCGGACAAAAAATCTACGCCAATCTGGCATACCTCATTTTATCAGCGCTTCCCTAGATCGGAGGGAGAATATGCTCGGACTGCCGGCCTCTACGGAATGCAACCGACGGATTCCAAAACAGAAATTTTATGAAAAGAGTGAGCTCAGTCCTGCCCTTAAAAAGGCGTTCAGCGCGCAGATCGCATCCATCCACTGGCGCAACAAGATTGCGCCGGAGGTTCTGAACCTCGCCGCAGGGAAGGAGGTGCAGGAGCTCGAGGTATTCGAGCTGACGCTACATGATGGGCAGGTTGATGAGGCTGTTCTGCGCCTCATTGACTGCGCGATCCCGTATCATATCCTCTTTGTCCTCGTGTGGGAGGATCGGATGCGCCTTGCTGTTGCATACAAAGAAACGCCCGACGCAAAGAGCGCAGGCGTGCGGGTGGAGCGGTACTACCATACGGACTGGATGCCTGTGGGAGAGGTCGTCCTGCGGCTTGAGGGACTGTCGATGGATGCCGTCTATGAGAACCTCGTCCGCCGGATTGCGGGCGAGGCACTCGGGGATGTACGCACATCGACTCTGCGAGAGAGTGTCGCGGAGCAGGGACGCAGAGAGCGGATCGAAAAGCAGATTGCCGCGCTCGAGGCGAAGATCCGGCGGGAGAAACAGCCAAAGAGGAAGTTTGAGTTTGTGGGACAATTAAAGAATCTCATGCAGCTGCTAAATCAATAATGTAGGGAGCCTTTAAAGGAGAACGAGCCAATGATTGAGCGTATTGTGATCAAAGATGTTGCTACATTTGACGATTCAGAGCATGTTATGGAGGATTTGGGGAAGCTAAATTTTATCTTTGGTTCCAATGGCTCTGGAAAAACGACAATCAGCCGAGTTTTGGAGAAGCCGGAGAATTATTCTTCTTGTGATATTTCATGGACGGGAAATATAGAAATAGAACGGCGTGTATATAACTCGGATTTTGTTGAGGAAAATTTCGTTCCCGAAACTGGAATGCGCGGAATTTTCACTTTAGGGAAGGAGGAGAGTGACACCAAACAAAAGATAAAAGAGCTTGAGGAAAAACTGAAGGAACTGGAGGATGAGAAAAGAAAAACAGAAATAATGATTTCAGGGGAAGATGGTAAAAGCGGAAAAGCAACAGAACTAACCTCGTTTCGGGAAAGCTATATCAATAAAATTTGGGAGGAAACAAAATCTTTTAGAACGGGCTCCATTAGAGATGGTCTGGTGGGATATCTAAATAGTAAAACGAATTTTTTTGAAATGGTTCTTGACCAATGCAAAAAGAATAAAGTTACATCAGGTAAATATGATGAATTAGAGAAAAGAGCTGCCATCGTATTCATCGGAAATCATGAGGTATTAGAAGAAATTCCCACAGTAAACTTTTCGCGTATAGAGAAAATGAACGATGAGCAAATACTATCCAAGAAGGTTATTGGTAAAGAAGATGTGGATATTGGTGCTCTGATAAAGAAGTTAGGAAACAGTGATTGGGTTCAATCCGGGACAAAATATCTGAATGACACTGATGGACTGTGCCCTTTTTGTCAACAACCATTACAAGAAAGCTTTCGCGACCAAGTAGAAGAATATTTTGATCAAACTTATAGTGCCGATTTGCTTACAATAGATACCATAAAAAACAACTATCAGAATGAATCAGATCGACTAGAAGAACAAATAAATGACATACTTAAACGAAGTAGTGATAAAATTAACAATGATGAATTAAAGCAATTAGCGACAATTTTAGTAGAAATTTTCAAGTCAAATTATAAAAAACTGGAAGATAAAAAGAGAACACCGAGCAATCCTATTAAGCTTGAGAACTATCGGGAAATTCCTGAAAAGATAGCGGAGCTTATTACAACAGCGAACAAAGAGATTAAGCAGCATAACACAATGGTTACTAATCTCAAAGATGAGAAAGAAAAACTAAAAAGGGAAATTTGGCGATATGTTGCTCATACGCTTAAATCTGAGATTGATGAATATAATACGGAATATCAGAAGCGTGAGAAGGAACTTTCGGATTTACAGCAACAAAATAAAGCTCGTACAGAAGAAATTCAACGAGAAAAAACGGAATTAAGCATGTTACAATCAAAGTTGACTAGCGTCACTCCAATGAAGAACCAGATCAACCAATGGTTGGAAAAATTTGGCTTTACAGGATTTCGGCTTGATCTTGGTAACGATGAGCATAGCTATAAAATTATACGAGAGAATGGCAACGCAGCTGAAAAAACATTGAGCGAGGGCGAGCGTAATTTCGTTGCCTTTTTATATTTCTATGCGCTATTAAAGGGAAGCAAGGAAAGTACGGGACGTGTTCCGTCTCAGATTGTTGTCATTGACGATCCAGTATCTAGTATGGATAGTGATGTTTTATTTATTATCTCTACCTTGACACGTAAATTGATTTGGGATATGTCACAAGATAATACCGATATACATCAGCTGTTTGTTGCTACACATAATCTTTATTTTCACAAAGAGGTCTCTTTCTTTCGAGGACTGCCCAAAGGAACAAAAGGAAGAACTCGTTTTTGGGTCGTACGAAAAACAAATGGTGTATCATCGATTACTCAATATATGGATAATCCAATCAAATCTACATATGAAACATTATGGGCATCTGTAAGACAGGCTGTAGAGGATCCTGTCTCAGCAGAGCAGACTTCTTTACAAAATACAATGAGAAGAATATTGGAATGTTATTTTACCTTTTATGGCGAGATTCCGCTTGGGGATCTTCCCTTGGAATTCGAACAAGATGATCGCCCTGTTGTAAAAATATTGCTTTCATGGCTAAATGATGGTTCACATAGTAGTATGGATGACATTTATTATATACCGGTTATGTCACATGGAATTGAGAAGAATCTTGATATATTCAAGAATGTATTTGAGAAATCAGGCCATATTGCGCATTATAATATGATGATGAAGATTAATGAGGAGACCTGAATATATGGAAAAGATGAAGATGCACAGCAGGGATAACGTGGCGGTGAATGTGGAGGCGGTGGGGCGGCTGTTTCCGAATGCGCTGACGGAGGTGCTGCGGGACGGAAAGCTCGTGCAGGCGATCGACTTCGATGTGCTGCGGCAGGAGCTCGCGCGTGAGATCGTGGAGGGGCGCGAGGAGCGCTATGCGTTCACATGGCCGGACAAGCGGCAGGCGATCCTCGCGGCGAATGCGCCGATTGCGATGACGCTGCGCCCCGTCATGGCGGACAGTGTCGGGCGGGACGGCACGGCGGGTGCGTTCGACAGCGAGAATCTCTACATCGAGGGAGATAATCTCGATGTGCTGAAGCTGCTCCAAGAGACGTATCTCGGCAAGGTGAAGATGATCTATATCGATCCGCCGTACAATACCGGGAATGATGCCTTTGTGTACGATGATGCTTTTGCGATGGCGGATGGGGAGTTCGTTGCGGCGAGTATGGTCTACGATGAATACGGGAATCAGACGTATGATTTCCGCGCGAACAACGAGAGCAACGGACGCTTCCATACGGACTGGCTGAATATGATCTATCCGCGTCTGCGTGTGGCGAAGTCTTTGCTCGCGGATGATGGCATTATCTTCATCAGTATTGGTGATGAGGAACTGGATAATTTGCGAAAAGTCTGTGATGAGGTTTTTGGTGAAGCTAACTTTCGCAATCAAATAACGATTCGGCGCGGTGCAAAATCTTTGCAAGCACAATTTGAATCGTGGGATAAATTGGGACAGGGCGTAGAGTATATCCTGTTATATACGCGAAATAGTGAATATCGTTTTCCAAAACAAATGAGAGCACTGGATGAAAAGAGAGCAGGGGCATGGAATAATCACTGGCGTGGGACAGATCGACCGACCATGCGCTATGAACTGTTTGGACATACGCCTGAACAGGGACAATGGCGGTGGAGCAAGGAACGAAGTTATCAGGCTATAAAAAACTATCAACGAATGCTTGCGGAAACGGGGCAAGAAGAGAACGTTCCTGTGACTACTGAAATTGTAGATGAATGGTATGCCAAACAAGGTGAAGACATAGATTTGCTCAGGCAATCAGCTACAGGAAAAGCGGAGCATTATATTGCACCAACGGATAGCGTGGTATTAAATAATTCATGGATGGATTTACTGGTGGGGAGTTCTCATGAGATAAACCAGCTGTTTGATACAAAGGTGTTTGAAACAGCGAAATTAACGGAAACGATAAAGCGTATGTTAGGCTTTGTCGACAAAGACGCCCTCATCCTTGACTTTTTCTCCGGCTCTGCCACCACCGCCCACGCGGTGATGCAGCTGAACGCCGAGGATGGTGGTCATCGTAAATTCATCATGGTGCAGCTGCCCGAGGCGACGGACGAGGGCGGTACGGCATATCGTGCAGGTTATCGGAATATCTGCGAGATTGGCAAGGAACGCATCCGCCGTGCGGGGGCGAAGATTGCGGCTGCGGCGTGCGAGAAGGCGGCAGGGCTTGACCTCGGATTTCGCTGTCTGCGGCTCGATACGAGCAATATGACCGATGTCTACTATGCGCCCGATGCGGTGACGCAGGACGGGCTTTTCGCACAGGTGGACAATGTCAAGGCGGATCGCACGCCGGAGGATCTGCTCTTTCAGACGATGCTCGATCTCGGCATCCTGCTCTCGGCATCGATTACAGTGGAGGAGATCGCGGGGAAACGCGTCTTTAACGTCGCGGACGGCTTCCTCCTCGCGTGCTTTGACCGTGATGTGACGGATGAGGCGGTGACGGCAATCGCCAAGCGAAAGCCCTACTATGCGGTGTTCCGTGATGCCTCGATGGCGGACGACAGTGCGCTGACGAACTTCGACCAGCTCTTTGCGGCGTACAGCCCCGCAACGGTGCGAAAGGTGCTCTGAGATGGCAAAGGATCAGAAGAAATTCGCGTCGCCGGCACAGAGTTCGGCTGCGACATACCTCACGTTCGTTGCCGCTGCGGGTGAGAGCGACGAGCGTTTCGAGATGCGCTATGAGGATGAGAATATCTGGCTGTCACAGCGCATGATGGCAGAGCTGTATGCTGTTGATGTGCGTACCGTCAACGAGCATATTAAGGGAATTTATTCAGACGGCGAATTAACCGAATCGGCAACTATCCGGAAAATCCGGATAGTTCAAACAGAGGGGGCGCGCGAAGTACGCCGTACGGTGACGCACTATAATCTCCAGGTGATCATTGCGGTCGGATTCAAGGTGGGCAGCCCTCGCGCAGCCCAGTTTCGCAAGTGGGCGGGGCAGATTGTCAAGGACTATACGATCCAAGGCTGGACCATGGACAAGGAGCGGCTGAAGAAGGGGCACATGTTCACGGATGCGTATTTTGAGCGGCAGCTGCAGTACATCCGTGAGATACGCCTCTCGGAGCGTAAATTCTATCAAAAGGTGACGGATCTCTACGCGACAGCATTTGACTATGATAAGGATGCTGCAACGACGCGGCTGTTCTTTCAGACGGTGCAGAATAAGATGCACTTCGCCGTACATCGGCATACAGCAGCCGAGCTGATCTACGAGCGGGCAGATGCCGGCAAGGAACATATGGGGCTGACCTCATGGGGGAGCGCCCCGCATGGGAAGATTGTCAAAGCGGATGTTGCGCTCGCAAAGAACTATCTGAGCGATGAGGAGATGCGTTATTTGGAGCGGATTGTCTCGCTCTATCTCGACTATGCAGAGATGCAGGCGGAACGAAAGATCCCAATGAGCATGGAGGACTGGGCGAAGCGGTTGGATGGCTTTCTGGAGTTTAACGGCAACAAGATCCTCATGGGTGCGGGGAAAATTAGCACGGAGAAAGCGAAACTTCATGCTGAGACGGAGTTCGAAAAATATCGCATTATTCAGGATCGCGTTTATGAGAGTGATTTTGATCGGTTTATCCTGCCGGAACTCAGAGGAGAGGAATGATGAAATTTCACTTTACGGTGCAGCCGTACCAGACGGATGCGGTGGAGGCGGTTGTCGGCGTGTTCGACGGGCAGCCGTATGCTGCACGCACAACGTATCTGCGTGATGTGGGGACGGGCGCGGCACAGGGGAATCTGCTGTCCGTGCAGGAGAGCTATACGAATGCACCCCTTCTCACGGCGGAGGCGGACGATGGTTTTCGCAATGAGGAGGTGCATCTGACGAAGGAGCAGCTGCTCGCGAATATTCGCAGTGTGCAGAGCGCACGCAATCTCCATCTGTCTGATACACTCTCTGCACCGCTCGGCGCGTGCGCGCTGGATGTGGAGATGGAGACGGGGACGGGCAAGACGTATGTCTATATCAAGACGATGTTCGAGCTGAACCGCCGCTATGGCTGGA
>ERZ772967.1318-NODE-1318-length-17343-cov-16.240282_pt1 | contig 17343 bp, 11 predicted proteins | sample MGYA00511677_ERZ772967 | MGnify/ENA primary metagenome ERZ772967 (study PRJEB29015, sample SAMEA2737931) | human oral metagenome | biome: human oral; feature: human-associated habitat; material: dental | place: China | collected 2146 ...
CGCTGCAAAAATCAGACGTTCCGCTGACTATCAGCGATATTGCAAAAAAGTGCAAGGATATTAACCGCACCAGCGTTTATCGCGCCTTGGTGGCGTTCAACGATCTCAAAATCATTAACGTCGTCCATGTCGGTTGGAAGAACTATTACGAGCTAGCCGAGCCATTCATTCCGCATCATCACCACTTATACTGCATTCGCTGCCAAAACGCTACACCAATCCAAACCCCAGAATTAGAACAGCTCATCAATTACCTCAGCAGAAAATACAGCTTTTTGGTCATTGATCACCATTTTGAGCTTGAAGGTGTTTGCCAAAAATGCCGGCAAAAACAGCAGCTAGCTAAAAGCGCTAGCGCTAGCAAAAACAAGCCAAAGCCAGAATCAAAATCAACAAAGTAACACTAATCGCCAATCATAGTCAGCAGCGTCTCGCGCTCGCGAATCAGCTCGCGGTAGCGTTTGAGCAAACTCATAATATCGTTGCGCTGCTCATTACTGAGGTCAAACACCGCCAACAACACTCCGTCAATTTCTTTGGCAGCCTTTTGCGTGTCCGACAGATTAGCCAATCCCGGCACGGTAGCCAGATATTCCGCGCGAAGATCCTCGGTCTTTTTCTCGTAGAGAGCTAGTCGCTTAGCTGGACTATTAGCTGACTTTTTACCGAGACGCGCCAACGCTTTTTCATACTCTTGCCGCGCCGCCAACACCGACACATAATCAATTTTCAGACCAAATAACCGCGCCACCAAGCCATTTTGCGCTTGCTCAATCTCGGCTGTAGCACCGTCGATTTCGTTCAAACGCCGCCGCGCTTGGCGCGTCATCCGACGAATCTGATGACGCTCAACTTTCGACTGGAATGAACGCTTAATCAATCGCGCCTGCGGATCGCGTATTGTCATGCCGAATTCCTCGGCAACCGCACGGTAGAGCAAATAATCTACGTAGACTTCGACCTGCTGCGAACAAACTTCTGCCGGCTGATTAACAAACTCTAGCGCCAAACGATGCAGCTTTTTTTCGCCTTCTGCATAATGTTGCATTGCAAAACGCGCTCGTTCAATGCTTTGGCTCTGCTGTGCTGCGTATTGCAACAATGTTGCAGTTTGCTTATTATCTGTCAAGAAATTGTCGCTCACCGTCTTGATCAGCGTTTTCTGCTGCGGTGCGCTTTCGATTTTACGCAGCCGCGGCAGGCAATCATCGCGCCAAGACAAGAAAAATTCCAGCGCCATCGGCACGCTGCGATCAAAGCGCCGCGCCATCCGCCGCAACGAGCGCGGGCAAGCCGCATAGACGGCCGCCGCTTGCTGCCGAAACTGTAGCGGACGCACCTCTGCTAGCTTAAGCAAACGATTGTACCGCGCTGGGAATACTTTATCGATATCATTCATAGCGTACCTGAACCTTTCTAAACGAATAATTTAATAATTTTTGCCACGACGCACCACGTTGATTAAAGCGCCGGATCTCGCCGTCAACCGATGCTACTTTGACTAATGCTGGACTATATGGCACTTTACGGCTATACATCCACACATCATCGTAGTTCCAGCGTCGCAGCGACGGATAAACCCTTTTCAAAAGCTCCACGCCATTGCGATAAAAATACTGCGGGTCGGCCTCTGGCGGCAAGAACTTTTCGGCGGTTAAACCCATATTCTTGACGATACGGCGCACATCCTCTAGTGTCTGCTCGGCACCGTTTTCAGCAATCAACAGAGCATACACGCTACCGCGACTGCGAAAAATCACTGCGTACGAATCGCGCCCCGTCTCGATATCGTCAAACAAAAATTCATCGACTGGCATCTCGATATGAAACACCCGCGGAATCAGTTTTTGACACTCCTCGCGGCGCATCTGATCGTAGTTCAAGTCGTTAGCGGTCATACTTCCATTATACTATTTTTATGACGAAAAGTCAATATTATTAGATAACAAAAAAGCGCTAGGTAAGGGTGGGCATCACCTAGCGCCATTCTGCCCTTCGTCCCACCCTATCGGGTATACGTGATCCACCTCACACATACGGTGATCCGCTGGACAAAGGGGTTAGTATACGCTAAAAAGTTGTCTAGGCACGAAAGTGGAGGGTAGATTACTGCCGTGCGCCTTTTAGCGCAACCTAACATAAGTTAGAATAGGGGGTATAAGGTGCTTGATTCACCACCTCGGGTCAATCAATCATCCCAATATTAGCACACCTTTGACAACATGTCAATACTTTTTAACAGGAATTTGTATGAAAATCAATAAAGTATCACCAGATAGCAGCAATTATCTCAAGGTATTAGCTAATATTGACGACAAGCCGCAAGCATTATATTACTTAGGCAAAATACCCAAGCAGCGCCAGCCGACCATCGCTATCGTCGGCACCCGCAAGCCAACCAGCTACGGCATCGAGGTAACCAATCAGTTCGCCAGCGGCCTGGCTAGCCGCGGTTTTATCATTGTTAGCGGGCTAGCCCTAGGCACCGACGCGCTAGCGCACCGCGCCTGTTTAGACGCTGGCGGCACCACTATCGCCATCGTACCTAGCCAGTTACCGAATATTTATCCGCGTAGCAATAGTGCGCTTGCCCGGCGAATTGTCGAAAAGGGCGGGGCAATCTTGTCCGAACATTCTACTGATGACACCGAACCGTACATCCTCGGCCGCTGGAGCTTTTTGGAACGCAATCGCTTGGTATCTGGCTTGGCCGACGCCGTACTAATTACCGAAGCTAGCGCTCGCAGCGGCACGCTCAATACTGCTGCCCACGCGCTAGCTCAAGGCAAAGATGTCTTCGTTGTACCTGGCAACATCACCAGCCCGCAGAGCGCCGGCTGCAACGCTCTAATCAAGCAAGGCGCTACGCCCGTCACCAGCCTCGACGATATCTTGTCGGTTGTTGCACCAGAATCCATGCCAGACTCGCGAACCAGCCAGACCAAGCTGCCGCTCGGCTCAACACCCGCCGAAACAGCGATCATCGAACAGCTCGCTCAAGGTGTCCGCGACGGCGACCAGCTGCAAAAAGCCACTGAACTGCCAGCAACCGAATTCAATACTGCACTAACCATGCTTGAACTAACTGGCGCTATCCGCTCGCTCGGCGCCAACCAGTGGACGCTTGTCTAATTAATATTGTTTAAGCTTTTCGCAAATTTGTCATTTTCATCGTATAATTGTAGACTTAGATATTATGCCTATTAAGTCTCGTGAAAGGATTCCAAGATTCAATCCTCGGACTGATATCCCCACCATCCCCAACGCTATGAGTATTGCTGGCGCGGTTCTAGCCTGGCGCGGCGCCAAACGCATTGATACCGCTGCTGGTATCGCACAGGTTGCCGCTGGCCGGTTCATTGACGTTCTAGACGGCATCGTCGCCCGCAAAACAGGGCAGACAAGCGATTTCGGCGCTTTACTTGATGCTGGACTAGACAAAGCTGTCACTGCCATTATCCTTTATGAGATAAAAAGCAAAAAACTCGCACCAACGGAAATAATCGCCGCCATCACAGCTTTTAATGGAATCAACGCCGTTGCCAGCGCCAAAACGATAGTTGAAGCTGGAGATGAAACCGTACGCCCAGAAATCTCTGGCAAATTGGCGCTAGCGCTCGAAACCAGCTCATTGCTAGCCCACCTAGTCGGTAGCCGTCTCGAAACCACCGGCCAGAGCCAGCTCGCCAGAGTTGCTCGCGGTATCGGCAATTTAGCGTTCGCTGTATCGCTACCGCTCGCATTTAAATCAACTCTTTCGTACATTGAACGCGCCCGGCAATCAAAACGCCGAAATGATAAATAAACAGGCAAAATTGGCGATTTGCGGCCTGAAGGGGATTTTTGGCTATTTTGTTGCAAAAAATAGTAAATTATTGCGAAACTATTGACACCGCCGTCCATATGTGATATATATATATCAGCTTTTTGCTCAAAGTTTCGTAAACAGAGGGCAAGAAGTGCCCTTTTACTTTGAGTGAAAACTCTTTTCCTAGGAGGGAAAATGAGGTTCTTCATTCGGCTCTTTGCCGAGATCCTCACGATGATCTTCGTGATCATTATGGCCGCTAGGGTGCTCAACACCGAGCACCCCGGCGTCGCCGGGATGATCCTCGTCAGCACGTTCGTGGTCATCTTGGCCCTCAGGGCGACCGTACAGAGCGAGACTATCAAGGACGACGCCCGCGAACGGCGCCGCCTTGAGAAGGCGTTCGTGACGGCCGTCAGTGAGGCTGGCTGGCCGCGCCTGGTCAAAGTAGACCGCGGCCGCAAGATCGTGTCGTACTATATTCGGGTCCCTTATCAGGGTCCTAACGACGATTTCTACTTCGAGTTTCCACTCGAGGAAGAACGGCTTGCCGAGCAGGTCCAGCTCGTTGACATCCTCCCTAAGGAGGATGTCGATGAGTCCTACAGCGACACCGAGGAGGTGAACACCACCGACACTGCCACCGCCGAGGAGTGACCCTCCTCGGCAGAAAAGGGCTTTTTTAAGCCCGTCAGAAAATAGCCCGCCAGAGCTCTAAGCCTCGGCGCGAGGCCCATCTGGCGGGCTATTTTCTTTGGTCTTATTATTCTCAGCAGCCAGCACTAATTTGGCATTTTTAGCAAATCGGTTTACTATTATATAAGTATGAAGAATCTGGTTATCGTCGAGTCGCCAGCCAAAGCCAAAACTATCGAGAAATATCTCGGCAATGATTTTCATGTTTTGTCAAGTGTGGGACATATCCGCGCTATTGCCAAAAAAACCAAGGACGGCACGCCGCCAATTGATATTCAGCACGGCTTCAAAACGACTTACGAAATCGACCCGGAAAAGAAAAAAGTAATCACCGAACTGAAAAAGGCCGTCAAATCAGTCGGCGCGGCCAACGTCTGGCTAGCCACCGATGAAGACCGCGAGGGCGAGGCGATTGCTTGGCATCTGTGCGAGGTTCTAAAGCTTGACCCCAAAACTACCAAGCGTATTACTTTTCACGAAATTACCAAATCGGCTATCGAGGAGGCGATCAAGCATCCGCGTACCGTTGACATGAAGCTAGTCGAAGCCCAGCAAGCGCGGCAGATCCTCGACCGAATTGTCGGCTTCGAACTTAGCCCGGTCGTCTGGCAAAAAGTCCCCGGCGGCAAGTCCGCTGGCCGCGTCCAGAGTCCGGCCGTACGGCTGCTAGTCGAGCGCGAGCACGAAATTGACGCCTTTGCTGGCAGCTCGCAGTTCAAAGTAACCGCTATTTTCGCCGCTGGCAAACAAGAACTAAAAGCCGATCTAAAACAGCGTTTCGACAGCGAGGACGCAGCCCGAGCTTTCCTCGAATCACTGGCTAGCGCCACTTTCACCGTTACCGATATCAGCACCAGCCCGTCAACTCGCAATCCGGCCGCGCCGTTCACGACCAGCACTCTGCAGCAAGAGGCCAACAGTAAGCTAGGTATGGGCTCACGCGCTACCATGACCAGCGCCCAAAAACTATATCAAGAGGGCCGTATTACTTACATGCGTACCGACAGCGTCAACTTATCGAGCCAGGCCATCGCTGCTAGCGCCGACTATATCAAACGCTTATACGGCATCGAATACTCGCATGTCCGCAAGTTCAAAACTAAATCCGCCGGCGCCCAAGAAGCTCACGAAGCAATTCGACCAACCGACATTACTCGCGAATCGGTCAGCGGCAGCGACTATGACCAGCGCCTCTACAACCTCATCCGCCGCCGCACGCTAGCCAGCCAAATGGCGCCAGCCAAGCTAGAGAATACGACAATTACAATTAGTATTAACGACGGGGGAAAGCAAAATAACTCAAGTAAAACCAACGACAAGCTCGTCTTTGAGGCCAAAGGTCAAGTCGTCCTGTTCGACGGTTTCCTACGCGTTTATGGCGGCGGTAAAGATGACACAATTTTGCCAACTGTCAAATCTGGCGACCAGCTCCAGCGCCACAGCGTCGAAGCCCGCCAAGTTTTCGCCCGGCCGCCAGCCCGTTATACCGAAGGTACGCTTGTCAAAAAACTTGAAGAGATCGGCATCGGCCGCCCGAGTACTTACGCCACCATCATGAACACCATCCAAACCCGCGGCTACGCCGAAAAAGGCGATTCCGAAGGCGTACCGCGCGATGTCATCTTATTGCAACTTATCGACAATAAGGTCGAGCGCGAGATTATCCAAGAAAAGACCGGCTCCAACAAAGGCAAGCTTGTGCCGACGCCAGCCGGCGAGCTGATTAGCGGCTTTTTAACCGACCATTTCAACCGCGTCGTTGATTATGGTTTCACCGCCGACGTCGAGAAAGACTTCGACGATATTGCCGGTGACCGCTTGACGCGCAACACCATGCTCGAGAAATTCTACGCACCATTCCATGCGCTGATTGAGCAATCTGGCAATATTGACCGCCGAACCGTCGGCGCCAACAGAGAAGTTGGTATTGATCCGAAATCTGGCAAACCAATTATTGCTCGCTTCGGCCGCTTCGGACCAATGCTGCAACTAGGATCAAGCGACGACAAAGCCGATAAACCGCAATTCGCACCGCTGCCTAAAGGCACCAAGATCGAAACCGTCACCCTAGAGCAAGCTTTGCACGCCTTTGAGCTGCCGCGCTTAGTCGGCCAAACCGAGGACGGGCAAGACATCAAGGCTAACGTCGGCCGCTTCGGGCCATATATTCAAATCGGTAAACTCTACGTCAGCCTGAAAGATATCGACCCGCGCGAAGTCACCCAAGAGCAAGCGCGCGAACTATACGCCGCCAAGCTCAAAGCCGAAGCCGAGAAAAATATCGCTGACTTTGGCGACGGCATCAAGGTACTCAACGGCCGCTTCGGTCCATACGTTACCGACGGCAGCAAAAACGCCAAGATTCCCAAAGACACCGATCCCAAAGATATCACTCGCGACCAAGCAGTAGAATTGCTCGCTAACGCCCCGCAAAAAAGGTCGGCGCGGCGCCAAATGCGGCGAAAGAAGTAAGCATGACAATCAAGCTCCAACAAGTCCGACGTGTCCGCCGCTGGATGATGATTTTGCTGCTCGTAGTAATAGTTATCGTTGTCTTCTCGCTAAATGTTCACAGGTCGTACCGCACCGATAATCATCCACGCCTGGGCAATGTCGCTAATGTCGACTCTGATATCCCGTATTGCGCCGGCCAAGACAAGCAGAAGTTTGATTTGTACACGCCGATCAACAGCCTACTCAATACTCATACAACACCGTACCCGCTAGTTATTTATATCCACGGCGGCGGCTGGCACAAAGGCGATAAGCGCAATTCGCTGCTTGATTATTACGGCTCTAGTTTGACAGCGGCTGGTTTTGCGGTCGCCTCGGTCAACTACCGCCTAGCGCCCAAATACCATTATCCGACACAAAATAACGACGTTGCCTGCGCTATCGATACCATCGCCAAACTCGCCAGCTCTTATGACATCGACACCAACAATGTAATTCTTTTTGGCGACAGCGCTGGCGGGCTCTTGGCTAGCGATTATGTTCTGACCCGCCAAGACAGCCCGATTACTGTCCGCGGCGTGATCAGCTTTTATGGTACCACCGACCTGGTCAACCAATTACAGCGCACCAAGCGCAACCCAAACGCTTACAAATTCCTCGGCACCCGCAATGTCGATACTGCCCGCGTTGCCAGCCCGCTGTACCAACCGATTACCAAAACGCCGCCGCCGTTTTTGTTTTTCCACGGCACCAAAGACAGTATTGTGTCGATTGAGCAAGCCTACAAGTTCTACCAGCGTATCTTGGCCTACCAGCCGAGCAGCCGCTTTATTCGCGTTGCCAATGCCGGCCACGGCTTCGACGACAGTGGACGCAGCACCAAACCGACCAGCGACGAAATTCGCCGCACACTTACGCTATTCGCCCTCAAGCATATCAACAGCGACCAGTCAGAAACTCAGGCGCAAACCACGCCAGAAAAAGTCCAGATATTATTAGACAATGATTAAGCTGTTTAATCAGCTAATTATTCACTAGTGTTTTGAATAAGCTTTGCTCAATAAACAATTATATTTTGTGATAAACCGTTAAATTAACCAGCATCGGTACAGCTTTAACACCTTAAATTTTGACAAAAATAGGTATTATTGTTAGCCTAGACATTATTCTTTATTAAAAAAAGTAGCAAAAAAGTATTTACCATAAGCGTCTATATTGTGATACAATATAACTAGTTAGTATTTGATTTGACAATCTAACTACTATGTATTATAATCAGATACGAAATTACGATATCAAACTAAAATCACTCTCGAGGGGCGGGGAGTGGAGATAAAAGGATAAGGATCGCATGACCGAAACTACCGGTACACCTGCTGTGGAGACTATCAAGACAGCAATTGAGGATATTCTTAAGACCATAGACCAAGAACGCGAACGCGAAATCATCACGCGCCGTTTCGGCCTATACGAACGCCGGGAAACGCTTGAGCAAATCGGCGAGCTGCTCGGCATCACTCGCGAACGTGTCCGCCAACTTGAAAAAGCCATCTTAGCCCGCCTCAAAACCGCTGCTGCCGACGGCAAAATCCCCGCCATTAGCGATGCCGAGCGCCTAATTATCCGCGACCTTTCCGAAAACGGCCGCGTCGGCCGCGTCCAAGACGTCGCCAACCGCCTCTCGAAAGACAAAGCTTCCAATAATACCCGAGCTCACGTTGCCTTTATCGGCGAGCTATCGCCGCGCTTCGTTATAATCAACGAAACCGACAATTACCACCAGGGCATCAGTATCGCCGAAAACGGTAATGAGAAGAAAATCCGCGGCGACATCGATAGCATTGTGAAAACCATCAAAAACCACGGCCAGCCAATCGACATCGAGAGCTTGCACGGCATGTTGACTTTCGAAAGTCCGTCCCAAATCCGCGGCCTAGCTAGCTTATCCAAAAAACTAGCCAATCTCAAAGATGTTTGGGGTCTGGCCAAGTGGCCGACCGTCAATCCTAAAAACATCCGCGACAAAATCTACGTCATTTTGGCAGGCAATGGCAAGCCGATGCACTTCTCCGACATTTCTAAAGCCATCAAAGAAAGCGACTTCAAGCGCAGAAACGTTACCACTCAAGCTATCCACAACGAACTTATCAAAGACAAACGCTTCGTCTTAATCGGCCGCGGCATTTACGCCCTCGACAGCTGGGGCTATAGCAAAGGCACCGTTTCAGATATTATCGCCGACATTTTGCGCAAGGCAGGCGAACCGCTTCACCGCGATGAAATTGTCAGGCGCGTGCTCAAGAGCCGCCAAGTCAAAGAAACAACTATTCTGCTCAATCTGCAAAGCAAATCGATGTTCAAGCGCGTCGCCAAAGCGACTTACACCATCGCCGAACCACAGCAATAATCTATCTGCGGATTCCGCTTAATCTTGCAAAAATAACAGAGGTATGATATAATGAAAGTATAGCTATGTCATTTATCACTTCTGTTATTGCTCTATTGTTGCAATGGTATGTCTGGGGGCCGTTGGTTATTGTGCTGTTATATCTAACTTGGCGCAATTATCGCAGTATTGATGTAATAAAGAACGTTGAGAGCGTCCTACTAACCCTAGAGATTCCAAAGACCAACGATAAGTCTGAGCTGGCCGCCGAGCAAATGTTCGCTAGCCTCCATGGTATTTTGCGCGATGCCCGCGAGCTGAAAGCTAACAATGGCTATCAGGAACACCTAAGCTTCGAGATTGCCTCGGTGGGCGGGCGGATTCAATTCTACGTTTGGACGCCGAAATCGCTGCAAAGCTTCGTCGAAGGGCAGATTTACGCCCAATACCCGCAAGTACAAATTCATAAGGCCGAAGAGGATTATGTCGCTCACGAACGCCACCACAGCGTAGTCTATACTTCAGAAGTTACCTTAACCGACAAGGAATTTTTACCGATCAAAACCTTTCAGAGTTTTGAAGTTGACCCGCTAGCTGGCATCACCGGAACGCTCGCCAAGCTCGAAGATACCGACGAAGAAATTTGGATACAGATGCTAGTACGCCCGGTCGCCGACAGCTGGCACAAAGAAGCCGACGCCTGGATTCAATCGGTCAAAGCAGGCGGCTTCAACCTCTTCGGTACTGATGGCATAGGCAAGTGGATTGCCGGCCTATTTTCTGCTCTGTGGCAACCGCCCGAGCAAGCAGGCGCTAGCGGCGGTCCAGAATTATCAGAACGCGACAAAACCCGCATATCTGAAGCTGAAAAAAAGGCAACCAAACTCGGCTATCAGGTCAAAGTCCGCGTTGCTTACCTAGGCGAGCGCACCAGCGACGCCAAATTACGTATGCAAGGCATCATCGGTACCTTCAAGCAGTTTAATTCAACTAACCTCAACGGTTTCAAGATGTCGAACGATAGCTTCGCCAAAGAAGCGCTCGCCAAATACAAGACCCGCCTCTTTGCTGACCGCGGTTATCTGATGAATATCGAGGAAGTCGCCAGCGTTTATCATTTACCGCACACTAATGTCGAAACGCCGAACATTGTCTGGGCTAGCACTAAAACCGCCGAACCGCCGCCGAAGCTGCCAGTCCTAACTGGCGACCCAGCACATGATGAGAATATCTCGGCCTTTGGTATGACTAATTTCCGCGGTATCAACCATCAATTCGGTATGCTGCGCTACGACCGCTCTCGCCATGTTTACATCATCGGCCAGACGGGAGCAGGGAAGAGCGGTTTGCTGGAGTTATTTGCCCTCAGCGATATTTTCCACGGGCAAGGCTACGCCATCATCGATCCGCACGGCGACTTTGCTATCAATAACATGCGCTTCATCCCAGGCTCGCGCCTGCAGGATGTTGTTTACTTTAACCCGGCCGATACGCAATACCCGCTAGGATTCAACCCGTTGGAGGTCACCAATCCGTCGCAAAAAACTAATATCTCATCAGAAGTTATCGGCGTGCTGAAGCGCATGTTCGGCGACTCTTGGGGTCCACGCCTTGAGTACATCTTGCGCTATACCATTTTAGCGCTACTAGACCGGCCCGAGACTACCATGCTCGATATTACTCGCATGCTCACTGACAAAAAGTTTCGCAAAGACACACTCAGTTACTGTAAAGACACCGTGGTACTGCAATTTTGGAATGTCGAGTTTGCTAGCTGGACCGACAAGTTCCAGGCTGAAGCCATCGCGCCAGTCCTCAACAAAGTCGGCGCCTTCACCGCTAATCCAGTCATCCGCAATATCATCGGCCAGCCAAAGTCAACGTTTAATATCCGCCAAATTATGGATGAGGGCAAGATTCTTGTCGTCAATTTGAGCAAGGGTCTAATCGGCGAGGACAACGCTGGCATTCTCGGCTCGTTTTTGGTCACCAAAATTCAGCTCGCCGCCATGAGCCGCTCCGATATCCCTGATATCAAGGATCGCCGGCCGTTTTACCTGTACGTCGACGAGTTTCAAAACTTTGCCACCGATTCGTTCGCTACAATTCTATCCGAGGCGCGCAAATACGGTCTCAACCTGACCGTCGCCAACCAGTACATTAGCCAGATGGAAGAAACCGTCCGCGATGCTGTTTTCGGCAACGTCGGTACCGTAATTAGCTTCCGTGTTTCTGCCGACGACAGTCCGATTCTCGCCAAACAATTTGAGCCGCAGTTCGAGCCAAATGACCTACTACAAATGCATAATCGTAACTTTATCATCAACATGGTCATCAACGGCGAGAAGGCTCCAGCCTTTAGCGCCAAGACGCTCAATCTGCCAACTGCGCAAGACGACAACACCGGCCGGATTATCCAATGGACGCGCGATAATTATAGCCGCAACCGCAGCGATATTGAAGCCGATATAGCCAATCGAATCCTACCGCCAGAAAACCTAGTCGTCAAAAAACCTGGTCCTGCCTATACGCCGCCAAAAACACCCGAACAGCGAGCCGCCGATCGCGCCGCGCGCCAAGCCGCTAAGCAACCGCAAGACCAGACCCAACCAATTGCCAAACAGCCATCGGTCAAACTTGACAAAGGAGCTGTTGGTTTGCTACAAATAGACCACGGTCAAAACAATAAAGACACGCCAAAGGCCGCAAATGATAATGACACCGCGAAAACAAATGCAGCAGCCAAACTCGCCGCTGATGAAGAAACAGAGAAAGTAAATACAGCCGCTAGCGACAAGCCAAAGCGCAAACGCACTCGCAGCCGCCGGCGCAAAACTCCAGCGGCAGCTACTTCCAATTCGTAATCAACTATTGCTATGCCTCTACCGTTAGAAATAGCCACCACGCCGCATGCTCATGACGCTCAAGTTGGCGAGATTATTGATCTATTATGCAAGCCCAGTATCTGCGGCCCAATTTCAGACATACTAGGCCGAGATACTTTCATGGAAACAGCTACCGACCTAACGCAGCGTTTATACTTGGGTGAGTGCGCCGCTGCACTGGCCAGATACATTGATGAAAGCAGCAATACCATCAAACCAGTTGGCACAATTATCTATAGCCAGGACTCAAACGATCCTAAAATAACAAATTTGGAACTAATCGCCGTACGAGAAAAATATCGGCTCCGGCAAGTAGGCACACAGCTGATAGAAATAGTCGAGAAAGAAGCGAAATCGCTCGGCGCAGTTCAATTACAAACACAAGCGCCCCAGAAAATGCCAGGCCTACAGAACTTCTTAGCAGCAAATGGTTTCTATTACAGTCGCATGGAAGAGAGCGAGGGCAGGGTTTTGTTTTTGCAGTATCGGAAAAGGTTAAAGGTACCAAGGATATTGCAAAAAAATAAAAAACCGCGTATTATAAAGCTACAGTCCCTTAAGTAAGGATTGTACCAATATCTAAATTGTTCTAGGTTTCTATAATAATCTGGCGGTAAAAATCCGCTGTAAAGTATATGAAATACTGGAGCAAAGCTCTAATCCGCTCACTCGTTGGGCGGATTATCTTTTGCACTGCGGCTGAGCGCCGCAAAATTTCAATTATCGCTTTTTAGTTGTATAATTATACTAACGATACTATAAAAAGGACTTCTTTATGACAGAAAAATCTTCATATTCACCAAAAAAATACTCGCTAGGGCTAGACATCGGCACGAGCTCAATCGGCTGGGCAGTATTGGATCTAGACAAGGAGCGAATTCACGATTTGGGAGTGAGGATATTTGAGCGGCCAGAAGACCCGCAAAATGGCGACTCACTCGCCAAGCCTCGCCGCGACGCACGTTCAGCTCGTCGCCGTCTGAAACGCCGTCGCCAACGTCTCAATCACCTGAAACAATTTTTCGTCGACCAAAATATTCTCACTAAAGATCAAGTCGAGGAGGTGTTGAACTACAAGTCTGATTTCAACAAATTAGACGTATATGAGCTGCGTTCAAAAACACTCGCCGAGGAATTATCGCCCGAAGAATTAATCAAAGTTTTATATCAAATCGCCAAACGGCGCGGCTTCAAGTCGAACCGCAAGGTTGTCGAAGAATCAGACAAGGAAGGCGGTCGTGTCACTAGCGCCCTCAAAGCTAATGAAAAGTTTCTCGCTGATAACAATTACACAACTGTCGGCGACGCGCTGAGTCGTGATGAAAAATTCGCTTTGCATAAGCGCAATAAACGCGACGACTACACCAACAGTTTTGCGCGCGATGACTTTTTGCGCGAATTAGAGGCGATAATCAAGACTCAGCGAAACTACGCCCTGAAAAATGTTCCCGAACAAGCTATCAGCGAATTAATTTATGGCATTGACGATGGACAGGTCACTAACGTCAGCGCCATCATGTACCAGCGCCCGTTTATGACTAAAGAACTAATCGAAAAGATGGTCGGCAGCTGTACGTTTGAAAAAGATGAGAAACGAGCACCAAAAGCCAGCTACAGCTTTGAGGTGTTTCGTTTGGCAAGCGATTTGTCGCACCTCGTATTTATACCGCGTGATGCCAGCAAACGCCAAGCCAAGCGCGAAAATCTAGAGGTAAGATTGTCTTCAGAACAAATTAGCAAAGTCATTGATCTAGCCAAAAACCAAAAAAGCTTAACCTACAAAAAGGTACGCAGCACCACAGGAATTAGTGAAGACTACGTACCAAAAGACGCACGCGGCAAGAAGAAAGAGGGTGATGAATTCGGCGAAGACAATATTTTTGGCGGTCTAAAAGCATATAACGACATCAGGTTAGCACTGAAAGATTTACCAGAAGATTGGGCGAAAATTGATAATGAATCGGCGATCAATCAAATCGCCTACATCCTTACTACACAAAAAGCCGACGAGGGCATTCACGCCGAGCTAGATTCACTACCGCTTTCCGACAAAGCCAAAGAGGCTATTGTCAAAATTAAGCCAACCAACTTCAAAACATTCGGACATTTATCAATCAAGGCTTTGCAAAAAATTACGCCGCACATCCTCGAGGGCATGACTTACGACAAAGCCTGCGAGTCAGCTGGCTACGACTTCAAAAAGCAATCTGCCAGCCTAGAGCAAATCACCAACCCTGTCGTTAAGCGTGCCATCACCCAGACACTAAAGGTTGTTCGCGCCATTGAGCGTAAATATGGCAAACCATATTTCATCAAAGTTGAAACCGCTCGCGACTTAGCAGAAAACTTCAAAGATCGTAATGCAATCAAAAAAGAAAACGAAGAAAATCAAGGATATAATGAAGATATTAGATCAATAATTACAGATGGGTATGAAGTATCGCCTAAAACCAAAGACGGTAAGCAGCTCCTCAGCCATCTCAGGGAGCTTAACGTACGCTTGAATAAAAATGCTGATTTTAATGGTCAGCAGATTATTAAGGTCAAACTCTACCGCGAACAAAACGGTGTTTGTTTGTATTCTAATAAAGAAATTGATTTTGAGACTATGCTGCGCGATGACAACGCCTATCAAGTCGATCACATCGTGCCGTTTTCACGCTCCAATAACGATGGAATAACCAACAAAGTTCTGGTATTAACAGAGGAAAATCAAAAGAAGGGCAATCAAACGCCATTTGAATATTTTGGCGCAGACGAAAAACGCTGGAAAGAGTATGTAGCTCGAGTAGAATCGACTTATCAAACGCGAGAAGTTAAAAAAGGTGACAAAGATGCTGGAACTAACTATAAATATAATGGTTATGCCATGAAAAAGAAGCAGAATCTATTGCTCCAAGACTACAAAAATGACAGCTGGAATGTGCGCGCCTTAAACGATACACGGTATATTACACGATTTATCCAAAACTATTTGCGCCAGAATGTTGATTTCGCCGAGGGCGAAGAAAAACAGCGCGTAATCGCGCCAAACGGCACGACAACAGCGTATTTACGTAAACGCTGGGGGCTAGCAAAGGATCGTGCCGAGGATGTATTGCACCACGCCAAAGATGCGGCAGTCGTAGCGGCAATTGACCCAAAAATTGTCTATCAAGCAAATCTCTTCTCAAAAGAACAGGAGATGAAACTGTATCTAAATAATGCTAAAACAATTGATGAAAAACGGCAAATTTTGTTACAATCTACCGACGAAAACACTGGCGAAATTACCGATGAAGCGACATTTACTCAGGCGCAAAAAGACCTCGCGCAAGTTGAATATTTCAAGTTGCGCAGTGATGAAGAGACTAAAAAACGCTTCCCAGATCCGTGGCCAGGCTTCAGTAAAGAAGTCATGAAGCGCACCCTCAACACCGATATTGCCACATTGCAAAATGAGCTACGTGGGCTTGATAATTACGATGAAGATTTCCGCCTAAACGTAAAACCGATCTTCGTTTCTCGTATGCCACGTCGCAAAGCTACCGCTCAAGCGCACAAGGAGACTATTCGCTCGCCAAAGGTCAAAGATGGTGATCAGAGAACCGTACGAATGCCACTAAACAAAATCAAGCGAAAAGACGTCGAAAACTCCGTACTTAAAGAATCCGATAAGTGGCTGTACGACAAATTGCTTGAGAGGCTAGATGCTCACGGTGGCAACCCAGAGAAAGCTTTTGCTGAACCTATTTACAAAAACGACAAAAAAATCGACAAAAACGGCAAAAAACTGTCGCCAGTCTCAACCGTCAAAGTATACTCAACGCAGCCAAGCGGATTTTATATCAACAACGGTAAAGCTTTCGTCAACAATGGGTCTATGGTGTGGCTTGACGTATATCAAAAACCAAACAAGAAAGGAAAAATCGAGCACTTTTTCGTGCCAGTTTACGCCCATCAAGTTGGCAAAAATAAGCCCGCACCAACAAAGATCCTACCAGCACCAAAAGGGTTCACTGATGTAGATGAAACTTTCACTAAAGTCTGCTCTTTGTATCCGAATGATTATGTGAGATGCTATTTTGGTAATGAAATTAAAGAAGGGTATTATGTGAAATATGGCATTAATAATGGAGCTATGCAGGTGATAGCTCATAGCACTGCTAGTAAAGATAAGGATCACCTTATCCAAATCTCACCCCGCTCAGCGAATCTCATCGAACGCTACGACATCGCTATCCTCGGCGATAATTACAGGTGGTTATAAATGGCCTGGCGTGTCGTAGCTATCGAAAATCTCGCCAGGCTAAGTTTGCGCGACAACCAGCTAGTAATCGCGCAAGAAACTGAGGCGACTTTGCCAATTGAGGATATTGATGCGCTCATTCTGGACGTTTATGGCATGACTGTGACCACAAATCTACTCACAGCACTGGCGACCAAAGGCACCACGACTGTCATTTGTGACGAAAAGCATCTACCAGCTAGCGTACTTCTGCCGTATTCACAGCACTCACGGCAGGCCAAAGTTTCACGCCAACAACTTGCCATGAGTCAACCGCTCAAGAAGCAATTGTGGCAACAAATTATCATCAGCAAAATTACCAACCAAGCCGATGTCTTGCGGTCAATTGGATTAGATGATACCGCCTTGCGTACCCATATTAGCGATGTCAAATCAGGCGATACCAGTAATCGCGAGTCGCTAGCTGCTCGCATATATTTTGACCAGCTACTCGACGACGCCACGCGCCGTAAGCCAATTTGGCACAATGCTGCGCTGAACTATGGCTACGCAATGGTCCGCAGTCATATCGCTCGGCACATTGCTGCCCGCGGACTAGTTGCTTCGCAAGGAATTTTCCATCACAATGAGCTCAATAGTTTTAATTTAGCTGACGACTTGATAGAACCTTACCGTGCCGCCGTTGATTTATATGTACTAGAAAAAGTCGCCCCGCTTCACGTCGGCGACCGCGACGCTAGCCTCACTAAGCATGACCGTCAACTCATCATTGACATATTAAATTATTGTGTTATAATTGACGGTAAGAAGTTTACTGTAAAGCATGCGATCGAGCGAACAGTTGAAAGCTTTATCGAATGTATTGAGGTAAAGGAGGCGCGTAAGC
>ERZ772967.1323-NODE-1323-length-17301-cov-6.636727_pt1 | contig 17301 bp, 20 predicted proteins | sample MGYA00511677_ERZ772967 | MGnify/ENA primary metagenome ERZ772967 (study PRJEB29015, sample SAMEA2737931) | human oral metagenome | biome: human oral; feature: human-associated habitat; material: dental | place: China | collected 2146 ...
CCACTCGGCCCCGAGCGTACCCAGACCCCATCCCTTCACTGCCACTCGGCATCGATCGTACCGATTTGGTACGCTCACGCCCGTTTGGCAGTCCCGGCCGCACTGCCACTCGGCCCCGAGCGTACCCAGACCCCATCCCTTCACTGCCACTCGGCATCGATCGTACCGATTTGGTACGCTCACGCCCGTTTGGCAGTCCCGGCCGCACTGCCACTCGGCCCCGAGCGTACCCAGACCCCATCCCTTCACTGCCACTCGGCATCGAACGTACCGATTGCACTGCCACTCAGCCTTGAACGCGACGCGTGGTACGTTCACCGACGACTGGCAGTGTGGGTGATACTGCCAAAGTCCCGAGTGACCTACGACGTTAACTTGGAGAAGGAGACTCCCTCGGTGTCGAGTGTGACCATGAGGCGGTTCCGGTCGGCCCGAGAGATGATGACTGACGCCTCAAAGGGTCTGCCAGAGGCATCGTAGGTCGTGCGCAGAGTGCGCAGCGCTGCCGCCCCGCTCGACAGGCCCAGCGCTTCCGCCTCACGCCTGTCAAGATTGATCGCCTCGTAGACTTCCTCGGCCTTGGCGGGCATCTTTCCGGATGCCTCAGTGATGAGCGCATAGAGCGATGACTCGAGGGCCTTCTCCGTAAGGAAGGGACAGCACGAATGCGGGACGTAGGCGGTCACGTACTGCATGGGAACCCCGTCGGCGAGGCGAACTCGGCGGACCTCCCACACCCTTGTTCCGTCGGGGACGGCAAGACGCCTGGCGACGCCGGCCTCTGCCTGGCGGAGTCTGAGCCCCAGCACCTTGGACGAGGGCGTCATGCCCAGCGCTGTGATCTCCGTGGTAAAGTTGAACGCGACGTCAATGGTATGGTTGCTTGTCCTAAAACTTACGAAGGTTCCCGCGCCCCGACGACGAATCACATGTCCTCCGTCCACGAGGTCCCTGAAGCAGCGACGTACCGTCCCGCGCGCGAGGCCCATCCTTTTGGCGATGTCCTGCTCGGTGGGTAGAGCTGTATCCGCGTCAAGTGAGCGTGTGGCTATGACTTGCAGTATCCGTTCCTTGAGCTGCTGATAGAGGGGAATCTCTGAGTCATACTCGAGGGGCCTTTGGGACAGTGCGGTGAGTACGTCCATCCTCCTCCTTTGCTGTCTTGTGAGTAAGAATATTCTAAATGTCCTGTACATACTAATCTTTTTTCGTTCTCGAAGCTGAGGGTCACGAAAGCCCTATGCTCTAAGGAGCAAAAGTTCAGTAGGTCCTGAACAAGATGGTCACGATTCAGAAATGAGGGAGGGAACATCTTGGGCAGGGACCATGAGGAAAAGGAGAAGGATATGAGGCCTGTCAAAAAAGCCGCAGAGATGAGCGTCAGGGAGCTTGCCCGCTACGTGGACCAGTCGGTTCTGAAGCCGGAGTTCACCGTTGAGGAGGTGAGGAGATACACCCAGGAGGGCATCGACTTCGGTTGTGCGACCATCTGCATCAACCCGGCGAGCCTGCCCGTCGTGGCTCCCATGGTGGATGGCAGTTCCACCGGCATCTGCGTGGTCTGCGACTTTCCCTTCGGCTTGGCCACGACCGAGGCGAAGGCGCTACTTGCCGAGGAATACTGCTCGAAGTGGGGAGTCCAGGATCTCGATATCGTGGCAAACTATGGCTGGCTGCGTTCTGGCCTGCACGACGAGGTCATCGCCGACCTCAGGCCGACCGTCGAGACCTGTCACAGGCATGGGACTGAGGTCAAGGTCATCATCGAGACGGACGCCCTCACCCCCCAACAGATCGCTGACGGGACACGCTGCGCCATTGAGGCCGGAGCTGACTTCATCAAGAGCTCGACGGGCTTTCTCACAGGTCATGAGGCGGTTGGCGCCTCTCCTGAGATCGTCCAGATGATGATGGATGCTGCTGCTGGCAGGATCAAGGTGAAGGGATCCGGCTGCATCCGCGACCGCGAGCACTTCCTCAGGCTCATCGACATGGGCATTGATCGTATGGGCATCGGCTACCGCTCTACCCCTATCGTGCTCGGATGTACGCCCGAGGAGGCCAAGGGACGCTAGGTCCCGACACCTTCCGACGCACGGAGCGCAGCGTGCGTCGGGCTAGCGCCGCACCCATTCTGCGCGCCAACCCATGCCAAGAAAGGTAGGTACATCATGGTCGAGAAGAAGAGCGCGGGTGTTCTGACGGTTCATGTCGTCTCTGACTCGCTCGGTACGACGGCGCGAGGAGTCGTGAACTCTGCTGCCATCCAGTTTCCACACGAGAGTGTGCGTCTGAACACCCTCTCCAAAGTCGAGACGATCGAGCAGGTTCGCGCCTACCTCGATCGCTATGTGGATGATCCGGCGGGCACCGCTGTCTTTCACACCATCCTGAGCGAGGAATTGCGCAAACAATTGCTCCACGAGCTTCAGAGTCGAAAGATAGCCTCGGTTGATCTTCTTGGGCCTACCATGCAGATCATCTCGAGTCTCACCATGGAGGAATCTCTCAACGTACCCGGGCTTGTTGTTGACAGGGACGTTGTCGAGACGCATATCATCGATGCGCGCACCTTGGCGTAGGAACAGCTGAAGAAAGCGCTTACACCCTCGCAGGTGCCATCCCGGACCAGATGGCACGTGAGCTGGGCTGTATCGACCCTATTATGATTACGCCTGCCCGTATCTTCGGGGCAGACTATACTCTTCTCGGGAGGATGGGAGCTCGAACATCGGAGGTAGAGATGAACCGACTGGCAGATACGTTTGTGCTTTCCAACGGCAGGGGCATCCCCTGCATTGGACTCGGCACGTGGCAGACGGCGAGCGGCGAGGAGGCGGTTGAGGCCGTGAGTTGTGCCATCAAGATGGGCTATCGCCACATCGATGGCGCGGCTATCTATGGCAACGAGCGCTCGGTGGGCAAGGGGGTGGCCCTCGGGATCAGGGAGGCAGGCATCTCGCGAGAAGAGCTCTTCGTCACAAGCAAGCTCTGGAACACGGAGCGCGGCTACGACAGGACCCTGGATGCCTTTGAGAAGACCCTTGCTGACCTCGGCCTTGACTATCTCGACCTTTACCTCATCCACTGGCCAGCTGCTGCTCACCAGTTCGATGACTGGCAGGCGATCAACCGTGACACGTGGCGCGCCTTCGAGAAGCTCTACCATGAGGGTCGAGTCAGGTCAATCGGGGTCTCGAACTTCCTGAGGCATCACCTTGAGCCGCTGATGACCGCTGACGTTGCCCCCATGGTTGACCAGCTTGAGTTTCATCCCGGTTTCATGCAGACAGACATCGTGTCATATTGCCAGCACAATGGCGTGCAGGTTGAAGGGTGGAGCCCGCTAGGACGGGGCAAGTTGCTGACGGACGGGCGCATGGTCCAGATTGCCGAGCGCTATGGCGTCTCGACCGCCCAGCTGTGTGTGCGCTGGGCACTGCAACACGATGTGCTCCCCCTGCCGAAGTCCACCCATGAGCAGCGCATCCGCGAGAACGCGGACGTCTTTGGCTTTAAGATCACCGCCCAAGACATGGACGCAATCGATGCGCTGCCCTTTATGGGAGGCTCGGGCAGCAGCCCTGACGAAGTCGACTTTTAAGGAGACGCCCTGTGGGAGCATCGCTCTCATGTGGTGCGAGGCATAGGGCGTCGCCCTCGCACTCAGGTGGTCCGGACAGCTCGGACGGTCGGCTCCTTGCCAGCTGGCATCGCATGGGATCCGACGCATAGTGCCCCGCACGCTGCGGGGCACTATCGTGGCGACGTTTGCCCAGTTGAGACTCAGTTCTTAGTGCCCCCCAATCTGCGGGGCACTATCTTGAAGGAGCTGGGTCACGGATTCTGGACGCTACGCGCAGCATCCCCTCACCCATTCGATGAAGTTGGCCGTGCCAGAGCCCGTGCGCTCGGGTATGGTGTGACCTTGGTCCCAAACGGTCGCGAAATCGACATATTTGATGGCTCTTCGGGGGTTTGTGTGGGTTGCTGCCTCGGCGAAGACGCCAACCTGGCGGCGCCGCTCGCGCAGAGCCTGTTTTCCCGGCCAAGGGAGAGGCGGGCCACCGAGGGGGCGCTGCCAGCACACCATGGCGGTTGGGGCGCGCGTGCCACCCGACGCAGCTCGCATCGCAACAGTGTACACAAATGACCCAAAACAGCTCCGAGAGTCCGTTTTCGCCAATCTGTGTACACTCCTGAGTCACCACGTCTGTCCACAACGGCGTAACAGTGTACACGAATGACCAAAAACGGATCCGAAAGGTCGTTTTCGCCAATCTGTGTACACTCCTGCGTCTCCACGGTCGCTCGCGCGACCGGGCGGGGCCACGGGTCCCACGACATCAACGACCCCATGGCCCCCGTGACGCAAGGGCGCTCGGACCTGACACCCACGCCGCTAGGGCGGTGACGCAACTACCCACCCACACGAACTCACGAAGCCGCGAAATGCGTCTGAGAAATTGTAAGCTAATTGCTAATTCGTATTGTGTCTGAACATGCCGAACCTCCCGGTGGCGTCATCGGGCCATGGAGGATGGCGAGACCCTGCGAACGCGCATACGGCTGGCGGGGCCGGCGCCGTCGCGCGCAGCGGGCTGCTCGGGGTCGACCGTCCAGGCGGGGGCCCGCGACCTCGAATCGGGCGCGGGCCACGACCCCTCATCGGAGCGGGTTCGCAGGCCGAGGGAAGAGGCCTTAGGTTGGCTTAAGGTGGTTCAGACCCTCGGAATCGGCCGAAAGAATGCGAGGATGAGGATTGCGTACCCTGTGAGTTGATCCAAATTGCGTATTATCACTACATATGTTAGATTGTGAAATATGGATCATGTCATAGAGACAACGGCTCCAGGTTCCGTGTCCGCCTCCAACCTGCCGGACTGGGCGCTTTCCCATGGCGTAACGTCGCTTTCCACCAAGGACGTGAGGAGGCTTTGCGGAATTCCTGCGAACCAGGTCTCGCAGCGCATGGCAGCCCTGCGCAAGGGCGCGAAGCTGTTCTCGCCTGCGCGTGGCCTGTGGGTGCCCATCCCGCCCGAGTACAGGACGTGGGGCGCGCCTGACCCTATGGGCTACATAGCAGACATGATGGCGCATCTTGGAACCGACTACCTCGTGGGGTGGCTCTCGGCTGCGGAGCGCCACGGGGCAAGCCATCATGCGGCGCAGGTATTCCAGGTGGCGACAGGCAAGACGGTGAGGGCGCGCACTTTCGGGCGTTCCCGGCTCGGATTCTACAGCCGCGGCTACGTCGGAAAGGCCACGGCCTCCGCAGAGCTGCGCCGCAGGACGGGTGTTCGCGTCGCCTCACCGGGCACGACCATGCTCATGCTCGCGGCTGACCCTGGCATATCGGGTGGGATCTCCAATGTTGCGAACCTCGTCATCGAGCTTGCGGAGGAGCGTCCAGAGTACGCCGCGCAGATTATCGCCGACGCCCCGCTTTTCCGGACGCTGCGACCAGGAGACTCGGCTGGCTTTTCGATGCGTTCGGAGATGGTGCGCCTGACGAGCTCGTCGCCTACTGCACAGCGCTTGCAAGCGAACCCTCCTTTCTCGTCCCATCGTCACCCAGGACGGGCAGGCTCGATGCAAAGTGGGACATCGTTGCGAATGAGGAGGTGGACCCGGACATATGATTCCCAGAAGCCAGACCTTCGCCAAGGGGTACGCCATATCACACGAGGAGGTCGTGCGGTTCGCCATGGCAATCATCCCGCAGGAGGAGGCGCCCGACGGCGCCATCCACCGTAAGGCGGTCAGCTTCCCCGAGGTCGCGGTGAGCGAGCTCACGGCGAACATGATGGCCCGCCAGGCGCTCGACCAGCGCGGGACGAGCCCGATGGTGGAGGTGTTCGACGGGCGCATCGAGTTCTCGAACGCAGGTGCCCCGTTCGTTGGGGTCGCCCGTATCATCGACACAGTGCCCCAGTTGCGCAACGGGGCCATGGCGGGTTATGCGCAAGTGCGGCATCTGCGAGGAGCGCGGCAGTGGCTACGACAAGATCGTGACGGCGACGAGCTCCAGCGGCCTCCCTGCCCCGCGCGTGGGGCAGCAGCAGGGCAGGTTCACGAGGGCGACGATATTCTCGAAGGTCCCCTTCGACCTGGCGAGCAAGGAGGACAGGGTCAGGACCTGCTACATGCAGGCGTGCCTCGCGAGCGTCACCGCCGAGGCACTCACCAATGCCGACGTGCGAGAGCTGTTCGGGCTTCCCGCCGACGCCAAGGTGAAGGCGTCCCGTGTGATTCGGGACGCGTTGGAGCGCGGGCTGATAAAGCCGGTCGACCCCGACACCGCGCCGAGGTACATGCGCTACGTTCTCCTCTGGGCGTAACCTAAGTTTCCGCAAGTTTCATTTCCGAGGCCCCAGAGCGCCATGGGGACACGAAAGTGCAGGTCATGCGATTGTACGATTCGGGCTTTAAGTTTCCGTAAGTTTCACGAGGGCACAGCTATGAGGTGGCGCATCTCGACGAAGGCGCGTATGATCTGCACGCTCGCCCTGACGGCGACCTCGCTTTTGAGCACGGCCGAGAGCATGGATGCGCCCTGCTTGGTGTGGACGTAGGGAGGCTTTCTCCTGCCACCTCGTCCGCCATCGTGTGATATTCCAGTTTGGAACATCAAAGACTCGTACTCTTCTTTCGACAGCCTGAAGCGGAAGTCCTCCGGGAAGCGCTTGGCGTTTCGAGACGCGGCCTTGTTGAGGTTTCCTGTCAGCACGCCGTACAGCTCTGCCAGGTCGCTGTCGAGCATGACCTGCTGACCATGCACGGTGTGGATCATGTTGCGGATCTGGGCATCTATGACACTAAGGTAGAATCATCGTTACTAGATATATTTACTAGGGAACTAGGGAACTCTTATGTTTCCATAGTTCCCTAGTCCGACATTCTAGGAGCGCCCATGTTCATCACGACTGACAGGGATCTCGCAAGCGCAATCGACCGCATGCGCGCAGCAGGCACCGACCTGGCGGAATACGAGGTCAAGTCTGCGGCGGGCGGCTTTCCCAAGAGCGTGCCGGACACCATATCCGCCTTCGCGAACACGCACGGCGGAACTGTCATGCTGGGGGTGTTCGAGAAGAACGGATTCAAGCCCGCCGGCGACATCGACACAAAGACGCTGCAGGCCAAGCTCGCCCAGGCCGCCCGCGAGCTCGTGGAGCCGCCGCAGGCCGTGGACATACTCGTGCTTATGCTCGACGGCAGATCCGTGGTCGTGGGCAACGTGGCAGAGGCGCCAGTTCGCGAGAAGCCCTGCTACGTCAAGAAGCGAGGCCAGCGCGACGGCTCATATGTGAGGACCGGCGACGGCGATCATAAGATGTCGCTCTACGAGATAGACCGCTTCATTGAGAACCAGCACCGCTCGGCCAGAAACGATGCGGTGACCATACCAGACGCCACTGTCGGCGACCTCGATCCGGTCCTGCTCGAGGGCTGGCTCTCGCACGTGCGCGCCACGACGCTTGACCGTTCGGGCGCGGTCTCGGACGAGGAGCTCATGGCCAACCGGCGCGTCGTGGCGGTGGACGCGGCGGGCGTCGCGAGGCCGACGCTTGCCGGGATGCTCGCCCTGGGGAAGTACCCGCAGAAGTTCTTCCCCAGATTGGATGTGGTCTTCACCTCCTACCCGACGCCGCGTAAGGGCGAGGTCGACGGCGCTGGCAGGCGTTTCGCGGACGCAGCCAACGCCGACGGGCCGATTCCCACCATGGTCGTCGAGACCGTGAGGGCGGTCTCGCGGAACATGCGGCACGGCGCGATGGTGAAGGGAGCACTGCGCGAGGACGTGCCCGACTATCCGCTCCCCGCAGTGCGCGAGGCTGTCGCGAACGCCCTCATGCACCGCGACTACTCGCCCGATGGCCACGGCACGCCCGTGATGGTGGACCTGTACCCGGACCGGTTGGAGGTCTCGAACCCCGGCGGCCTGTTCGGATCCCTCACGGTGGAGAGCCTCGGCACCAAGGGCGGCACGGCCTCGCGAAACCAGTACCTGGCGCGGATCCTGGAGGACGTCCCGTACGTCGACTACGACGGAAGCGTCGGCCGCGTGGTAGAGAACCGCGGATCGGGCTACCCCACTATAAAAATGTCCCTCGAGAAGGCGCTCATGGGCAAGCCCATAGTCCGCAGCACCCTGGACGAGTTCGACATTCTCTTCCGGCACCGGAGGATGACCGAAGAGGAGGGGCGCAGTTACTCGAGGGCCAACGTCGAGGAAGCCATACTCTCCTACTTCGCAGAGCACGAGAGCGCGAGCTCGTCCGAGGTGGCGAAAGCGGCGGGGATGACCATGAAGACCGTTCGCCGTTACCTCTCGAGGCTCGTGGAGGACGGGACCCTCGAGCCTATTGGAACCAAGAACAGCCCCAAGCGGCGCTATCGGCTCGGTTGAAAGTGGATTCATCCTACTGGGGACTGGGGAAGCATAGGAGTTCCCTAGTTCCCTAGTAAATATACCTAGTAACGATGGTTTTATCCTAGTGCTGCTGCAGCGCCGCACTGACCGTGCCAACCATCGCGACATCCTCGATGCGGGTGACGGATAAGCCCTTCCTGCCGGCGTCCTTCAGCGACGTCCCAACCATGTAGCCCTCGGAGCCATCGAGCCGGGGAAGCGGTCGTAAAACGATGCCGTGCGCCTCATGTCGAGCTGCGGGCACTGGGCGTTGAAGGTCTTTACGTCGCGCTCAGTGAACCTCGTCCTGGGGTGGTCTCGCCCAGGTGGCGACCCGAGGCCTCCTCGACCGCCCTGTCTTCGGGCCGTGGCGCCACGACCTCTCGCAGGGATGCTGGTCGCCCCGCACACGCCTTGTCTTGGTGCCCTTGGGCCTGTTGAAGTCCCTCGCCCAGCCCGGCCTCTCCGCCATCCCCACCTCCGTATGCCAACTCAATGGGTGAGCGTGAGAGGGTCCTACCGTCAAGTCAAGCAGAACCCTCTGTCAGGTATTACTGTGTGCTTTCGAAGTCAGGGGATGCGGGGCTGCAACCCTACGGAACGAGCGTTACAGTTCAATTGGAGCAATGTTGGGACACTGTCCCATTCTTGTTGGGACAGTGTCCCAACATTGGACTATAATGCGTCCAATGGAGAACGTCGCTTCGAAAGGCAGGCAATGGCGGCGCAGCGCGAAATGCCCTTCGGGGAGACCATAGAGGTCGAGTTCAAAAGCGAGTTCAAGAGGGACGAAAACGGCGAGCTCAAGCCGAGCAGGCTTCCCGACTCCGAGCTCATGGACACGGTTGTCGCTCTCAGCAACACCAACGGCGGCAACATATACCTCGGAGTCGAGGACGATGGTACGCCGACCGGGGTCCACAAGGATCACAGGGATACCACGCAGCTTGCCGCGCTCATCGCCAACAAGACGGTGCCTCCCGTGGGCGCGCGCGTGTCGACCCTCTTCCTCGCGCCCGACGGGACGGCCTGCGATGGCGGCGCGCAGGTAACCCTCATCGAGATCCCGAAGTCGAAGGCGATCGTCGCCTCGAGCAGCGGGAAGGTCATGCGTAGGAGACTGAAGTCGGACGGAGAGCCCGAAAGCGCACCCCTCTACCCCTACGAGATCATAACCAGGCTCTCCACGCTCGGCCAGCTGGACTACTCTGCCTTTCCCGTCCCTGATACCAGCGTGGAAGACCTCAGCCCGGACGAGATCGTGCGCCTGCGCGAGGCACTCGCCAAGAACCGCAGCAGCGATCAAGCACTGCTCGGGCTTTCCGACGACGAGGTCCTGAGCGCGCTGCGCATGACCACACTGGTAGACGGCAAAGTCACCCCGACTGTCACGGGTATCCTGCTCGCAGGCAGGCCCGAGGTCATGAGGCGCGCGATACCGACGTCCGCCGCGACGTTCCAGGTGCTGGACGGCACGGAGGTGCGCGTCAACCAAGACTTCGACCAGCCGCTGCTCTACACAATCGAGAAGATGCGCGAGATGCTCGATCCGTGGAACCCGGAGCGCGAGTTCGAGGACGGGTTGTTCAGGCAGTCGGTGCCAGAGTTCGACCAAAGGGCATTCCGGGAGGCCCTGGTCAACGCCTTCGGCCACCGCGATTACGCCGTCACCGGCCGCGTACGCGTGCTCATCGACGACGAGGGGCTCACCATAGCGAACCCGGGCGGTTTCGTGGAGGGCGTTACGGTGGAAAACCTGCTTACTGTTGAGCCCCACGGGCGCAACGAGTGCCTGATGAGCGCTCTCAAGCGTATCGGCCTCGCCGAGAAGACCGGCCGTGGCGTCGACCGCATATTCGAGGGATCGCTCTTCTACGGCAGGCCGCTGCCGGACTACTCGGGCACGACGCCTGTGAGCGTGAGCGTGTTTATAGCGCGAAGTGCGCCGGATGAGCTTTTCATGCGCATGCTCAACGAGGAGCGCGAGAGAACCGGCGAGGCGCTATCGCTCAGGTCCCTGCTCGTGCTGGATGCCCTGAAGAGGCAGAGGAGGCTTACGGTAGCCGGCCTCTCCTCCCAGCTCCACATGGTCGATGCGGTCACGAGGGCAATTGTCGAGGCGCTCGTCGAGGCCGGGCTCGTCGAAGCACGCGGCAGCTCACCAGCGCGATCCTACATACTCAGCAGCAAGGTCTACGTCCGCTCTGGTAAGGGGGCAGACTTCGTCCGCCAATCCGACATAGACAAAGTACGCTATCCTGAGCTCATCATGAAGCTGGCAAGACAACAGGGCGGGTCCATCGCGACGCGCGACGTGGAGAACCTGCTGCACCTGCACCGCAAGCAGGCATACCGGCAACTGATCAAGCTGGTTCAAAACGGCGACCTGGCACCGGTCGGCCGTGGCGGAGGGGCCCATTATGAGATAACCGAGAAAGGCCAAGAGAGGATAAGACAATGATGGACACGTTGGGACATTAGTCCATCATATCAGGGCATGTCTCAACATCGTCCGTTAGAGCTCCCTCTATCCAGGCTGTCATCGTCCACACCGCCACCGGCTGGTATGTCCACACAAGGGGCGCACTCAGCGTAGCCGCCCGGCGCTGCGACGCGAGCACGTCCAACATCCTTCGCGTGTGCCAGCGCGACTACTGTGGAATGTGGCACATCACGTCGAGGCCAAAATGACGTAAGGCACCGACAACGTCGATCCCCCGAGCCTGACACCCTAAACTCCCGATGCGCCTCCATGTGCGGGACGCCCCCATGGAGCTTCCCCTTACCCTCAGCAGGCTCGCCGGCAGACTGCACGGCCGCAAGGACCGCGAAAGGCTTTCCCGTAGGAGGGAAAGTTAGCAGCGGCTGTGGCCGGTCCGGTCGAGGGAGCCTGAATAATCGCAACTCAGATGAGTTATACACTGAGTTGCGGTCGAGGAGCATTTCTGATAGCCTTGAGTCCCGTAAGCACCGATATCTGCGCCTTAGGGAGCAAGCAGCGCGTGCACGTGACCGTCATCCTACGGAAGCAGGGTCTCGTCCAGGAGGAAGTCATATATCCCCATGCGGATTACCCCCGACTCGTCGACCCACAAAGGCATGGTGGTCTTGCTGACGACCACCTTGCGGAAGAAGTCGCGTACGGCCAACAGCGGTCGCAGCTCGGCGGCTGCCTTCTGGGGGCTTTCCATAGAGAGGGCTGACTGGACGTAGATCTGATCCGGCGCCCTCGTGGCGACGAAGTCAATCTCCACCTTTTTCCGATGGATCTTCCCGTCGCTGTCCTTCTCGGAGATCTCAACGACGCCGACGTCTACCGCGTAGCCGCGCGCCACAAGCTCGTTGTAGATCACGTTCTCCATGAGATGCGTCTCCTCCTGCTGCCGGAAGCCCAGCCGGGCGTTGCGCAGGCCCACGTCCTCACAGTAGTACTTGCTCGGGAACTCGAAGTAGCGCTTACCTCTCACGTCGTAGCGTCTGGCGCAGCGGAACAGGAACGACTCAGTGAGGTTGTCCAGGTAGGCGGCTATGGTCTCGTTGTCTACGGACACACCCTTCACGGATTTCAGGGTACGGCATATCTTGTTGGCGTTTGTCAGGGATCCGATCGAGGAGCAGAGGTCCTCGACAAGCTCCGCGAGGACGGATGGCTTCTCGATCTCGTAGCGCTCGGTGATATCGCGCATTATGCTCCCCCATGTGCTTCATAGTCGAAGGACGTCGGGTGTCTTCCCACACCAAGCCCACGCCCGGGGGAACATCGGCGACGGGCTCCGCGCGGTGGCCCGTCATGGGACGTGCGGTGCGCGCTGTGTTTGATAGCCTCCTGTTTGCGCGGCGCCGTCCCGCACGCCCCCCCGGCGCATCGCCCGCCGGCGGGGGCCTGTCACGCGGCGCCGGCGCCTGACACGGATCGGCCCCGCGCGGCCGCATCCTGTCACGCAGGGGGGCTCCCGTACACGCAGCCTGCGTCCCGGCACTCCCTCGGCCCCCCGGCCGGCCGCCATACCCGACAGCGGTGCGAAAAGTGCGCCCCTAACGGGGTGTGCTCGTGGGTTTTCGCAGGTCGCCGGAAACGACCACCCGTCAGGGGCGCACTTTTCGTGCTGTCAGGGAGTACCCGCCCTTTCACGCGGGGACCTAGGCCCCTGGCCACGCCGGGCCAAGGGTGGATCGGGCGCAAGGGCAGGGTCGGCGGCATGCGACTGTGAGGCATATTGGGGAGCATATCGCGCATATAAACTTCGTCGAAGAGGCTACCCAGATACTCCCGCTTCGCTGGGGCGTCGTTCTTAGACAGCGTGAATGGCATTCCCCCGAACACCAGGTAGCTGTCCAGCGCCGCGACCTTGTTCCCGCCGACGTGGAAGTAGTACTCGGAAAAGCTCAGCGGGTGGACCTCGATCACGTCTCCACGCCCGCGAAACTCGGTCGCGACGTCCTTAGAGAGCATCTTCGAGTTACTTCCCGTCACATAGACGTCGATGTTGCCCTTGCGCAACAGGCTGTTGAGAAGCCCATAGAGACGCACCTGGACGTTTGGATTGCGCATCTCGTCCCGAGAGATGGCGAGTTGGGCCTCGTCGAGCAGGATATAGTACGTTTCTCCTGGGTTAACAACTTGTCCTTTGATGTACCGAGAAAGCCGGCAGGCCCCAGTCAGTGTGGTCGAGGGTGGGGTATCTGCTCTCGGGCATGAGGCCCGACCTGGCCGTCGAGATCGGGAGGGACTTCGAGCTGAAGTCCAAGACAAGGTTCGGGCCGCGCTCCAACGCGTTGAGGAACGACGAAAGATGGAAGGTGTCGGACACGCTGCTGCCGTTCGACCCAAGGGAACTGGAGGCGGTGCTATGAGAGGCATCAACATCCAGCTCGGCCACATCGCACGCCATACGCCGCGCAACGCCGGAGCGCAAGGCCGCGAGGCGGCAGTGGTCGATGTGGCGCAAGATCTCCTCCTCCAGTACCTGCACGAAGAGGGTGAACTCGACTTCGTAGCCATAAAGGGAGGAACGGCGATTCGAAAGCTCTACGCCGGCAAGGAGGGGCGCTTTTCGCTTGACCTGGACTTCTCGGCCTTGTCGTAGTCGGGCTCGACAGAGACGAAGTGGCGGCTGCCTTCGCAGGCAAGGTCGACGGGCTCTCCATCGGCCCCTTCCGCTATGGCGTAAGGGAGAGGCGCGGGAAATGGTCCGTCGTCTTTGAAGGCAACCTGATTTGCAATCCCTCCCTCACGACCAAGCTCGACTTCTCGCCGGCGCCATGGCTCGAACCCGTTGAACGTACGTGGGTGCCCATGGTGATACACAGCCAGTACGCAGCTTCGCTGCCCGCGATCAGGACGGTGAGGCTTGAGGAGAACATCGCGGAGAAGGTGGCGAGGCTGAACCGGATGACCACTGCCCGAGACATGTACGACCTCGCATGGATCATGAACAGCGCGTCGTTAGCGCGGAGCTTGGACCTCGACCTCATCAGGAGACTTTCCGTTCTCAAGATCTGGGTCGACTCCAACGGCCTGCACGCCAAAACCATGGCTTGGCCTCCGGGTCACAAGAGGTCAGCGTTTGACGTCGGGTGGTGGCTGAGGGAGAGATCCGAAGGTGAGTTCGACCTCGAGGACATCGGTGCGCTGGCTGTCCCCGTCTCGAGTCCAAAGGGGCTGAGCGAATCGGTTCGCAACGGTTTCTCTTTCCTCTGCGAGCTTACTGACGAGGAGGAAATCTTGGCGAAAGCCGACAACCGAGACCGCTCCCCTGCGATCAAGCTGCTTAGGGAGCTGCCTGGCGGCCGATTCGCCGGTTCCGGTGCCTACTGACTCAGCGCTTCCTTGGGAGCGGGATGCTTACGCTTGGCACCTCATGCCGTCTACGAGACGCTTGATCGCGCCCTCGGCCGTATGCTGGTTGATGAGCCCTTCCTTTGCGTAGGCGTCGATATCGACGTTCTCGCCATTGATCCTGACGATGAGAATCGCGGAGCTCATGTTGGCGGTGCCCCGTCGGTGCGTCGTCTCTCCACTGGCTATTGCACCGTACTTGCCACTCCCTCCTTCGCCGTACGTGTAGGTGAGGTCCCAGCCGAGCCGACCAGCCTGTGTGTCAAGACGGCCTCAGGATGGCCCTTCCCAAGTAGCGGTCAGGCATCGCTTGCGCCCTCACCCTGCCCCTCGGAGCCTACGAGACGGTAAGTCCTGTTGCGGTTGGCTCCCAAAGCAGCCAGCTTGCCTTTGCGCACCAAGTCCTGCAAGAGCTCGCGAGACCAAGACGCGCCCAGACCCAGCGAATCTGCGACATCGACGGTGGTTATGGAACCCGTATCCCGCGCCAGGGCCAGTATCTTGAGCTGGTTCTCCATGCGCTTATCGCCGGTCCTTATCGCCGGTGCCTTGCCGTTGGTCCTTGCCGTCGATCTCTGTCGTTTGCTATCCATCACACCAGCTTGCCGGATGTTTTTACCGTTTGTCGCCGGTCCTTGCCGTCGGCTTTTATCGCCGGTCTTATCCCGCGCCTCCCGCTCGTTGGCAGATTGTGCCAGCGGCAAGACGAGCGTCGTCCGGTCGGGGCCGAACTCCTCCTCCTAGCGAGGTCGCTCGTAGCCGCTCGCGGTCCAGTTGCGCACGATGCTCGGGATGCCACTGCCTGCCCGCTCGCCGATGTCTATGAACGAGAGCATCTTGAGCAGATTGGCGTTGCGGGGGTCGGAGATGCCGCCTTTGAGCGCCTGCTCCAGGTCCATGCGAAAGTCACCCGGGTTCTTGAGGACGAGAGCGTTCTCGGTCCAGAGGCATACGATGCCCCGACGCTCGGAGAAGCTTGCGTTGGTGAGGCAGTTCGCGAGTGCCTCGCGCAGTGCCTTGTGCGCGGGCGTATCATCGACGCGCAAGATGCCCTCGAGCCTGAAGGGCGTCTTGAGCGCCTGCCTCATGAGGCTGTAGACGCGAAAGTAGAAGTCGTAGAGGTTACCTGTCCAGTCTCCGCCCTGTGAGACGACGCGGTCCTGCCATCGCTCGTCGAAGGAGGTCTGCTGGCGGTAGTCCAAGAAGTAGTTGGGCAGTTCCTTTGCGATGCCCAGTCATGACCGAACATGAGAAGTCCCGCGACCGTCGGGTGCGGCCTGCCGTCCTCGGCCTCTGCGGCGGCGCCTATGCGGCGCAGGAAGTCACTGTCTCCAAGCTCGTTCCGGGCGTGTCCGTTGTGGGAGAGCCGGTAGCGCTGTCGGTGGGAGCTCACGGTCGCGGGGTCGTGCTCGCCTATGCCCACTCGGGGCAGGGTCCGGGCGCGCGACCGGTCGGAGCCACCCGGCGGGCGCACCGCGTTGGTGCAATCAGTCGAGGCTAAGCCATAGTGCAGAATGGAGATGAGGTACATCAAAAAGCCAATATAGGTTATTTTACGTCCTTATTATAACCATTCTGTGTGATAATAAGAATGTTCTGATAATATGCCGTTTGGAGGTGTCATGGAACGTTTCCTTATGGATGACCTCGTCGGATGGAAGAACTCCGTTCGCAGGAAGCCTCTTGTGCTCAATGGTGCCAGGCAGGTTGGGAAGACCTGGTTGCTCATGGAGTTCGGCGCGAGGCACTTCGAGAGCGTCGCCTACGTCAACCTCGACAACAACTTGGGCCTCGCCTCTCAGTTTGACGTGGGCTATGACCTGCCCCGCATCTTGCTCATGATCCAGGCGGAGAGTGGGCAGAGGGTGATCCCCGGCAAGACCCTCGTCGTACTTGACGAGGTTCAGGAGTGCCCCAAGGCGCTCACCTCGCTCAAGTACTTTTGCGAGAACGCCCCGGAGCTTGCTGTGGCGGCGGCGGGATCCCTCCTGGGCATCACGTTCCACGAGGGCACGGGTTACCCCGTCGGCAAGGTTGACATGCTCGACCTCCACCCTCTGAGCTTTCGCGAGTTCCTTGATGCGACGGGCAACCCGATGCTACGGGAGGTCGTCGACTCGGGCGACAAGCAGCTTCTCGGGTCCCTTGTGGCGAAGTTCAGAGAGTTGCTTAAGCAGTACTACTTCGTCGGAGGCATGCCTGAGGCGGTCGCTACGTTCGTCGAGTCCGCTGACCTGTCCGCCGTCCGTGCCGTGCAGGAGGGGGTCCTATTCGGTTACGAGAGGGACATCTCGAAGCATCTGGGGGCTGCCGGAGCGGAGCGCGCCCTCTCTGCATGGCGCTCGCTTCCGGCGCACCTCGGACAGGAGAACAAGAAGTTTGTCTTCGGGCATATTGGGGAGGGTGCCCGGGCCCGTGACTACCGTTCGGCGATCACCTGGCTTACGCAGGCCGGTATCGCGACGAGGGTCCCTCGGGTGTCCAAGCCGGGTGTTCCCCTCTCGGCCTACGCAGACGAGTCCGCGTTCAAGCTCTTTTCCCTCGACGTCGGTCTTCTCTGTGCGCTTTCTAGGCTCGACGCCTCGAGTATCGTCGATGGTAACGCACTCTTCACTGAGTTCAGGGGAGCCCTCACCGAGCAGTACGTCTGCCAGCAGCTGGTCTCGGATTGCAATCTTAGTCCGTGCTACTGGTCTGCAGAGAACTCTCGCGGCGAGGTTGACTTCCTCGTGCAGCGCGGCGGTAGGGTCTATCCCATCGAGGTGAAGGCCGAGGAGAACCTGCGCTCGAAGAGCCTGAGGGCATTCTCGGGTCGATATCCCGGCACGGTGCCGAGGCGTTTCAGCCTCTCGGGCTTTTGCGACCAGGGGTGGATGCGCAACGTGCCGCTTTACGCCATAGGCAACTCAGGGAGCTGGGATTGATGGGGAATCACGACAGGTTCCTTGGGCTGAGGTCAAGTGGCAGGCGATACCCCTGGCGCTTTGCCGGACTCTCTGTTAGACCACCGTTGACATGATGACACTTCGCCCCTCCGCTACGATGC
>ERZ772967.1325-NODE-1325-length-17284-cov-6.466655_pt1 | contig 17284 bp, 22 predicted proteins | sample MGYA00511677_ERZ772967 | MGnify/ENA primary metagenome ERZ772967 (study PRJEB29015, sample SAMEA2737931) | human oral metagenome | biome: human oral; feature: human-associated habitat; material: dental | place: China | collected 2146 ...
GAGCTATCTCTTTCTGGTCGCCGTGGTTGAGACTCTCGCCGATAAGCCAAAGCAGGTTCAGTATGTCGGCGTTCACCAGTTCGCCACGAGTCTTACGACCACGCTTCGCAGCCGGCTGCACCGTATAGCTGCCTGTCCTGCGTATGCTCGGTAATACCTCGTTGGTTACCCACTTACGAAACTTCTTGGCTTCGGGCTTGTTGCTTCGTATAACGAGGGCATACATACCGCTTTCGTTAACCAACCACATTAACCGCCTTTGACCTGATTGGAGAATTTCTCCTGTCAGCTTCTCGTCGTCGTCTAAAGGCTCTACCGCTCTGCGAACATCGTTAAGTTCAAGGGCATCGCACAAATCCTTGGCAACAAACCAAGGGTTACCGTCAATGTTCTGAATGCGGATACTTATATCCGTTTCGTTGAACGTGTAAACTTGCATTGCCGTCTCTCCGGCTGTCGAATTCTTTTTGTAGTTCATTTTAAAGAATTTTTTTTGATAAAAAGATAGCCCGCCGTAGGTGTGAACTACACTTTACGACGGGCGTATTAGCAGGTGGGCATTTCTGCTCCACACCACCATAGCGGGCTATCCCTTTATCGGTTCAAATAAAAAATCTTTTGAAATTTGCCCCGAGTGTAAAATGTAGTTCGGGTGCAAAGGTAATACATATTTTTGATATATGGAGTGTTTTTTTTGTTATTTTTCTACGTCGAACATATCGTCGCTACCGCCGGGAGGCGTTACAGCGGAGGCTCTCTCTATCTCTATCTCTCTACCGTTCATATCTGCCTCTGTAAACAGCACTTGTGCCGAGTAGTCGGTTACCAGACACTCGAACGATATCCTGTACAGGTTGCCCGCATCGCCACTCTCCTCGCGGCTCATATCGATACGACGCATCTCGGTAAAATACTGCCCGCTCTTGCCGTGAAAGAGAGCGTGTAGCTCTGTCAGCCGGTCGAGGAACGCCAGTGCCTTGTCTTGGTTTGCAGAACCGTCGTAGGTGTCCGAGAAAGTCTCGTAAAACAGCATGAGGTCTACCTGTACCGTCAGGTTCTGTACCAGCGTGCCGGCATCGTCTGCCTCTCTCGTGCCGAACCCCACAAATACTGCAGGCGTTGGAAAGGGTAGCTCTTCGGTCAGGTAATTTATCTGCTCGTGCCAGAGGTCTACCCATTGCACGTCGGGCAGATTGCTCTTTATTCTGCCCGTTATCTCTTTGTAAAGTTCGCTCCAGTATATCATATCCGTTCAATGCTTTATTTGTTCGTTTTCGATGTTAGAGAAATCCTCCTTGTCGGTAATCGTGTCGAGGGCTGCCACTATCGATTTTTGTAGGGCGGTCCCACCATCTTGAGCTACCGGTATGCCATTTTTTATCGCCGAAATAATACCGTCGATACGCTTTGTCATGGTGTCGAGTTGCCGCCGAAGTTCCGGCACTATCGCCAGACCGCTGTCGTTTGCCTTATCGTTATACTCTATTTTATCGGCTTTCACCTCTACGAGTTCTACATCCTCGGCGTTAATTAGAAACGTCAGTGCCTCCTGCCCCTCGACCACTCCTATCAGGCAAACACTGCCTTGTTTTGGCTTGATGTCTGTATAGCCAAAGCCAAGCATCACCTCGAGATACTTCGTATCGTCGGTAAGTCCGACAGCCGTCATCGTGCGATGCCCGCGGTCGTCCCACTGCACCGACTTGCATTCGACAAAACGAAGTTGTGCCTGTCGGCTGCCGGCTACCTTGATATTTATTATGTCGTTGAGTTTGTCTAATTCGCTCATATTATAAACATTAATTAATTTGCTTTGTCGCCGAGCGTTACCTCTTGCCTGTAACCTCCCGAGTTAAACTTTTTTACTGTCTTTTCCACATAAAAAGTCCCTTCCATATTCTTGTAAAACTCACTCACAACACGCACTTTCATTCCGTGCTCTACCCGTGGTATGCCGAAAAGCGTAACAGAGCCGTCGAAACCCTGTGTCTTGTACTTTTGCAGGTCTGCCTTTGCTCTACTTTCGAGCTCCGCCTTTACCGATATGCCTACATACGTGCGTTGCACGGATGTGCCGCCTTTTTGTCCGACGGTAACCTCTATTTTGCGTCCGTTTTTTAGAATAGAGATAGCCCTTATCTCTACCTCTTCCGTGCTGTTTTTGCGGTTCAAATTCTCCGTCACCGCGTTTTTTTCTACATTGATATCGACGACAGGCACTCCGGACTGGTCACCATACACGATGCCGCACAAGAGCTTTTTACCGTCAAAATAGCTGTATAATCCCGTCTGTTTTTTGACGGTGTCGAGTATGTGTATAGGAGCGACACCGGCAAATCGTACTGCCCCCAGCTGTACATCAGGGCACTCTATCTCATAGCCGGCCGCTGCTTTCTCGAGTAGCTTTCGTAACGTAATAGATGAAGACACGACACTTACCGATCCCCGACGAAGGTTGTACGCCTCGTCTTCGCACCTTAGCTGTACGGGGACACCTTCAGAAATGTCCGCTATGTATCCTACAAACTCGGTAACAGGCTCTTCCGTACCGTAGCCGAGACGTATCTCTACGGGATCGCCCGCCCGGAATATATCCGAGTAGCTCATTTCTCCGAATACTTTTACCCGACGAGGCAGGACTATCTCGGCTCTGCCGGTAAATTCTTTCCACGACTTCTCTATCGTTACCTCCGAGCCCCGATAAAGGTGTAGTTCCTGCCTGCCTCTTATGGCAGGGAATATTATGTGCATCGACATTGTAAGAGTCATAGCGGTCAAAATAGTTTTGGGTTCTGCCTCTCGTCGGCTTTACGCTTGTCAAGCAATTGCTTTAACTCCGCCTTAGCCGGTGTGGCCAGAAAATTGTTAAACGTGGCTACAGATATATGATACCTATCCTTAATAATATTCTCATACACCCATATCTGAGTAACACCCCTGCCTTTGTGTTCCAGTACGATGTCCTGAATCTCGATGATTTTCCTTAGTAGGTTTTCTCTATTATAAGCCATTTTCTTTTCTCTTTTTCAAAAGGGGGGGACAGGCTTCTCCTGCCCCTCCTCCGCTAAAAACAAAACATACAAATTTTTGAAAGCAATTCACAACAATCTATTGATTTCACGCTTCGGTCATACCGAGAGGCACGCTGACCCATTTGCCATTGTCGTCTTTGTACTCGGCACGAACATACGTTTTACTGATTTGCGGGCGATACGCTTTTTCGATGATTTCGACACCATCTATCAGTTCGGCGTTGCCACTTTCGGTGGCGAGCTTACGGAGCTGCATCACGCGGCTTGCCTTGAGGTTGCCCATTGCGTCACGGCTCAGGAGCTTCATTATCGCGCTTACCAACAGCCGGCTATTGTCGTCGTTGGCAAACGATGATATCACCTCTTTTACCTTTGCTATACCTTCGTTGACCGTGTCGTCATAGTCGTCGGTCTGGTGGTTACCGAGTGTGATACGGTACATACCGTCGGCAGAGCTAAACGTATTGCTCTTTTGGTCGGCTTTCGCGTTGAATATCTCCTCTTTTAGCTTCAATGCGTCGGCAAATCGTTCGTATACGCTTTGTTTGCTCCTCGCCAAGCTATTGCTTACCTCCTGCAGTGTTGGGAACACCTCCCTCACCGCTTCGTCCACAAGCTGCTTGTATGCGTCTCTGTTCTCTTTTTTGAGGCGGTCTTTTTCCTTTGCCTCCTTGTACTGACGAAACTCTTCGGCTTCGCTCGCTGTTAATCTGATTTCTTCCATATTATTCTGATTTATTACTATTTATGTTTAACGCCTTATTGAACTCTACACTTGTAATTTCGATAAAAACAGAAGGCAGCTTCATTTTATCGTCAAAATAACAATACAAACCATCTGAACCTATCTCTATATATGGAAATATAAATCTACCATATACATTATCAACACCTCCATCAGCTAAAATATCCATAAGTAAGAAGTAACTACTTTCACCTAAACTGTTAAAAAAAGCTTTGCACTCTTTACCCTTTTTAGTTCTTAAATTTGGCTTGTATAAACCTTTATATTCTTTTGAGGGACTAAACTCTTTGAGGTCAACATCTTGTTCTGAGTTAAAACCAAGTCCTAAATATGTCGTTACTCTAATATAATTTTGTTGTCCCTTACGTCCTAAAAACTGGTCATTCCACTTAGGATATCGTTGTTTTATTCGCTCCACGTTATCTTTCTCGATTTGGAGCTCTTTAGCCCTCATATCATATAGCTTCTTATAGAGAGCACTTTCTTTATCTATTAATTTGTAATACATAATATTTTTGATTATTATTCTTTTGAAATTCTTTCTTTAAAAATGTTTCCCATAAAAAGCTTTAAGGGGAACACCATTATCAACAATATCTGTTGATGTTCCTTACACATCTGCTTCCCTTTTCTCCACCGCCTCATTGTATTCTCTTTTTAAAAAGTCAATATATGCCGCTTGCGATAGAGCCGCTTTTTCACCAAATACCTTTTCCTGTATGTAAAAGAACCTTTTGTCCATTACCTCCTTATATTGGCTCATATGTTCCATATAATGAGCATACTCTTTCTGTAAATTCACATCAATCATATCAACGCCTTTGCTTTTCCAATTAAATCACGGAAATTCTTTCTAAACTCATCTCTTATTTCTTCGGATTGAAAAGATAGAACACGTTGTTCGCCAATAGCCCAACCTATATCAACACCCCCTCCAAGACAAATAATACAATGTTTGGTTGTGTAGTCTCCCCAATCAGGTTTCCACCCTTGCCGATAGCAATCTCTCAACCGTATCAGCTGCATCAAGGCAAGGAAAGCTTCGGCGGTCTCTTTGTTAGGTAAGAGGTCTTTGTCTTTTTCGGTTCTTTCTCCTTCTGTACGAACATTATTCACTCTACCATTATATATATAAGTTTCTTTAAATTCAACAGGATTATTCTCACAAAACTCCTCCCACGTTTCAGGTAGTGTTACACTTACCATTTCAATCCTTTGTGTATCCTTATCATACACCGCCTTGTACCCATCAGGTACTTCAATATCAATTTCAATTGTTTGTTTCATATTACTTTACTTTTTATTTTAGTTTGTACTTTGATTTCAGATAATCTTCGTACTCCTGTTCCTTCACTATATCAAATACATCTTTCACTTGTCGGCACTCCATATATGCAACTACAATATCGTCTTTACGTCGTCGTATTTCTATACGATACATTTCTGTCGCAGCTTCATTAACCCAAAAACTATTTTCAGGTAAAATATTCTCTGTTTTTTCAATGCCAGTAATTTTTCTCTGCAAATACTTGGCAAAATCAATCAGATTGCCTACAATAATCTTATTGTCAAATGATAACAATAAGTCATTAAGTAATTTGTGTTTATATAAAGCTGCTCTATTAATACAAATTTTATCCACAAAGTACATTTTCATCTGTTTTTCTCCTTTATTTTATTTTTTATCTTCTAATTCAAACATATAACACGCTTTATTTGTTACCTTTATTTTCAATAGATTATTGAAGGTTCTATTACTCCGCCGTACTCCACAATACTGTATTATGCGACTTCCACTTTCACACTCCCACCTTTGCCTGTGCTTGCACTGCCGACAGGTATAGCCGTTCTCTTCTATCCACCGGTGTTTAGGTGTTAGTGGGCATTCAAACTCTCTTGTATCGAAAAGCGTTTGCATATTATATATTATAAATACGTTATCTTTATGCCTGCCTTCCTGGCAACAGCGTGTTCTGCCGTAGCACCTTCCGACTTCTCCCAGCCGGGCAACATCGCTATCTCGTCGCATATAGCAACGATTTCAAGCTCTTTTATTAATATCTCTGCCTCAGACAGGCGTCTGCCTGCCTGTCGCTCAAGCATCGTTACCAGTCTCATTGGATTTATGACAGTACATGCGTCCCAATCAAACTCATCTTCTGCAGCCGCAAAACGCTTTGCCGCCTCTTCGGGGTGTAAGCCCGTTGTCTGTCCCGATAAATACACTAATCTATACATATCTATTTGATTTTATTTTGTTTTACAACCTCTTCGGCAAACTCATAAATGCCTCTTACTTTTTTCCAATAAAGAATAAAAACATTGGTATCCAATGAATTATCCGTTCTACAACACATAGTGTTACCCTGACCATACAGTCGACCTTCCGCATGTAGTTTTGCGGTTCTCGGATACTTGTTGTCAAGCTCCTCCGCCTTGTTTTTCAGGTCTATTATCATAGAGTCAAGGCTACATTCGTCTTTTATCAGATGGTGCTCAAACCGAGCAATATACTCCTGCATCTCTGCACACTTCTTGTTTGCAGGTTTCCACGTCTTTATATCTGTTACAAAATACATATCTCTTTTTTTGATTAAAAAGGCTTTCGTGCCGCTGCCACGGCACTACTCGCCACGTTATTAATTATGAGTATTTTTTCTATTTATCACTTTCAACATCTCTAACGCCACCTCTACCGTCGAGCTCATATCCTTTACATTACGTCGGAAGCCGTAGTATATAGCCTGCAAACGTGTTTGCGGTATTTTGTTGAATGAGGTGTACTCGTTACCTGTGGCACGCAGGATCATCGCTTTCGCTCCGTCCATCGTAACGGCGTAGCCAAGTTCAGAAGCAAGCCCGAAAGCTGCTGCTATCGCTCTCTTACGCCACTTGTCTATATCGGCACGCTTATCTTCCGTTTTAGCGTTCCGCCTATTACCTTCGAGCGAACTACACGCTTGCTGCAATTGTTGTAGTGTAAGTTCATTGGTATGCTCCACGCCATAGCCGGCAAGTATTCCCTCCTTTGCCTCCTGCCCGAGACCTTGCTGTCCGAGCAATACGTGGAACTTCTTTATTAGCTGCTTGTGTAGCCTGTTGTGGTCAAAAATTTTTGTTGCCATATTTGTATGTTTTTGGTGTTTTATTTGAATTTCCAGTACTCTTCGGCTCCCTGCTCCCAGATGGTGTAGTATCCTTTTTTACCCATACTTCTCCCCTTCGAATAAGCACGAAAGCCTTCTACGTATATTTTCTGGTTTGCCATAAACAGAACGCTATTGCTTAGCTTCTTTGCCGGCTGCTTACCCACCGCCCACGCTGTCAATACAAACAGTTTGCTCGGATGCTTCTCTACGAGTGCATTCACCTGCTTTACCGTCGCAAAGTCGCTCATATCGAGGCTGTCGATTATTACGTAGCGTATATTACGGCTACTCTGAAGCCTACGCCGCAGGTCTTCGGCACTATCGACGGCTATCTGCACCTTATTGCGTATCTGCGACAGTCCTGTACGTTTTACCGTCTGCTTCAAGTTCTCGCTCAAACCCTCCTCGTAGCTCTCGTATAGTACTTTTCCGCTCTCGGAGAGTTTCTTTATAAGCTCCATCATGAAGGTAGTTTTACCGTGCCCCGATGCAGCGTAGATAAGCCATAAACCTGTGCTTTGTGGGCTGCCGAAGGCATCGTACCACTCTCCGTCTAAGTCGAGCGTAGGTATCTTGCTATCGAGTAAGTTCTGTATGGTAATGGCTCGCTTCATTTATCTGATATTAAAGATTTTCTTTACCAAATCCTCTGTTAGCGGTTCGCCTGTACGCTCTGCCTCGCGTTGTGCGGGGACAAGCACGTCGTGTAGCTCGCCGTAGTTGTCGCACTCTCTTTGTAGGAATTTTCTCAAAGCCTTGTCTTCGATACCTTCAAGGAACAGTGTGTAGCTGCGGTCTATCGGTGCAAGCGTGCGGATTCCGAACTTGATACGACGGTATAGTTGCGGTATACCGTCCTTGCTCTTACGCCTGAGGCGTTCGATGTTGTTGATAAGCTGATGGTGCCCGACCATCACTATTGCACAAGCTCTGTGCAGACCGTCGTAGAACTCCTTAATGGCACACAGTGCCGGCTGCTTCATATACTCGCATTCGTCGAGTATCAGTGTCGGCTTCCTGCCGTCTCTTTTGAGGTCTATCAGTTTACCGATGATAGTCTTCATTTTCTTGGCGTTGCCTTTCGCTTCGGGCAGCTTCATAGCGTCGAGTATCTTGTCCAAAATGTCGCCTATCTTGTCGAGCTGGCTCACGGTAACCACGAATGTATCCACAGGAAACTTCTGCCTGAAGAGCTCGATGGCGTGTGTCTTGCCGCAGCCGGTATCGCCAACTATCGTGTTCGTGTAGCCATATTCGCGGGCGTCTTCCAAGATGCCGATTATCTCAACAAGTTGCTCGGTCGGCTGTACCTTCCAAAAGGTCTGTTTTACTTCCAAGCCGATAAATTCGGCTATCTTTTCAAAATGCTTGTCGGCTATCTCTACCTCCTTGCCTTTGGCTGTTACAGAGTACTCTCCCTTACGCATTGCCACTATGTAAGCAACGTTTACACCTGTACGCTTGGCTACTTCGTTCTGCGATAAGCCGTGCTCCTGCATATACTGCTCCAGTGCACCGACTACCTGTTTCTTTTGCTTTTCTGTCATCATTTCTTTGTATGTTTTTATGTGTTTAAAATTTCGTTTAAACCCTGTTTAAATGGGTGTTTTTTCTATATTTCGTAATTGATTTATATGTATTCGCTCAAGTCGACCTTCCGACGCAGCCACTCCTTACGCTCCGATGCCGTATCTTCCACCACTTCGGCGGTAGCTTCCATCAGCCGTAGGCGGCTCTTTACATTCTTGTGTTGTCCGGAGCTATCTGTTATTAGCAATTTCGAAAGCGTGTCCTTTATTTTGGGCTGCTCTATTGCCGCCTCTCTGAGTGTTTCGGCCGCCTTTGCCCGAACGTCTATCACATAGTCCGTCAGCTTCTTGTTGTACTCTCTTACTCGCTCAAGCTGCTCGGCATCGCCCGCCTGCCTATCCATCAACGCCATTGGCTGCACGTATTTCTCCTCAAGCATATAGCGGAGCGTTCCGTCGTCGCTTACGGCGAGGGCTTTCGACATATCTTCGCGGTCGTAGAAGACGTTCCAATCCTCATTGCCATGTCTGCGGAAGTCGAGGTCGAAGCTGTCGTATACTACCTTCTGTCCGCCGATGGTGATATTCAGCCCGCTGCCCGTAAGGCGTTGTGTACAACCGTTGCTCTCGCCGTAGTGTAACAAGTACTTTTCGAACGACATCTCCACTTTTTTGCCGTCGGGCATGGCTGCCCATAGTTCGAGCATTTGCTGCTTTAATCTTGCCCTTTCTGCCTCTATAAATGCCTCTATCTGGTGGCATACGCCGGCGTAATCTGGAAAGTTTTTCTTGTATTTTTGCAAGAACTCGGTATTAGGTTGCTTGTCTTTATCTGATGTAATGCCGAAGCCCGACCAATTCGGCTGTGTTTTGCAGTACATTTTGTTTATGGAGGCAAAATACGGCTCTATTATCTTTGATTTGGCGTTGCCGACCTTTGCAGGCGTATAATACGTGCAGGTAGCCTTATACATTGGTGTCAAGGCACCACGCCCGTAGTTGTCCGACTGTATCTGATGCGGACGATACATCTTACCGAATAGCTCCGATGTGTGTTTCAGAGCATCTCGCATAGCCGCCTTGATAAGCAACACCGATTCGTGCGTCCCAATGGCATACCCCATCGGGTACTTCAGGCAGGCGTCGAGTACCACCACCACTGTTGGGCGGTTGTGGTAAGAGGTAACTCTTTTTCCTTTCTCCAAGTCTGTCTTTTGGTACATCAGCTCTACGTCCCAGCCGTCGAGCGTCCAATAGTAGAGTGGTTGCGTAGGTGCAGACCGTTTTATCTGCATCGACTTCGTGTTGTAGAACGTAGTCGCCCCACGCCGTCCCGGATACACCTCTACCGATAGCTTGTCTCTCCATACCCGTACAGCCGACGCTGTGATAGCTTTCCATCCCACCTCTTGTGCAAGGACATTGTAGCGGCGTGCTATCTGCTCGTTGTCGAAGTTGCGAGGGTCGGCAAGCAGCTCCATTAGCACGCTCCGCTTTACCTCGTCATCTACCTTCGCACGGTTCATATTCATATACTTTTTGCTGATAAGGCTATCGTTGCCTGTACGACCGTAGCGGTCAGTTTTCTTACCGACATAGTAATACAGAGCGTCTTGTAGTCTCCTCTCATTGAATGGTAGTGTATGAGGGTATTTCTCCCGGTCGAGCATTGCCACACCTTCGGATAGCTCTTTCCAATTTATTTTGAGCGATGTACCTTTGCTTGCTCTGATAGCCTTCTTGTCTATGAGCATCTTATCTATTGCTTCCAGCACGATGGCGTTGTTGTAGTATTCTGTTTGGCGTTCTGAGGGCAGGTGCTTGCCGTTTGGCAGCCGGTAGTCCTCGAACCAGTCGCTTGTGGCGGCATTATGCTCGATATACCGTTCGAGTAATGCCTTACGCTCCTTCTGGTAAACCTCCTTGTACGGGTCTTTTACTCCTGTCTCCTTCTTTACCCGCTCTTGTATATGTGTAGGTAGGCTATCATACGATATTAATGCCGTCGTGTTACGACACCCCCGCCGCACTATATTAATCTGTCCTGTGCGACGCAGATGATTCATCTCGTCTTTGCCTAAAGCCGAGCTCTCCACCACTAAGATATTCTTATACACGTCAAACATAGCTACTCTTTTTTACTTCTTGACAATTTCGTATCCGCCTTTATTTATAGCTGCTTGTCTTATCTTTTTGCTTGCCTTACTCCGGCTCTCGCCTCGTAGGGCTTTCTTAATAGTAGGGTATGTGTAACCCAGCCCCTCCATTATTTCTTTCTTAACTCCGTATGGCACTAATATTTCGTTCATGTCCTTTTTTTTTCTATATTTGCACGAATTTTTAATCTGAAACTTTTTGCAAAGGTATAAGAAATTTTCTATACCGCCAAATATCTTGTAAGATTTTTTCTAAAAAGGTGATTTATGACAGAAAATATTATGGGTAGAATAAAGCAATACCTCGATTTCAAAGGTATATCTAATAGACAATTAGAGCTTTCTACAGGCATGTCTAATGGTTCATTTAGCAGCCAGCTAAAAAAAAATAAAACAATAGGAGTAGACCGTTTAGAAAATATCCTAAACACCTATGATGATATAAATCCCGAATGGCTACTAACAGGTAAAGGCAATATGTTGAAAGATGAACAAAAAACGATATCTGCTATTGTCGTGTCGTCAAATTCTAATACCAAAGGCGTCCCTCTTGTGTATCCTACTGCAGTAGCAGGTTTTGGCTCCGAAAGATTTGCTATCACAGAGCAAGACATTAAAGAATACTATGTTATACCTAAGTTTAAATACCTCAATATAGATTTTATGATTGAAATCTCGGGTAGTAGTATGTATCCGAAATACAACTCTGGCGATGTAATCGCCTGCACAATCATCAAAAACAGTAATTTTATTCAATGGAATAAAACTCACCTTATAGCAACCAAAGAACAAGGACTTATAGTCAAGCGGTTAAAAAAAAGCGAACGAGAAGGATATTTGACGGCTATATCCGATAATAAAAACTATCCCCCTTTTGATATTCCTACAGATGAGATTATGGGTATTGCTCTGGTAGTTGGAGTTATTCGCCTCGAATGACTTTTACTTTACAACTTATTTTTATCTCCTTTCCGCCTCCCTCCTTTTTTAGAAAAACGAACAAATATAACTTACTGATAAACAAGGGGTATGTAAATAGCAGCCTGTTAATTATCAATGTATTATCGTTTTTATCGTTTTTTGTCAAGTAGGTGGGGTTAGACGTATAAAAACAGTCAAAGGGGGGGCGCTTGGCGTTAGAAAAATCACCAAAAATCGCAGCCCATTCCGCAGCCCATTTCGCACTCCATTGCCAAAATCGAGGTTTTAAACACCGCTTAAGCACATAAAAAAAGCCTCCTTTTCGGGGGCTTTTTAGAGGCTTTTCGGCGGTGTTTGTATGGTACTATATATTTAGCTATTTAGTCGAATTGACAGGCGTTTTCGGGGCTATTGTATGGCTGTTTTTAGGCGGCAGAGTATTACAGTTAAACCTATTCGCTCACCCCTCTCAAAAAATCCAAGCTGAATTAAAGCAAAATTCAAGCTATTGTACTTTTCGTATTTTTTCGTTTTCTCGGTAAGTATCTATTATTTAGATAGTTGTTGTATATGTACTTTGTACTTTTGGTATTTACCCCCTTACCTCGTTCAAAAAACTACTATTACATTTCTCAGCAAAAGAAAGTGCGTTTTTTTGGAATAAAAAAAATATTACTATTTTTGCAACCGAAACGGTAGTCGAACGTCATCGTAATAAATGGAGGCGGAAGTATTGCCGAAGTAATTTTACTAATAACAAAATAAAAAGATTTTAGATTTATGAAGAATGTATTTAGTTTAGGGTTGCTCGCAGTAGCAACGGCGTTGATTGCTTTTTCGTCGTGTAAACCTGCAAACGAAGTGAAAGCGGTTACAGGTATAACTCTTAGCGAAACATCTAAGACGCTCACGGTAGGCGAAGCGTTCGCTCTGACAGCAACAGTAGAGCCTACGGATGCAACGGATAAAAATATCGTATGGACATCGGAAAATACCGAGATAGCCACCGTCGACGACGGCAACGTGATAGGCGTAGCTTCCGGTACAACCGAAATAAAGGCTACTACTCGCGACGGCGGCAAGACTGCTACTTGTACCGTAACGGTTGTGAGAGTACCTACAAGAGGCAATGCCATCCTTTTAGAGGACTTTACGGCTACTTGGTGCGCACCGTGCTTCAAAGGGATGCAGAACATACAAAAGCAGATAGCCTCTTTTGGCAATAAAGTAATATTGGTGTGTCATCATACCGGCGACGACTTTGCTATTGAGCACAGTGAAGATTTGTCGAATTTCTATAAGGTATCAGGCATTCCCGCTTCGATGTTGGATAGGACACCAAGTATCGTAAAACAAGATGAGATTACTTTCCATCCTGGATATCTTGAAAAAGAGATACTGACACAGAAATTGGCAGAGCCCAAGACCGTTAAGATTAGCTTGGAAACATCGTACGACGAAAGTTCGAGAGAAATCAAAATAAAAGTATCGGGCAGCCTCGAGCAGAGCCACCCCAAAGCGAAACTTAACGTCTATCTCGTACAAGACGGTATCAAATACGAACAAAACGGAAGCGACGGCAATTACATTCACCACAATGCTTTGCGTGCAGTAATCTCGAAAGGTCTTTGGGGCGACGACCTCGGCGTTACACAAGGTGCATACTCGAAAGAATATACCTACAATCTGCCGCAGAAGATAGGTAACTTCGCCACTAAACCCAATAAGATGTATATCGTAGCTTTCGTAGCCGAAGCTGCCAATACGAGTGGCGACAATACCAAAAATATAGTACACAACGCCGCTATACAGTCAATAAAATAGACCTATTACACAATTAATTATAGAGTAATAACTTAATAAAAAAGGAAGTATTTTTATGAAAAAAGTATTTTGTTTTGGGCTGCTCATAGCAGCAATGATGATGGTTGCTTTCCCATCTTGTAAAAAAGAAAAGAAAGTGACAGGTGTAACTCTTAGTGAAACATCTAAGACTATCTTGGTAGGACAGGAGTTCGTACTTACGGCAGTAGTGGCTCCGGCAGATGCGGTAAACAAAAATGTCTCTTGGGAGTCTGACAAGACGTCGGTGGCTACCGTCGACGACAACGGTAAGGTAAAAGGTGTTGCCGAAGGCGAAGCCAATATCACTGTAAAGACAGCCGACGGCGGCAAGACTGCTACTTGTAAGGTTACCGTTACCAAAAAAGCGATAGCCGTTACCGGTGTATCTCTCAATGTAACTGAGAAAAAACTTAAGATGGGTTCAGAGTTTACTCTGACGGCAACTATCGAACCCGAAGAGGCAACCAACAAAGAAGTAACTTGGGTATCGGACAAGCCGACTATCGCTACTGTCGACGCTAATGGTAAGGTAAAAGGCGTTGCCTTAGGCGAAGCTACTATCACTGTAACTACAAAAGACGGCAACAAGACCGCTACCTGCAAAGTAACAGTAGTCGATAAGATACAGACAGATGTGTTTGCCTTCAATTATATCGGTAACTCCGGAGTAGCAGGTAAACACTTCTATGAAATAATGCTTATGGATAAAGGTATGATAAGCGGAGGAAAAGTAGTAAAGGACGGAAATCTGTATAATATTACTATATGTTCGGATGCTCCCCAGTCGGCAACCAATGTCACTCCGAGAATGGGTAAATACACAATGGGAGCAGCAAATCAGTTCGAACCGATGCTTATAGTAAAGCATAACCAATTTACCTATACAGGTAAAATTGTGAATGGTAAATTGGTAAAACCGCTTATTCCTTTTACCGAAGGAGAGCTCGACTTGGCAACAAATAAGATATCTTTCAAAGGTAAAGACTCCAACGGAGACGAATATGAACTTGTGTTTGCCGATTCCTATACCGTTAAAGATGCTATTTTCGGAGACGAACCTGCAACTGTTACTACCATTACAAAAACCTGGAACAAAGGAAAAATAACAGTGAGAAATGCAGTAGGAGGTAAGAAACCGTTTATCCTTGCAACTGACCCCGACGCAGATGGTATGGCTGTATTTGCATTTTTCTGGGAAGGTGATACTGCTACGAAACTCATTGGAACATACAATGTTTCAGATACCAGAGAAGCAAAAACAGTACTTAAGTCAGCAGGAATGAGCGGCAACAGTATAACTTATTCATTCTATTCCAAACTGACTTCAGAAGGATATGTAGACGCTCCGTTCTATTTCTTCGATAGTGGTACGGTTACTGCTACAGCGACAAGTATTACATTCAATGTAACAACGCACTTCGGTAGCACATTGAACTTTACCTATACCGGCAATATGACACCCAAGCCTGCCGGTGGTAACGCTCCTCAAAGAGTAAATGTAGTTCAGTCGAAGATGCCGAGTAGAGTACATTCGTTGCGCTAAGATATATTCCTCCAATAACAAGAGAGACGCTCCTACACAGAGTAGGAGTGTCTTTTTTTGTATTGTGTCGGCGTATCGGATAAAAAACGTACCTTTGCAGATAATAAAAAATGACATAGCAATGAAAACAGCAACGTACACAATCACAATCGACAGGAAAGACATACCAATCTTCGAACCCATCTTCGAGCGACTCCGCCCGAGAGCAACCATCACCAAAGTGGTAGACGACGTCTTCCCAGAACTTACCGAAGAAGACCTCGCGGCTATCGCTATCTCAAAAGAACAGATAAGGCAGGGGATGGTAACGTCCCACGAAGATGTGAAAAAAGAAGCAGCTGAACTCATAAACAGAATGAGTAGAGATGAAAGCTATATGGTCGGATAATGCTAAAGAATCGTATTTTCGGACTTTAGGCTATTGGATAAAACACAATGTCAGCCGTACTTACTCCGATAAGATAACAATGGAAGTGAATGTTCTACTTGCCGAATTGGAGCAAAAACCTTATTCCCTTGCTAAATATAGCGAAAATCTGAATCTGTATAAACGGAGTATTATGCGGGGAAGGTTTGTTGTTTATTACAGTATCGACGAGTTTGATGGTATTGTAGAATTCAGCACTTCAGGAGTGCACGGCAGATACCTTTGTAACAATAAAAACCAAAACAACCAAAACCGATAAATCACCATGAACACCCATAAATACTCACTCGACAGCACCGTCAAACTCGTTATAAGAATATTGATTGCAGTAGGGCTATTCCTTATCGTCCGCAACCTGGCGGGCGTATTGCTCCCGTTTGTCGTAGGTTGGTTTTTGGCATATCTCATATATCCGTTAGTCTGTTTCGTACAGTATAAACTTCGGGTAAGGAGCCGTATCGTCTCTATTGTTTTGTCGCTTCTGTTTATAGTCGGTGTCTTGGTAGGAGCGTGTTTTCTTATACTACCTATTGTTTATAACGAGTTTATCAAGATAGTACCCATACTTACCGACTACCTGGCACGCTTAAGTGAGAACCCGTTTATCAACGATGTTATAATAAATAATATGAAGACTTACTTCGATAGTTTCGACTACGACCGCCTCATATCGCTCGATACGCTCAATGTCGTTATGGGTAAACTTCTGCCGCCGTTCTGGGGGCTGCTCTCGAACGTGTGGAAACTGCTGCTTGCAGTGTTTTCGGTCTTTATAGTATTCCTGTATATGATATTTATCCTTAGCGAATACGAAAAGCTCAATGCCAGTCTGATAAAGATTTTCCCCGTCAAATATCGTCGCTTTGCCTCCGAACTGCAAGGCGAGCTCTCGAATGCGATGAATCAATATTTCAGGGGGCAGTTTATTATCTGTCTCATCGAAGGAACGTTGTATTGCATAGGTTTCTCTATCATAGGATTGCCGATGGCAATAGCAATGGGGTTACTTATAGGGATACTCAGTATAGTGCCCTATCTGCATACATTCGGGTTCGTGCCGGTAATATTCTTTGCCGTTGCAGGCAGTATCGAGACCGGCGGCAATATCTGGTTGATGCTCTTGGGAGTACTCATCGTATTTGCCGTTATCCAAGTAACGACCGACGCTCTGATAGTGCCTAAGATAATGGGGCGTAAGATGGGGCTTAGTCCTGCCATAATACTGCTTTCGCTTTCGATATTCGGGGTGCTGTTTGGCTTCTTGGGGTTGATCATCGCTCTTCCCGTAACTACAATAGCCATATCGTATTACAAACGTTTTGTGATAGGCAACGAGACTATCGCCGACGACGACACGGTAACGACTACAATGGAACCTCTCCCCGACAGCTCTCCTAACTAAATAGATGATTACAGACACGAAGAGACTTATAGTCGTCTTAGGACCGACCGCTTGCGGCAAGACACATCTGGCGACGCTTCTGGCTTCGCGGATAAACGGGCAGATTATCAGCGCCGACTCCCGACAGATATATCGACGAATGGATATAGGTACGGGCAAAGACCTTACGGAATACAACGTCGGAGGCAAGGCGATACCGTATCATCTGATAGATATTGCAGAGGCAGGCTATCGCTACAACCTCTACGAATATTGCCGCGACTTCGACGTAGCTATGAGCAAGATAGCTGAAGTGGGCGATACTCCCATACTCTGTGGAGGTACGGGGCTATATATAGAGGCTGTGCTCGATGGGTACAAGATGGTAGAGGTACCTCGAGATGCCTCGCTACGTCGGAGCCTCGAGGGGAAGAGCCTCGAAGAGCTTCGGCAGATACTTGCCCGCTACAAGACACTCCACAATACCACCGATACGTCGACCCTTGCCAGAGCCGTTAGAGCCATAGAGATAGCCGACTACTACGAACGAAAAGGC
>ERZ772967.1326-NODE-1326-length-17271-cov-3.746283_pt1 | contig 17271 bp, 9 predicted proteins | sample MGYA00511677_ERZ772967 | MGnify/ENA primary metagenome ERZ772967 (study PRJEB29015, sample SAMEA2737931) | human oral metagenome | biome: human oral; feature: human-associated habitat; material: dental | place: China | collected 2146 ...
GCTACGTCGAGGATTTGTCGACGACGAGAGGACAGCGCAGATGTGTGAAGATGGGCGGCTGAATTTATCAGTGATTCCTTAAAGGCGGAATGCCTGCACGCTGTTCTGCAGCTCTATGGCAAGGCTCGCGAGCGTCTGGCTGGCGGCGGCAATCTCCTCCGTCGAGGCCGCCTGCTCCTGCGAGGCAGCGGATACATCGGACGCCTTCTTGTGAATCTTGTGCGAGACATCGTTGATGCGCTGCGCCGACGCCGTCGTTGCATCGCAGTCCGCCTGCACCTTGCGGCTGATGTCGACGATGCGCACGATGGCCGCTTCCAGATCGCCGACAAGATCCATGATGCGATGGAACTTCTCTCCCGCCGCCTTGACCTGCCCGACATTCTCGCGCACCTCTTCCTGCTGCGCCTTCGTCAGCGCGAAGACCTGTTCGATCTCTTCGGCGTTCTGCGCGATGACGCCGCTGATCTCCTGCGCCGCCGCCGCCGACTCCTCAGCGAGCTTTCGGACCTCCTGGGCGACGATGGCGAAGCCCTTGCCCTGCTCACCGGCACGCGCCGCCTCGATAGCGGCATTGAGGGCGAGGAGTTTCGTCTGCCCCGCGATATTCGTGATGAGTTCGTTGATCTCCGCGATATTCTTCGAGCCGACATAGAGCTTTTCGACGGCCGCGCCCGTCTTCACCGAGCCGTCCGCGAGTCCCTCGACGCCCGCGATGGCCTGATCGAGCATCGCGTCGCCTTCCTTCGTCGCCTCTCCCGTTGACGCGACCGCCTGCCCGGCCTCCGCAATCGCCTGCGAGATCGTCTTCATCTGCTCGTCGACGTCCACGAGCTTCTCCGCCGTCTCCTCAACGATCCGACTCTGTGCAGCGCTTTGCTCGGCGATGTCCGTGACAGCCTCAGCAGAGACTTGCGAGACCTGCGCCGTCTGTCCGGCGTTCAACGAAAGCTCCTCGCTCGCCTGCGACACCTGCCCCGCCGCCTTGCGCGTCGAACTGACCGTGCGCTTCAGTCCTTCGAGCATCGTGCGGCAGCTCGTCTGCAGGGCGCCGATCTCATCGCGGCGCACATCGGAGGAAAGCTGCATCGTCAAGTCGCCTGCCGCGACCTTCTCCATCAGAGAGGACAAAAGCCCGAGCGGAGTGATCGCCGAAGTCAGCAGGACGTAGGTGACGCCCAAGATGAGCGCGAGCGCGACGATGCAGATGACGAACAGCGCCAGTTCCATCTGTGTGACGGCGGCGTTCGCCTCGGAAACCGGCAGCGCCACGAGAGCCGTCCAGCCCGTCTCGCCGATCGGCACACCCGCGTAGAACTTCGCCTCGCCCTGATACTCTGCCTCAAGCTGCACAGGACTCCCCGACGTGAGCTTCTCCGCGATCTCCTTGTAAGCGCCGCCGTCGATCTCCTTGAACTTATCCGCGAGCGTGTACGTCGAATGATGAATGTATTCCGTATCGGGGCCAAGGATGATCAATGCGCCCGTCTTGCCGACCTTCACATCCTTGACTGCCTCGCGCGCGGCGTCAAGCTCGATGTTGATGGAGAGCACGCCGATGAGCGCGCCGTTTCGCACGATGGCGCGGCTGAGCGTCACGACGGTCTTGCCGTCGGAAGCTGCCGTCGTCGGCTTCGACATCATCGCCTTGTCCGGGTTCGCCGCCGAAGCCTTGTACCACTGGCGCGTGCGCGGATCGTAGCCCGCCGGGAAGTGCTTGCTCGTCTCATAGCTGCCGTCCGGCCTGCCGATATAGGCAGAGGCAACGCCCGGCAGATCCGCGATGTGGGTGAGCGTCGCCTTCAGCGCCTCACCCTCGGGCATCGACTCGCCCCAGGCGGCCGCCGTCGCATTGACCACGGCGGTATCAGAGGCGACGATCTTGTCAATCTCGTTCGCGTAGTGTTCGCCAAGCTCATACATGCTCTTCTGCTTGGATGCCGTCAGCGCCGAGCTCGCCATCATGTTGATGGCGACGCCCATGATGATAAAAATCACGACGAGCGGCACACCGATCCCCAAAAGCATCTTGGGCTTTAATTTCATACAATTCATCCCTGTCCTTTCTTACCCATTCCCTGGATATTTCTTTAATTAAATATCAATTCCCCAGAAACACCCACGAATTGCCCTTTAGTCCTCCATATTCGCAAAATCGACTCTTTTTCCTGCCTCATTTTCCTGAGAATTTTCTCAATAAGCGTGAAATAGAAAATTAATCCCATCTCTTCTCCTACTTTTGTCGAGAGAAATCGTTCATTTAGGAGAGTATCGCCTATTTTACTCCAATTTTCAACCAATATCTTCCATTTTATCCTCTTAACTTTATATTTCTCCTCGTTTGCCCTTCATCACGCATAGCGATGCAGACGATGCTCAAGAAGCCCTCCCGCGCCATCGTAGACGAGCTTCAATGTGAAAAACGGCGCATCTTGCGCCAGAAGGCGCAGAAAGATGCGGTCGCCCTCCCAAAGTTCCAGACTCTCTATGCGCTCCTTCTCCACCCAGGCGAGCTCCCCCTCGTCGCAAGAGATCGGCTCTCCCGTGAAGCGATCCGCCGTGAAGAGATGCATGTACTCCGTCACCCCGTCGCCCGAAACGAACGTGACGAGCGCGCGGAACTGCCAGCAAAGGAGCCGATATCCCGTCTCCTCCTCCACCTCGCGCAGCAGGCATTCCTCGGGTGACTCATCCGCCTCGAAGTGACCGCCGACGCCGATCCACTTGCCGTGATTGACGTCGTTCTCCTTGATTGTGCGGTGCAGCATCAGATACTTGCCCTCACGCTCGATATAGCAAAGCGTGCTCATTCTTTCCATGAATTGCTTCTCCCTCTCCAATAAGTCTTCATTCAAATCCGCCTCGCATTATAGCACCAAAGGACAGGACTGAAAACAAGAAAAATTTTCCTTTCCCTTTATTTATTGTTAGAAGGAGCAAAGTGCCGCAGGAAACAGCCTCATTTATTTTTAGAAAAATAGAAAGATTATGGACAAACAGCTAGGAAAATGGTATCATAATATCCGAGTAATACCGCACACCGAAACGAACGTTTCGGTGTGCGGCATTTGTCCATCTGGGTATGTGGGATGGTAAGGAGAAAGAAGCAGCTGGCTATCGCTTCTTGAAGACACAAGGAGGGATTGTTTCATGTTTATGAAGAAAAACGCAGGAAAACGGCTTTCCTTTTTGGTGACGCTGGCTCTGTCTGCAGGGTTGGGAACAGTCGTCCAGCCGCCGTCGTCATACGCGGCAGAAATAAACGTCACGACCGACCGCACGGCGGATGTCGACGGCGGTACTGCGGATGGCAACAAGGTCACGATCGGCGCAGAAGACGGCGGCGAGCATCCCCGCATCGAGGGAAACATCATCGGCGGCAGTGCGGCGGACGCCGCGAAAAACCTCGTCGACATCAAGAGCGTCCTCCTAGAAGCCCCCCACGCCGTCTACGGCGGACGCGGTGCTGACTCGGCGACAGAAAACACGGTGAATTTTGCAGGCGGCAAGGTCACATCCATCTATGGCGGCTACACGGAAGGCGCAGGCGCGGTGACGAAGAACACCGTCACCGTGACGGGCGGCACACTTGAAGGCGACGTCTACGGCGGCTATATCGCCAAGGAAGACAGTATAGGCGAGGTATCAGGCAACCGCATTACACTGCAAAACGGTGCCGCAACGTTCGCTTACGGCGGCTATACGAAGGGAAGGGGCGCCGTAAAGGACAACACCGTCAACTTCAGCGGCAGCGAGTCAACGGATCGCATCGCGGGCGGCTATATCGAAAATGCGAACAGCAGCGCCGAAGCGTCAGGGAACAAGGTCTTCTTTACAGGCAATACAGCGGTCGATATCCATGGCGCTCTGAGCGAGGGAACGGGTGCGCTGAAGAGGAACACCGTCACATTCGGCGGTGATGACAGCACGGCGGACAGTATCTACGGGGCGCTCTCGAAGAACCAAGGGGACGTCAAGGAAAACGGCGTCACGCTCTCGGGCGGCACGATCGAAGAGAATGTCTGCGGCGCAGTCACGGACGGCACGGCACAGAACAATTTCGTCACGATGACGGGCGGAACCGTGAAAAAGGACCTCGTGGGCGGCATCGGCTATCAGTCGACAGGAAACACGGTCACCATCTCAGGCGGCACGGTCGAAGGCGGTGTCTACGGCGGCAAGACGACGGGCGCTTCCGGCAGCCGCGCCTCGAACAATACGGTCAACCTCGGAGCGGAGGACGGCACCTACACGGCAAACCTAAGCACTACCTCGATCTATGGCGACAATTCCACGGACGGCGCAGTCAACAACACCCTCAATGTCCGCAGCAAGGGAATCACCGTAAACCAGGTAAGCAACTTTGACAAGTACAATTTCAAGCTGAACGACCATATCAAGAACGGCGATACGATGCTGACAATCGAGCGCGGCGGCTTCGGCAGGGAGATTGACTGGGCGAACAACTTCACCGTGGATACATCAGGACTGAGCGGCAAGCCAAACGGCATGATCACCCTCGTGAAGAGCGAGGAGACGGATGCTCTCAAATTCAAGGAAGGCTACGCACCGCGCAATCTCAGCACTGGCAGCACCAAAAACGCCGAATACTTCATCGGCACGGATACAGGCACGCGCACAGCCACCTCCGTCATCATGAACTACAGCATCTTCAAGGACAATGCGTGGACGTATGACGGCACAAACCCGGCAGATCCCGCAGACATATTCGGCGGCTCCTCCTATGCGGGACATACGACGGAAAACAATACGCTGACGGTGACGAATACATCCGCCGCAAAGCAGGTGACGCACGCCTACGGCGGCAAAACGGCAGGTATCACAGGCGACGCCAAAAACAACAAGGTGATCGTCGAGGCGACGAATACACAAAGGGGCATCAACTATGTTGACGGCGGCGCTATCCTGCACATGAGCAATGCAGGAGCAGTCACAGGCAACAAGGTCACACTGAAGAGCGGCACGTTCAGCACAGTGACCGGCGGCAGTACGACAGGCACAGGCGCTGTCGGCTCTGCCGCAGACGGCAATACGCTGACGCTGGAAAACGGCACGGTACACAAGAAGCTCTATGGCGGATATATCTTAAACCTCAACAGCACTGCGGCGGTCATCGGCAACACGGTCACGGTGAAGAACGGCACATTTAACGGCATCTACGGCGGCTATACAAGAGGCAAAGGGCCAGCGAACAAGAACATCGTCACGATCGAGGGCGGCTGGAATAATGGCTCGAACGACATCTATGGCGGCTACGCGACGGGCAAAAGCAGCGAGAGCGGTGCGAATGCCGAATACAACATCGTCACAGTCAACGCCACGACGGCAGGCGAACATGGCCTCAACACAGTCTATGGCGGCCGTTCGAGCCGCAACGGCAATGCCTCGCACAACGTCGTCAACATCAACGGCGGCGTGATGCAGGAGATTCGCGGCGGCCATGTGGATAAGAAGGACGGCAACCACGACGCTTCCGGTACAGGCAACGCGTCGAACAACGCCGTCACGATTGCAGGCGGCACGGTGAAAAACGATATCTACGGCGGCACGACGGGCGGCAGTGGCAATGCAACGGAAAACACCGTCACCATCACAGGCGGCACGCTCTCGGGTCGCGTCTACGGCGGCAAGGCGGAGGGCACGGGCGCGGCGCGAAATAATCACGTCACCGTGCGCCTTGCCGATACGACGCATCAAATCAACGGACTGATCGTCGGCGGCACGGCCACTGCTCCGACGAGCGCGATCACGGGCAACTCGGTATCATTCGAGGGCGGCTATATCGGCATAGGCGGAGCTGCTGTCGGCGGTTTTGCCGATGCTTCTCATACGGGCGACCTGAAAAACAACACCTTCACGCTCAAGGGCGGCGAAGTCTCCATGGGCATGGGCGCGCTGGCGCGAGAAGGCAGCGGTACGGTCGGCGGCGACAGCGCCGCAGACGGCAATCATGCCATCGTCGAAGGCGGCAAAGCGTACTATGGCGTATGCGGCGGTATGGCCATGGGCGCGGGCAAAGTGTCGTATAATACGACCACAATTTCAGGCGGCGAAGTCGAGACGGCGGCAATCGGCGGCTGGCATAACTTCAGCGATGGAAACGGCACCGCCATCATCCGCCGCAACAGCGTCACGATCACCGGCGGCAGCGTCAAGGGGTTTGTCCACGGCGGGATCAGCGAGGGCGCAGGAACCGTGACGGAAAACACCGTCACGATCACAGGCGGCACGCTTGCCGCCAACGACGATGGAAGCTGTACGCAAGTCTACGGCGGCTATGTCAGAGGAAACGGCAAGGCGACGGGAAATATAGTGAATCTCGGCGATGCGACGCACGACCGCCTCGCGGAGGGTACGAACCTCGAACATGCGATTCTCTACGGCGGCAACAAGACAGATGATGTGACGGGCAACACCTTGAACGTCTACGCGAAGAACGCCGTCGTCCACTCCGTGAAAAACTTCGACAAATACGTGTTCCACCTCAAGGGCGATGCAGCGAGCGCTGCCCCCATGCTGACGCTCAAGGCGACGGACGGCTTCGGCGCTCTCGTCGATTGGGACAAACTCAGCCTTGATGCGGCAAATGCCGCCAACACGCAGGCGATCGGCAAGGCGACGCTCCTCAAGAGCGAGACAGCGAACGCACTGAAATTCAAGAGCTATGCGGCAAAGAGCCAAACGAGCGGCGACTACGAAACGACGCTTCGCACCGATACGAATGCGGCGACGGCGTCATCCGTCCTCCTCGACTACAACCGCTTCCGGAACAATACGGCTGTCTACGACGGCACGACCGCCGCCACACCGCTTGCAGGCGGCACGAGCGAAATCTATGGCGGCATCTCCTACAAGGGAAATACGGCGGCAAACAACCATCTGACGATCACGGGACTGCCGTCGGGCGGCGTCACGGCGGCCTATGGAGGCAAGGCCACGAACGGTGCGGGCGGCGCGACAGGCAACCGCGTGACCGTCAGCGCGACAGGCGCAGAGAAGATCGGCAGTGTCTACGGCGGCTATACCTCGGGCACGGGCGCAGTCACGGGCAACACCGTGACCTTCTCGGGCGGCGCGACGCTGCACGATCTCATGGGCGGGCGCATCGACAACGCCGCCAGCCATGCCAACGCGACGGGCAACACCGTCACCATCACGGGCGGCAGCATCGGCGGCAATGTCTACGGCGGCTATACCTCGGGCACGGGAAAGACCACGGGCAACACCGTGAATCTCGGCGACGGCACGGCTGCGACGCTCGCCGCAGGCACACATACGGAAGATACAGCACTCTACGGCGGCAACAAGTCGGACGATGCGAGGGGCAACACCTTGAACATCTACGTCAAGGATGCCGCCGTCAAGAGCGCAGAGAACTTTGAAAACTACACGTTCCACCTGACCGACCACATCACCGCGGACAAACCTTCGAGCGGCAAGATTGACGACAGCTACACCGAGAGCCGCGGCACGATGCTCACGCTCAAAGGCGTGAACGGACTCGGTGGACAGGAAATCGACTGGAACAAGGTCACGGTCGACACGTCGAAGCTCTCCGCCGACAAGACGCTCGGCACGCTCACGCTCATGAAGAGCGAGACAGCGGGCGCACTGAAATTCAAGAACTACGCGGCGAAAGGCTACGAGACGGGAACGACGAGCGGCGACTACGAAATCGTCCAGCGCACGGATACGAACACGGGCACGGCGAGCGCTGTCCTCATCGACGCCAACCGTTTCCGCAAGGGCAGTGTCACCTATGACGGCGTGCATGATGCCAAGACGTACGGCGGCATTTCCTACGGCGGACATACGACGGAGAACAATGCGATCACCGTCACGGGAGTCGCAGAAGGCAAGACCATCAAGTACATCTCGGGCGGGCGCACGGAAGGATCGGCGGGCGACGCCAAGAACAACACGGTGCACATCGAAAGTACCGCATACAAAAATGCCGCCCGGACTGCTGCGGGCACGGGCACGATCGAAAATGTCTACGGCGGCTTCATCGGCAGCGCCAAGAATGCGGACAGCGCCACGGGCAACACCGTCGCCCTCTCGGGCGGCATCGTGAAGACCGTCTACGGCGGCTACACGCGCGGCACGGGCAAGACCACGGGCAACACCGTGAGATTCACGGGCGGCACGGTCACGGGCACGATCTACGGCGGCAGTGATGCCAAGGACGTGAAGGAAAACACCCTCGTCGTCAGCGGCGAGCGCACGGCCGGACAGATCGCAAACTTCGAGAAGCTCCACTTCGACGCGGACATGGCGAAGGCGGACGACACGCTCCTGACGCTCAAGGGCGGCGCGGCGACAGCGGGTCTGAACTGGCAGAAGCTCGAAGCCTCGGGATTGAACGAAAATCGCCTCAAGACGCTGACCTCGCCCTTCACAGAAAAATTGTTCTCGCTCATGGAAAATGCAAAGGGACTCGACTTCGGCACGACATACGACAAGGCGAAGGAAAAGACCGTCGGCGACTATGAATACACGATTGACACGGATACGAAGGGCGCGGCAGCACAAAAAGTCGTTGTCCGCGGCTTCCGGTTCCAGAACAACGGCGATGCCAAGTATGAAACGGGCGACAACAAAGCCGCCTGGGGCGGACGCTCTCTCATCGGCAACACCGTGCAAAGGAACAAGCTGACCGTCACAGGCGGCACACTCGAAAGCGCCTACGGCGGCCTGAATGCCAAGGGAAATGTCACAAGCAGCACGCTCGTCCTCGCAGGCGGCACGGTCAAAAATGCCTACGGCGGCTTCGCCGAAAGCACAGGCAATGCGACGGCGAACATCGTCGATGTGCGAAAGGACACGCAGGCGGCAATCTGCGGCGGTCATGCCGCCCAAGGCGAAGCGTCGGACAACATCCTCCATCTAGGAGCCGTCACCATCGGTGCAGACGTCTGCGGCGGCGTCGGAAAGAAGACCGAAGGCAACATCATCAACCTCCATGGCACGAAGATCCACGGCACGGTCACGGGCGGCACAGCGCCTGTCGCCCCGGGCGGCAAGGCGAACATCCTCGCCATCCGCTCCGCCGGCACGGAGATCCATGACTTCACAGGCGTGCAGAACCTCAAGTTCTACCTGCCCGAAGGAGCGACTTCCTCCATGGCGACGATGCTCAAGCTCGGCGTCAAGGACAAGGACATCCGCGGACTCCACGTTGACGTCGACTTCTCGGGCGCAGCGAAGCGGCTGCAGCAGAACGAGACGTTCAGCCTCATGAAGCTCGCCAAAGGCGGCACGTTGACGACCGACGAGAAGATTGCAGGCGAGATCACGGGCACGCAGGGCGTATCGCTCGATTACAAGTTCAGCGTGCGCAGGAAGAACGCGGACGAGATCATCGCCGCCGTCGAAGAAACATCGCTCAAGAATGAGACGAAATCCCTCGTTGAGACGAGGACAACAGCAACGGACGTCTTGGGCGGCGGCATGAGCCTGCTCGCCGATGCAGGCATCGCCTCCGCTGTCACAGCAGCCGCCGCAAACGCGCAGGCGGGTGCCTATACATCATGGGCGGCGCAGGGCTGCTCCTCCATGCGCGTGCATTCCGGCTCCTACGTCGACACGCACGGCTACACGCTGAACGTCGGCTTCGCGCGCAAGCAGACGACGAAGGACGGCGTCCTCACCTTCGGCCCCTTCGTCGAATACGGCAGGGCGAGCTACGATTCCTACCTTGAGGATGCGGCCGCCACGCACGGCGACGGCAAGGTCAGCTACATCGGTGCAGGCCTTCTCGCAAGGCAGGACTGGAAGAGCGGATTCTACCTCGAAGGCAGCGTTCGCGGCGGCCGCCTCAAGAGCGACTACGCGGGCATCGTTGCCAAGAAAGCCACGAGCTACGACATCTCAAACCCCTACTACGCGATTCACCTTGGCATAGGAAAAGAACGGATGCTCCGCGCGGGAGATTCGCTCGAAACGTACCTCAAGTACTTCTACTCGCATCAAAGCGGCGCGAGCGCCAAACTCTCGACGGGAGAAGACTACGACTTCGATGCCGTCAACTCACATCGCCTGCGCCTCGGCGCTCGCTATGCGCATGACATGGGCGAAAATGGCCGTTTCTACGCGGGTCTTGCCTGGGAGTATGAATTCGAGGGCGAGGCGCGCGCCACCTACCAGGGCATGACGACGCCAAGCCCGTCGCTCAAGGGCACGAGCACCATGCTCGAACTCGGCTACCGCTTCGCGCCGAAGAACAGCCGCATCAGCTGTGACATCAATGTCAGCGGCTGGCAGGGCAAGCGTGAGGGCTTCGCCGGAAGCGTCGGTCTCCACTGGGCATTTTGACGAAAGCCTTGCAAAGCATAGAAAAAGAAGCTGCCGCGCGGCAGCTTCTTTTTCTATGCTCTTTACAGCCTTCTCTCGATCCCCATCTCACAGTCGGAACTTCTGCACACCTTGCTGCAGCTGCTCGGCCAGATGCGCGAGCGTCTGGCTGGCGGCGGCGATCTCCTCGGTCGAGGCCGCCTGCTCCTCCGATACGGCGGAGACGTCGGTCGCCTTCTGCTGCACCGTATGCGAGACCTCGTTGATCTCCTGCACGGCAGCCGCCGTCTCGGCGCAGCTCTTCTGCACCTTCTCGCTGATCTTGACGACGGACTCGATCTCGCCCTCAAGCTCCTCGACGAGCCCCATGATGCGGCGGAACTTCTCGCCCGCTTCTTTGACCTCTCGCACATTCTCGCGCACATCGTCCTGCTGGCTCTTCGTCAGCGAGAATACATGCTCGATTTCTTCCGAGTTCTTGCCGATGACTGTGCCGATCTCCTGCGCCGCCTGTTCGCTCTGCTCGGCGAGCTTTCGCACCTCGTCGGCGACGACGGCGAAGCCCTTGCCCTGCTCGCCCGCACGCGCCGCCTCGATCGCGGCATTCAAGGCGAGGAGTTTCGTCTGTCCCGAAATGTTCGTGATGACCTCATTAATCTCCGCGATATTCTTCGAGCCGTCGTAGAGGTTCTGCACAGCCTCGCCGACCTTTACGGAGTTCGCCGCGAGGCTGTCGACGCCCGCGACCGCCTTTTCCAGCACAGCGCGGCCTTCGCGCGTCGCCTCAGCCGTCGTCTCAGCAACCTTCGTCGATTCACCGACCACCTTGGCGATGTCCTCGGTCTGCGCGCCCATGTTGTGCGCGACCTCGTTCGCCATCTCCGCGATGTCGCTCTGCTCTGCCGCGCGCTCGGCAATATCGACGACAGCTTCCGCCGCCGACTGCGACGCGTTCGCCGTCTGCGTAGAGCTTGCCGTCAATTCCTCGGACGATGCTAACACCTGCTCTGCGGCTTTCGATGTACCTTCGACCATCTTCCGAAGCGTCGCGACCATCTCGCTCGAACTCGTCTGCAGCACGCCGATCTCGTCGGCGCGATCGCTTGCGGGCAGCTTGTGCGTGAGGTCGCCCTTGGCGATAAAGCTCATCGTCTCAGACAAGGCTTTGATCGGCGAAATCATGCCCGTGAGGAAATAGTAGACGATGCCGCCCAAGAGAGCCAGCGCCACGAGGCAGATCCCCACGATGGCATAGAGCATCTTCGTCGCAGCGGCGAACGCCTCGGACTGCGGCACCTCAATGACGACATGCCAGCCCGTCGAAGGAATCGGCACCGTTTGGTAAAACTTCTGCACGCCCTCGAACTCTTCTTCGAGCATCTGCGGCTTGTCGGATGTGAACTTCGCGGCAAGCTCCTTGTACTTGCCGCCGTTCATCTCCGCAAGCGGCGCGTCGTCAATCTGAAATTTCTTATGATAGATGAACTCGCTCCTTGGGCCGAGGACGGCAATCGAACCGTGCTCGCCGACCTTGACGTCCTTGAGCATTCCTGTCAGAGATTCGACCGAAACATCCGTGCCGATGACGGCGACAAGCTCGCCGCCGTGGCCGCGTATCGCCTTGCTCAGCGTCACGATGATCGCGCCGTCGGCGGCGTTCTTGTAGACGTCGGAAAACTGCACGCCGTCCGAGGCAGCAGCACTCTTGTACCAATCGCGCGTACGCGGATCCCATGTGGGCGGATACTCCTGGCTCGTCACATGCGAGCCGTCAGGACGCCCGACAAGAAAGCCGTAGACGCCATTGCAGCGCCCCAGCTCGTCAACCGTTCCCTGCAGCGCCTCATTCGCTGGCATGCCGTCCGCCCAACTCGTGCCGAGAGCATTCAAGAGAGCGACCTGCTCGCAGATATTGCCGTCGATTTCCTCAGCATAGCGATTGGCGCGCTGCTCCATGCCGACCTCCGTCGCCGCCCTGAGGCCTGCGCTCGCCATCAGGTCGATGATGACCCCCATGACGATGAACACGACGAGCAGCGGCACGCCAACGCCCGAAAGCATCTTCGGTTTGAGTTTCATAATCCTTCCCCTCCGTAGAAATTATAGAAATTTTCCGTACATATCGCACGATAAAAAATGGGATGCCCACGAACACGCATCCCATTTCCTCATACGTTTCTATTCTTTTATCGTCTTTTTCACATTTTTCTAAAGGGAAAACCAAGATTTTTCCAAATTAAATATCCATCGGCTCGATTTTCTCGTCCTGCATGAACTTCGCGAGCTTCTTGACGCCGCGCATGACTTCGTAGTAGCTCTCTGGCGTCAGCGACTGCGGGCCGTCGGATAGTGCCTTCGCCGGATTCGGGTGCATCTCCATGATGAGTCCGTCTGCGCCAGCGGCGATCGAGGCGAACGCCATCGGGCGCACGAAGCGCCACTTGCCTGTGCCGTGGCTCGGATCGGCGATGATGGGAAGGTGCGACAGGTGCTTGATGGCGGCGACGGCGCTGAGATCGAGCGTGTTGCGCGTGTACGTCTCGTAGGTGCGGATGCCGCGCTCGCAGAAGATCACGTTCGGATTGCCCTCGTTCATGATGTACTCGGCGGCATTGAGCCACTCGTCGATCGTCGCCGCGAGGCCGCGCTTGAGCATGACGGGCTTCGTGCCGCGTCCGACCTCCTTCAAGAGGCGGAAGTTCTGCATGTTGCGCGCTCCGATCTGCAGGACGTCAGCATACTCGGAAACGAGTCCGACGTTCTCGACCTCCGTGACCTCAGTGACGACCTTGAGTCCCGTCTTCTCGCGCGCCTCGGCGAGGAGCTTCAAGCCTTCCTCTTCAAGACCTTGGAAGGAGTACGGCGATGTGCGCGGCTTGTACGCGCCGCCGCGCAGGAACTCGGCGCCGCCCTTCTTGACGATCTCAGCAGCCTCCATGAGCTGCTCGCGCGACTCGACGGCGCACGGCCCCGCCATGACGACGGGCGTTCCCGCACCGATCTTGACGCCGTCGACATCGACGACCGTCGGCATCGGATGGAACTCACGGCTCGCGAGCTTGTAGCTCTTGGAGATGGCGACACTCTGCTCGACGCCCGCCATCGCGTCGATCGCCAAGGAGCCCATGCGGCGCTTGTCGCCGATGACGCCGACGATCTTCTGCTGTGCGCCCTCCATGATCTTCGCCTCAAGCCCTACGCCGTTGATCGCATGGATGACTTCCTTGATGTTTTCCGCCGTTGCGTCCGGATTCATAATGATGACCATAAAGATGCTCCTTTCAAATTTGCAGCCGTCAGCACGGGAAACGCGCCGAGGGTGCGCAGCCAGATGCTCTTTTGGCGCACCGCTTCAACTGAAGCGGCAAGCCCGACGGCATCCGCCTCCAACTCAAAGAAAAAGATATACGCTCCAAGCTCCGTGCGTGCGGGGCGCGACTCGATGCGCAGCATGTTCACGCCGCGCACGGCAAACTCCTGCAAGACCTCGCACAAGCTGCCCGCATGCTTGCCGTCAATCTGGCAGATTACCAAGAGCTTCTCAGGCACAGGTTCATTCGAAAAACGAAGCGCCGGCGGCTTTTTCCCCGCACGCTCAACGAGGAAGAAGCGCGTGCAGTTCGCCATCGTGTCCTGTATGTCCTCGGCCACGGGATAAAGCCCGTACAGCTCGCCCGCACGCGCCGTGCAGATGGCGGCGCAGCCGTCCTCGGGACGGCTCAGGGCGACGAGGCGAGCCGCCTCCGCCGTCGAGGAGACTGCGACGAGGCGAGCCGCCGCATGGTGCTCCTTCAAGTAGGCGCGACACTGCGAGAGCGGCTGCGCATGAGAGATGATGCTTCGCACCTCGGTTTTCGGGTACTTCATCATCAGCTCGTTGCGCACGCCCCAGATGAGTTCCAAATTCACGGCGAAGGCTTCGCTCGAGCTCAAGGTGTCGAGCGTGATGTTCACCGAACCTTCGAGCGAATTTTCCACCGGCACGAGCGCTCCCTGCACCTGCCCCTCCTCCACCGCCGAAAGCGCCTGAAAGATGGCAGGAAAGGGCAGAAGCTCGCGCGGCTCATCGAGAAGCCCGTTCAAATGAAGCGCCGCCGCCTCACTGTGCGTACCCAGAGGGCCGAGAAAGCCCAATGTGTCCATTACCCGCCTCCTTCTCCACTCAGAAAGCACGGATAAATCCCGTGCCGCCTTACGAAAAAGCCCCCTTGAGCAAGGACGCCAAGGGGGCAGATTGCTGAAAACGCTTCTATATTATCACAGAAACGACAGCTTTGCAAGTTTACAGTTCACGAGTTTACAGTTTGTCTGTCGTGATTGTTCAGATGAGATTTCAAAGCAAATCCTCACGCCTTGCCGAAGTCTGACGATCGGCCCGCGCATTCGACCCAATGACTGTTCGAAGATTCATAGTGAATCCCGACGCATAATCTTCTCATAGGATTTACAGGGAGCAATGTTTCCTTACGATTTTATCCCGTACTGCGGCACATAGCGGATATAGATGCGCCCGTCCTCCCCTTCTTCCACTTTCGCGCATACTTCGTAGAGATCATGGATGAATGTCTCCGTCAAAAGCTCGCGCGGCGTGCCAGCTCCCACGATGCGCCCCTTCTGTATGGCGATGAGACGATCGCAATAAAGCGCGGCGATGTTGAGGTCATGGATCGCCGCGACGACGGTGAGATCGAGCCGCTTTACAATATCCATAATCTGCAGCTGATACTTAATGTCCAGATGATTGGTCGGCTCGTCGAGGATCATGCACTCGGCCTCCTGCGTCAGAGCACGCGCAAGAATCACGCGCTGCTGCTCTCCGCCCGAGAGACTTGAGAAGCTGCGTTCTGCACAATCGTCCATGCCGACGGTACGAAGCGCCCGATGCGCGATTGCATAATCGTCCGCATTGTCACGGTCAAAAAGACGCTTGTGCGGCGAGCGCCCCATGAGCACGACGTCGAGCACGCTGAAGTCGAAGCTGTAGAAATTATGCTGCGCCACGACAGAGATCTGCTGTGCGGACTCTCGATGAGACATCTCATCAAGCGCGCGTCCGTTCAGTGTGATCGTCCCTGCGGTCGGCTTCTGTACGCGATAGAGGCATTTCAAAAACATACTCTTGCCACTGCCGTTGGGACCGATGATGCCGAGAAATTCCTTCGGCTTCAGATGAAGATCCAACCCCTTGAGGATCTCCTTGTTTCCGATGAAGAGTTTTACCGCCTCCGCGAGTATCTCCATATCACTGCCCTCCGAATCCATAGGTGCGCTTCACCATGAGGTAGATGAATGCGGGTGCGCCCACAAGTGCGATCAGGATGCCGATCGGCAGCTCCGTATGTGGAATGAGAACGCGGCAAAGCCCGTCGGCGACGACGAGGAAGATTGCACCCACGAGAGCGCTCACGGGGATGAGGCGCCTATGATCGGTACCGACGAGCATCCGCACGACATGGGGAACGACCAGACCGACGAAGCCGATCATGCCCGCAGCAAAGACGGCGAAGCCGACGACGAGCGCACTGACGATCAGATAGCCTTGCCGATAGGCATGAAGATCGGTGCCGAGCGTGATCGCGGACGCATCGCCGAGCAGCATGAGGTTGAGAATACGGCTCTGCGACCAGAAAAAGAGAACCGCGAGCAGGGAAATGCCGCCGAGCAGCGCGATATGCTCCCACTTTGCTCCCGCGAGACTGCCCATCATCCAGTAGGTGATCGTCTGAATGCCCTCCTTGTCGTTGGCAAAATAGACAATGAAGCTCGAAAAGGCGCTGCACACAGCGCTGAGCGCCATGCCGCCGAGCAGCAGCTTCATCGCATTCGCACGTCCGCCGATGTTCGCGATGAATAAAACCGCGAGAGAAATGGCAAATGCACCCAAAAATGCGGCGATGCCGACGGCATTTTCGCCGAGCGCCGCGCCGACGCCAAGCAGGATGGCGAAGGTCGCGCCAAGAGACGCGCCCGCCGAGATGCCGAGGATGTAAGGATCGGCGAGAGGATTCTTCACAATCGCCTGCATGATGACGCCGCAGGTGGCAAGGCCCGCGCCGATGATGGCGGCGAGCAAAAGGCGCGGCAGGCGAAGCAGCCAGACGATGTCATGGACAGGACCCTTGCCCGCCATGTCGATGGGCGTGCCGCTCTGTATTTGATCGAGAAGCGCAGCGGCGATCGCATCGGGCGGCAGATCGACCGTTCCGATGGAGAGCGCCCAGAAGAGTGCGCCAATGAGAAGCGCTGTGAGCAGGGCTAAGAGGGCAAGAAGCCCCGCGCGTGAAAAAAATGCTTGCATAGATTATTCTCCATATATCTCGGGATACAGCCCATGGGCAAAGATCGTGATGCCGTCGTAAGTGCGAATCCCCGCACTGTAGACCGCATAGAGCGGCGCCGTATAGATGCGTCTCTCTTTTACACAGACGAGCGAGCTAAGCGCCGGATTCTCATAGAGGCGTGCGAGGATCGCATCCTCGTTGCCATAGTCGTTTTCGATGACAACGAGGAAGATCGCGTCGGGGTTCAGCTCGATCATCTCTTCCATGCTGAGACTCGTGCCGTCCGCCGCCAGATGCTCGGCGCCGAGCGCCCGAAGCATATCGCCTGCGAGCGTATCTTTGCCATAGGTACGAATCTCCTTGCCCATAAGCTCGATGACGAGAGCGCGCGGACGTTTTTCTCGGTGGGCGGTCTTTTCAGCGACAAATGAGATTTCATGCTGCATCTCGCCGATGAGAGTCTCGGCACGATCTTCCCGTCCGAAGATGCGGCCGAGATTTCGGATGTCCTCGCACTCCTGCGCGATGGTCTTCGTCTTTGTCATGCGTGCAGACGCCGGTGCGATGTAAGTGTGCACGCCGCGCCCCGCCCAAAACGTTGTAGAGCGCAGTACCTTCGGAGAGAAGGTGGACGCCCAGCCGACGATGAGGTCGGGCTGCATCATGAGAATCGTCT
>ERZ772967.1327-NODE-1327-length-17266-cov-9.278020_pt1 | contig 17266 bp, 17 predicted proteins | sample MGYA00511677_ERZ772967 | MGnify/ENA primary metagenome ERZ772967 (study PRJEB29015, sample SAMEA2737931) | human oral metagenome | biome: human oral; feature: human-associated habitat; material: dental | place: China | collected 2146 ...
CCAGCCAGGCTGCGGAGGCCCGCCATGCGGCTGGCCGGGCAGCCGAGGCGCAGGCCGCCGCTGCCCGCAGGGGGCAGCCCGGCGCTGCCGCTGCACCAGCCGGCCAGCCGGGCGCTGCTGCAACCCATCCCGGTGGCGCACAGCCGCTGCCCAAACCGCTGCCGATGGCCCAGGCCCGCCAGTCCGCGCCGGCCGACCGGCCCGACGTGCTGGCCCGCCTGATCGACCAGGTGGATGCCCCGGCCAAGGGGGGCAAGACGCCGCCCGCCCAGCAGCAGCGGCGCTTCCTCGTGCAGGTGGGGGCCTACAGCAATGTGAAGAGCGCCCGTGCCGCCGTCGACCGTGTCAGCCGGGCAGGCTTCACCGCCTATCAGGAAACCGTCAAGTCCGGCAATGCCGACTGGATCCGGGTACGTGTCGGCCCCTTCGGCTCCCGCGAGGATGCCGAGCGGGCCCAGCAGGCCCTGAAACAGGCCGGCGTGACCGCCGCGCTGATCGCGCTCTAGTCATTTCGTCATTCCATTTCCCGTCATTCCTCCCGGAGCAGAACATCCCATGTCCACCTGGTTTGCCGACGCGACCCTCTGGGACTGGACCATCGGTGTGGTGGCCCTCCTGTCCATCGCCCTGGGCCTGTGGCGTGGCTTCATCCGCACGGCATTCGGGCTGGCCGCCTGGGTGATCGCCTTCGTGTTCACCGGTCTGGTGGCCAGTGCGCTCCGGCCCTGGGTGGCCGGCATCAGCATGCCGCCGGTGGTGCTCGAGGTGCTGGTGTTCCTCGTGCTGTTCATTCTCTGCAAGTGGGCGGGCTTCATGGTCAGCCGGGCGATGCGTGCCATCGGCCTGGGCGGGCTGGACCGCTTCTTCGGGGCGGTCCTGGGGGCTGCCCGCGCCGCGGTGATCGTCATGGTGCTGGCCATGGCCGCCACCATTGCCATCAACCAGGGGGTGGCGCCCCCGGGGCTCTCCTGGCAGAAGGCGCACGCCAGGCCGCTGCTGGATGTGCTCTCGGCCGTAGGCTTCCAGTTCCTAGCGCAGAATGCGCAGGGGGCCCGCGGGGCCTGACGGCGCTCCCCGCAGATTCCGGCAGGGGTGGCGCCAGCACCCGCTGCCAGCAGTTTTCAGCCGGGCAGGGTGGATGGCGGCAGCCCTGCCGGCCGTGCGAATGGTCGAGCCGTTCCTTTCTGCATCGAGGTGGGGACCGATATGTGCGGAGTTCTGGGTCTGGCGGGGCAGTCGCCCGCCAATCAGCTGTTGTATGACGGACTGCTGCTGCTGCAGCACCGGGGGCAGGATGCTGCCGGCATTGCCACCTGCAGTGGCCGCAACTTTGCGGTGCACAAGGACAGTGGCCTGGTGCGCGATGTCTTTCGTACCCGCAACATGCGGGCGCTCCCGGGCAACACCGGCATCGGCCATGTGCGCTACCCCACGGCCGGATCGGCCGTCTGTTCGGAGGAGGCCCAGCCCTTCTATGTGAATGCGCCATTCGGCATCACCTTTGCCCACAACGGCAACCTCACCAACACCGAACAGCTCAAGCAGGAGTTGTTCCAGCGCGACCGTCGCCACATCAACACCGATTCCGACTCGGAAGTGCTGCTCAACGTGCTGGCACACGAGCTGGACAACGAGGCCCGCGGTGTGTCGCTCGACCCGGACACCATCTTCCGGGCCGTGGCCACCCTGCATCGTCGGGTGCGCGGCGCCTATGCCTGCGTGGCCGAGATCTCCGGCTACGGCCTGCTGGCCTTCCGTGATCCCATGGGCATCCGGCCGCTCTGCTATGGCGTGGCCGAGGCACCGAATGGCCAGACCGAATATCTGATCGCCTCCGAATCGGTGGCGCTGGAGGGCATGGGGTTTCGGCTGGTGCGTGATCTGGCGCCCGGTGAGGCCGTGTTCATCGACATGGACGGCAACTTCCACAGCCGCCCGTACGAACAGGCCGGGCCGCTCACGCCCTGCATCTTCGAGTATGTCTACTTTGCGCGCCCCGATTCGGTCATCGACGGCGCCTCGGTGTACGACGTGCGCCTGAAGCTGGGCGAGAACCTGGCCGAATCGGTGGCCCGGCAGATGCACACCGGCGACATCGATGTGGTCATCCCCATTCCCGAAACTTCGCGCCCTTCGGCCATGCAGCTGGCCAGCCGGCTGGGGCTGAACTACCGCGAGGGGTTCATCAAGAACCGCTACGTCGGCCGCACCTTCATCATGCCGGGGCAGTCGGTGCGCCGCAAGTCGGTGCGCCAGAAGCTCAACGCCATGAGCATCGAGTTTCGGGGCAAGAACGTGCTGCTGGTGGATGATTCCATCGTGCGCGGCACCACCTCGCGCGAGATCGTGCAGATGGCCCGCGAGGCCGGCGCCAACAAGGTGTTCTTCGCCTCGGCCGCGCCGCCGGTACGTTTCCCCAACGTGTACGGCATCGACATGCCCACGCGCAGCGAGCTGATCGCCCACGGGCGCGACGACGAACAGATTCGCGAGGCCATCGGCGCCGACGCGCTGCTCTACCAGTCGATCGACGCCATGAAACAGGCCGTACTGGATGCCGGCACCCACGCCCGCCAGTTCGAGGCTTCCTGCTTCGACGGCCAGTACTGCACCGGCGATGTCACGCCCGAGTGGCTGGCTGCGCTGGAGGCCAGCCGCAGCCGGGCGGGGTGAGGTGGGTTGGCCCATCAGGCTTGCAGCGGGGACGGGCCAGGTTGTCGGGGAATGTGTTCATGACACGCTCCATGGTGTGCTGATAGTCGTTTTTCGCATATCGGCGGCGGCGTGCTGTTTGCTTCCGGAGTAACCTGCACACGCTGAACCCTCTTTTCTTCGTTTTTTACGCTTTCATTATGTCTGCAGATTCTTCCGCTTCCGACAAGCCCGCTGCCGCGGCTGCTTCCCATGCAACGTCCGCCACCGGCCATGCGGCACCGGCCGCTTCCGGTGGTGCATCCTCTGCCGGCCACACGGCACCGGTCGCTTCCGGTGGTACATCCTCCGCCGGCCGCGCGGCACCGGCTGTTTCAGGTGATACATCCGCCGGCCACACGGTCCCGGGTGTTTCAGGCACGACACCTTCCGCCAGCGATGCGACAGTGGCTGCATCGGGCCGGGCTCCCTGGCAGGTGCGTCTGGCCGGCGTGCAGCCCGAGACGCTGGCGGTCCGTGCCGGCTACGACGCCGGCCCCTATGGCGAGCACACCGAGCCCATCTATCTCAGCTCCAGCTTCATGCACGACGATGCGGCCCATGCGGCGGCCAAGTTTGCGGGCGAGGTCGATGGCTTCATCTATTCGCGCTTTCGCAATCCCACCGTGCGGGTCTTCCAGGACCGGCTGGCTGCGCTGGAAGGGGCAGAATCCTGCATGTCGGCCGCATCCGGCATGGCAGCCATCCATGCGGTGATCATGAGCCTGACCGGGGCAGGGGATCACATCGTCTGTTCGCAGGCGGTGTTCGGCACCACGGTGAGCGTGCTGGGGCTGTTCGAGCGTTACAACGTCAGCACCACCTATGTGAAGATCGATGACCTGGCCGCCTGGGAGGCCGCCATCCGGCCGGAGACCCGCTTCCTGTTCGTCGAAAGCCCGGCCAACCCGTCCACCGAGATCGCCGACATCCGCGCGCTGGCCAGACTGGCCCACGACCGCGGCATCCTGCTGGTGGTGGACAACACCTTCTGCACCCCGGCCCTGCAGCAGCCGCTGAAGCTGGGGGCCGACATCGTCGTGCACTCGGCCACCAAGTATCTGGATGGCCAGGGCCGTGTGATGGGGGGCGCCGTGCTGGGCTCCAATCCCTACATGAAGGACAGGCTGGAGCCCGTGCTGCGTCACACCGGCCCGGCCCTGTCGGCCTTCAACGCCTGGATCCTGCTGGGCGGCCTGCAGACGCTGCCGGTGCGCATGCGGGCCCAGTCCGACAATGCACTGGCCGTGGCCCGCTGGCTGGAGGCACAGCCGGGCGTGAAGCGCGTTTTCTACCCCGGTCTGGAAAGCCATCCGCAGCACGCGCTGGCCGTGTCGCAGCAAAGCGGCTTCGGCCCGGTGCTGGCCTTCGAGGTCGTGGGTGATACACCCGAGGTGGCGCGCCAGAATGCCTGGGCCGTGGTCAACGGCTGCCGTGTCATTTCCGTCACGGCCAACCTCGGGGATGTGAAGACCACCATCACCCACCCGGGCAGCACCACCCATGCCCGGATGAGCCCCGAAGCCAAGGCGGCAGCCGGTATCGGCGAGGGGCAGCTGCGCATGGCCATCGGGCTCGAATCGCCCGAAGACATCTGCGCCGATCTGGCCCGCGGGCTGGCCCACGTGGTGTCCTGAGCGTTTGTCCCGCGTGCAGGAACCGTGTGCAGGGGCTGTGCAGGGGTTGGTGTGCAGGGGCTGTGCGCAGGGGTTGTGCGCAGGAGGGGCGTGCGGGCTGTGTCGCATGGGGCTGTGTCGCGCGGGGCAACGCCATGTCTTTCGGGATACGCAGCGAATGTGGCCCACAATCCGGGCTCCGGGCGGCGCAAAGGCTGTACCATGGCACCGCCGGCATCCGCTGGCGGGCTGGCAGTGTCTGCTGCCGGCCTGTCCACCTCGTCCGTCCGGCGATACCTGCCGCCGGGCGACACCGTTCGGGCGATACAGTCCGGGCATCGGCCCCCGGGCTGTGGCCTGCGGGCGATGGCCGGCGTCTTCTTTCAAGGAAATCCTCATGCCGATTTTTTCCCGCGCTCCCTCTCGCCTGCTGACCGCCTGCGCTGCAGCCGCCTTCCTTGCAGCCTGCGCCGCCCAGGCCGGCAGTACCGATACCCCGGCCATGGCAGGCCATGAGCATGTTGCAGCTTCCACGCCGGGGGCCATGCAGGCGCCGGCCGATGCGGGTGCGCCAGCCGCCACCGAAGCAAAGGCCGTCTGGGTCGACGTGCGCACGCCGGCCGAGTACCAGGCCGGCCACCTCGAGGGTGCCCACAACATTCCGGTCGAAGACATCGTCAGCCAGATCCACACCGTGGCCCCCGACAAGAACACCCCGGTGATGCTCTACTGCAAGAGCGGACGCCGTGCCGAGCGGGCCCGCCAGGCCCTGACGGCCGAGGGCTACACCCACGTCGAGAACCGCGGCGGCTACGAAGACCTCGTCAGACAGCTGGGCGCACAGTAAGACGCACAGACAACGGCGAACCGCAGTTCATGCACTGCGGTTACACCCAAACGCCCGGAACCCTACCGACGGGACCACACCGTCTGGCTGCACCAGCCTCGCCGGCAGTGTCAACCGCGCCAGTCCTGCCAGCTGCGCCGGCCACGTCAACTGCGCCAGCTGCTCCATGGCTGTTCGTCCCCTGATGTTGTTTTTCCGTGCAACGCGCCGTCGCTGTCCGCGCACGCCCGATGCCGGCCGGCTGGCCAGTGCCGCCGCTGGAGCGGGCTGTGTCCGGCGCACCGGCGGCGCCTCTCATGCCGCCACCCACAATGCTGCTTCCAACACATCGGGATTCGAACAGGGAGCAGGACAATGGCGTTGCTGGCAGCAAAAACCCAGCGGGTGCTGGCTACAGGGGTATACAGCGGTCTGGCCGTGACCGCGCTGCTCGGCGCAATCGCGCTGGGCAATGGGGTGCGACTGGCACTGACAACGCCGCTCACCGCCGTCAGCTCCTCGCCGCAGCCGACGGTGACGGCGCGCATCGACGCCGAACCGCTGCGCGAAGTGCCCACCGGTCTGCTCGGCGAAGTGGCCGGCGTCGCCCAGGCCCGGGACTTCACCCTGGTGCTGGGCGCCGACGGCCGTTTGTGGGCACGTGGCCTCAACACCCGCGGCCAGCTGGGGGTGGGCATTGCCCAGACCGTGGTGGCCGATTTCCTGCCGCTGCCCGGCCGTGAATATCAGGCCGTGGCCGCCGGGGGTTCGCATGCGCTGGCCCTCGACCGCCATGGCAACCTCTGGGTCTGGGGCGATGACCGCTACGGCCAGCTGGGCAATGGCCAGACCAGCCATGCCCCGCAGGACCGCCCCATCTGGATTGCGCGCGACATCGTGGCCATTGCGGCCGGTGACCGTCACAGCCTGGCGGTGCGCCGTGACGGCACGCTGCTGGCCTGGGGCGAGAACCGCTGGGGCGAAGTGGGCAACGGCGCGCAGGAGGTGGTCACCTCCCCAACGCCGGTCGGCCAGGGCTTTGCCAGCGTGGCCGCCGGAGCCGGCTACTCGATGGCCATCGACCGCAAGGGACGCCTGTGGGCCTGGGGCCGCGGCGAGGGTGGCCGGCTGGGTACGGGTGACGAAAAGGACCAGCCACGCCCGGTGCAGATCGGCGAGAACTTCAGCAAGGTCACGGCCGCCACGGCCCAGTCCTTTGCCATCCGTCGCGATGGCACACTGTGGGCCTGGGGCAGCAACCTGCTCGGTCAGCTGGGTGACGGGACCCGCGAAGATCGCCTCTTGCCGGTGCAGATCGGCACGGGCTTCACCTCGGTGGCTGCGGGTGGTGCCCATACCGTGGCACTCAAGCGTGACGGCAGTGTCTGGGCCTGGGGCAGCAATGGTTTCGGCCAGCTGGCCGACACGAAGCTCGACGACCAGCTCAGGCCCACCCGCGTGGCCCAGGGCTACGATTTCATTGCCGCGGCAGGTGGCGCCTCGGTGCTGGCCCGCCGCAACGGGGTACTGCGCATGGCCGGTGCCGGCCCGGCCCCCGCACTGCGCCCCTGATCCGGGTGTACTGGGCATCCCGCTGTCCGGGTGTTGCCCAGGGAATTTGCGGAGGCTGCCTGGCGGGGCTGGCCGCAATCCTATTTCGCAGAATGGGTTAATATCGGCAGATTCATTGCTGTTTCTGCCACACCATGATTCCTGCCCTCGAAGCCCTTCGTATCCTGCAAGACGGCAACCGGCGTTTCGTGGCCGGCCTGGGGGGCGTGGCGCTGGCCACCAACCAGGCACGCCGGGCCCAGCTGATCATGGGGCAGACCCCGTTTGCCGTGCTGCTCGGCTGTGCCGATTCCCGCGTCCCTGCCGAACTGGTGTTCGACCAGGGGCTGGGGGAACTGTTCGTCATCCGCGTGGCCGGCAACATCGTTGCCCCGTCGCAGATCGGCAGCGTCGAGTTTGCCGTCGAACGCTTCAGTACCCGGCTGGTGGTGGTGCTCGGGCATTCCGGTTGCGGCGCCATCTCCGCCACGCTGGAAGAGCTGCAGCTGCCGGCCCGTGGCCGCTCGCCCAACCTGCGTGCCGTGGTCGACCGCATCCGCCCGTCGGTCGAACCCCTGCTCGAAACCGAACTGGCGCACGACCCGGTGCGTCTCAAGAAAATGGCGGTGCGCGCCAACATCCGCAACGCCGCCAATCATCTGCGTCACGGCTCGCCCATTCTCGAACACTGGATCGAGCACGAGGGTCTGCTGGTGGTGGGTGCCGAGTACTCGCTCGAAACCGGCATGGTCGAGTTCTTCGACGGCATGCCGGACATGGGCCAGGGCCCGTTGCCCGAGCTGCCGCAGGCGCAGGGCGGCTGAGCCGCAGCAGCACGGACCGGGAAGCCACATCGGGGGGGCTGCGGGGGCGCCCTGTCATGCACGCTCAAAGGAGGGCGCAGGAGGACGCAGGGGCGGGCTGATCCCTCACGCCAGCCCGCCGCCCGGTACCAGCCGCTGCCTGCTCCCTTCTCCTTCTCAGCGCCAGCCCGACAGCGGGTGCGTGCTGCCGTCGTGGTGATCACGGAAGTGGCTCTCGATGAAGGACGAGGCCACCGCATCCAGCGTGGGCGGCTGCCACTGCGGCTTTTTGTCCTTGTCGATCAGCAGTGCCCGCACGCCCTCGGCAAAATCGTGTGCCGCGCAGCAGCTGATGGCCACGTTGTACTCGATGCGGAACACATCGGCCAGCGAGCGGTGACGGCAGCGCTGCTGCAGCTCCCAGGCCAGCGCGGCCGACGTGGGGCTGCCCCGGCGGAAATTCTCCACGGCCGAGGCCAGCCACGGGTCGTCACCCACCGGCAGTGCCAGCAGGCGTTCGGCCGTTTCCTTCAGGCTGGCCATGCCCACGGTCTTGCGGATCAGGTCGAAGTGCTGGCGCAGATTCGAGGGCGCACGTTCGGCCCGGCTCTCGTGGGCATCCAGCAGCCGGGTCATCTGTGCCTTGTTGGCCGCCGTGTCGGTGCCCCAGCGATGACGCAGGATGTCGTCCAGTACGGCCTGTCGTGCCGAATCATCGAGACAGAAATCGGCCATGCCGGCAAACAGCGCGTCCGACGCATTCATCGGTGCGCCGGTCAGGCCGACGAACAGTCCGGCACGCCCCGGAAAACGGTTCAGGAACCAGCTGCCGCCCACGTCCGGAAACAGCCCGATGCCGACTTCCGGCATGGCCATCCGCGTCTGTGGCGTCACCACCCGGTGCGAGGCACCTGCCAGCAGCCCCAGGCCGCCCCCCATCACGATGCCGTGCCCCCAGCAGAGCAGGGGCTTCGGACAGGTGTGGATGCGATAGTCCAGCGCATACTCGGTAAAGAAGAAATGCTGCGCATAGGGGTTGGGCCGGTTGCCATGTTCGCGGATGGAATGGTAGAGGTCGCGAATATCGGCACCGGCACTGAAGGCACGCTCGCCTGCGCCATCGAGCACGATGGCCACCAGGTCAGGATCCCGGATCCAGCTCTTGAGCTGGCGGTTGAGCTGCTCGACCATTTCCTGCGACAGGGCATTCAGCGAGGCAGGGGCATTCAGCGTGGCGTGGCCGATGCGCCGGCCGTCTGCCGTGGCGGGTTCCCGAAAGATGATGACGTTGTCTGCCGGCATGACCGTGTCTCCCGAACTGGATAGAGAATCGAACCTGAGAATGTGAGTGTGCAGCCATGTTAAACAACTGGGGGCGTCTTTGTCCGTGCCGGGGAAAACCGGAGGGTGGCAGAATGCTAAACTTGTTCAAATTGCCCCCATTGGTGTGCAGCCAGCCGGCGTCGCCCTGGCGCCAGCGTGTGCGGTGGGACCTGTTCGTCCCTGTGCTGGAGAAGATGACACCGATGAAAGGAGATGACACCGATGAAACTGCGCAGTGATTCCTTTGCAGCCGGTCAGCCCCTGCCCGAAAAACTGGCCTTTGCCCGGCCGGACCCTGCCGCCCGGGTGGCCCTGGCCGAGAACCGCAATCCGCACCTGGCCTGGGACGAAGTGCCCGAGGGCACGCAGTCGTTTGCCGTGCTGTGCGTCGACCATGATGCCCCGTCGAAGCCCGATGATGTCAATCACCCCGACCGCGAAGTGCCGGCCGACCTGCCACGTGCCGATTTCTATCACTGGATTCTGCTCGACCTGCCGGCCGGTGTCCGTGCGCTGGACGAGGGCGTCTATTCCAGCCAGGTCTCGCCGCGCGGCAAGCCCGGTCCCGAGCTGCCCGATGGCAGCCGGCAGGGCATCAACGACTATACCCAGTGGTTTGCCACCGACCACGACATGAACGGTGACTATTATGGCTACGACGGCGCCTGCCCGCCATGGAACGACGCCCTGGTGCATCGCTACGAGTTCATCGTGCATGCGCTGGATGTCGGGCGCCTGCCGCTGGAGGGCCGCTTCGATGGGCGACAGGTGCAGGATCTCATTGCCCGTCACAGCCTGGGCTCGGCCAGCATCACCGGTACCTATACGCTGAACGCCCGCCTGCTGCCGGCCGCACCGGATGCCTGATGCCCCGCCTGCCATTACAGCCGTGACGGCCGTTGCCGGATGAGCCCCACGCCGATGCCCTCGATCTGGAAATCTTCCACCGACGGATCGACCGTGATGGGCTGATAGGCCGGGTTTTCGGGCAGCAGCGCAAGGGTGCGGCGACGCTCGTCACGCTGCAGGCGCTTGACCGTCACGTCGTTGCCCAGCCGGGCCACGACGATCTGCCCGTTGTGGGCGTCGGTGGTGGCCTTCACGGCCAGCAGGTCGCCATCGAGCATGCCGGCATCGCGCATGCTGTCGCCCTGTACCCGCAACAGATAGTCGGGCTGGCGCTCGAACAGGCTGGCATCCAGTGCGTACACGGCTTCCACGTGCTCCACGGCCAGCAGCGGCCGCCCGGCCGCCACCCGGCCGATGAGGGGCAGCGAAACACCGGGTGTACCGGCCTGCGTCGCCGGTGGCATGCCGGTGGCGAGGGAGGCCGGGGCCGTGCGCAGGGTGTCTGCGCGTGAGCCGGCCGGTGCCCGGGCCCGTGACCGGGCCGAGGCGCCCACGGGCGGGCGGCCCCGCAGCGCCGGGACGCCTGGTGGCGGGTCGTTCCAGTTGCCACCGGCTGTGCCCACCGTATGGGCCGTGCGCCAGGCTCCGGGATCGGCAGCCCGGCCGTGCACGGGCAGCGGCAGCGTACCCGCGCCGGCGCCGGCGGCTGCACCGCTGCCCGGATACGGGCCATCGTGACCGGCTGCCCGCAGCTCGGCCTCGGCGGGCGGCAGCAGGCGGATGCCGCGTGACATGCCGGCACAGGTTTCGATCATGCCCTTGCGGACCAGGGCCTTGAGGTGGTCTTCGGCGGCGTTGACGGAGCGAAAGCCCAGGGCGTCGGCAATTTCGGCGCGGGTGGGCGGAAAACCGGTCTGTTCGAGGTGCAGCTGAATCTGGAGGAGCACTTCGCGCTGCCGGGGAGTGAGGGGGCGCATAGGCGAATCCGTGAGAGCGGGTTATCTGTATTCTTGTCCAGTATCGGCCACTTGGCAAGTTGCGGTGCATCACAGGGGCATGCAGGGCGTGTCATGCGCCTGTGCACCGCCGTTTCACCCGGGCGTGTCATGGACATGTTCATCGCTGCCGGCCACCGGGGACAGGCGGGGCTCATGGACGCGTATGGCAGGGTTCATGATGGGGGCAGCAAGGTTCAGATGAGGGCAGCAGGGTTCGTGGCATCTGCCGCACGGCGCCATGGCGCGTACTGAAGGGGATTCGCGCTTCGGCACGCAAAAAAAGTTACAATCCCATATTGTGGCAATGCGGAATCGGTCGCGCGCGCTTTCTGTCTTATTTGCGTGCAAGTCTGGTGTACATTCAGGCAGTCCGACGGCGCAACCTCCTCATTGCGTTGCCGCCATTTCGTTGCATATCGTGCCGCCCGGGTTCCCGATCCGGCGGCTGCGGTCCTCTCTCCGGTCCTGCACTGTCCGGTGGATGTCCCCAATCCGGGGCGCCTGCGGCAGCCCTGGGGGCCGGGTCGGGCAGGTTCCGTTTCCCGCAGCGGAATGGTTCTCTCTCTTCCAGAGATTGCCATCGTCCCTTGCGCTGGCTCTCTACCGTTCGTAAGCACGGACGGCTGTTCTCGCTCGTTCTCGTCATGGCCCACCCCGCCTGCAGACGCCTGCCGCTGGCAGGCCCTGCATGGCCGGGGGGTTTGTGCTGCCCCTGCTGCTGGCCCATGCGCGAGCGGCAGGCGGCCGCGTACCGTGTTTCGTCCATTTTCCTGGAAGCCTTACCTGTCAAATGTCCACCAAGATCTATGTCGGTAACCTGCCGTGGCGCACCACGGACCAGCAGCTGAACGACCTGTTTTCGGCCCACGGTGACGTGCTGAGTGTCCGCATCATTTCAGACCGTGACACGGGCCGCTCCCGCGGGTTCGCGTTCGTCACCATGACCACGGCGGACGGCGCGCAGTCTGCCATTTCCGCCCTGAATGGCTCCCTGCTGGAAGGGCGGACCCTGGTCGTCAACGAAGCCAACAACCAGGGCAGCCGGCCGGGGGCCAGTCGTGCCCCGGTCAACGTCCGTACGGCCGATCCGTCCTCGCGCGACGGCGACGGTCACTGACGGCGGCGTACGGTCGCATCGGGCAGGGCAGCCCGCCGCCGGGTGGCTGTCACTGCCGGTGCGCCGCGCGCGCCTTGCCTGCCCTGGTGGCAGGGCGGTGAAACACGTCACGAGAACGCCGTGCTCCACAGGAAAAAGCGCCCTTCGGGGCGCTTTTTTCGATCCGGCTGCCGCCGGCGTCTGCAGGTTGACGGGCCGACCCACGCCGCACGCTACATGCTGCTGTAGCCCGGTCCGCCACCGCCCTCGGGCGGGGTCCAGACGATGTTCTGGGTGGGGTCCTTGATGTCGCAGGTCTTGCAGTGCACACAGTTCTGCGCATTGATCTGCAGTCGCAGTCCCGAGCCGTCCTCTTCATCCACATACTCGTACACGGCTGCCGGACAGTAACGTGCTTCCGGGCCGGCATATACGGGCAGATTGACGGCCGTGGGCACGTTCGGATCCTTCAGCCGCAGGTGCACCGGTTCCTGCTCGCCGTGGTTGACCCCCGAGATGTACACCGATGACAGCCGGTCGAAGGTCAGCTTGCCGTCGGGCCTCGGGTACTCGATGGGCTGGCATTCACTGGCCGGCTTCAGGTAGAGATGGTCGGGCTTCTTCACGTGCAGGGTCACCGGCAGCCGGCCGCGGAACACCGTCTGGTCCAGTCCCACCAGCAGCGTGCCCATGACCAGACCCTTGCCCATGGCGGCCTTGAAGTTGCGCGTCTTCCAGAGTTCTTCGTACAGCCACGACGCCCTGAAGGCTTCCGGATAGGCCGACAGCTCGTCATGGGCACGGCCTGCCTGCAGTGCATCGGCAAGGGCACCGGCCGCCAGCATGCCGCTCTTGATGGCCGCATGCGTGCCCTTGATGCGGGCCGCATTCAGAAAGCCGGCATCGCAGCCTACCAGGCAGCCGCCCGGAAATACCAGCTTCGGCAGGGCGTTGAGTCCGCCTGCCGTGATGGCCCGGGCGCCGTATTCCAGCCGCCGGCCGCCCTCGAACATGCCGCGCAGGGCAGGGTGCGTCTTCCAGCGCTGGAATTCCTCGAACGGCGACAGGTACGGGTTCTGGTAGTTGAGCCCCACCACGAAGCCGGCCGCCACCCGGTTCTCGCCGAAGTGGTAGATGAAGCCACCGCCATAGGTGGCGTTGTCGAGCGGCCAGCCGGCCGTGTGCACGATCAGCCCGGGGCGAAAGTGCTCCGGCTGGACCTCCCACAGCTCCTTGATGCCGATGCCGTAGCTCTGCGGATCGCTGTCGGCATCCAGCCGGAAACGCTCGATCAGGACACGCCCCAGATGCCCGCGCGAGCCCTCGGCAAACACCGTGTACCGGCCCAGCAGTTCCATGCCCGGCTGGAAGGCATCGGTGGGCTGGCCGTCACGGTCCAGCCCCATGTCACCCGTCACCACGCCCCGTACCTGGCCTTCCGCGGTGCAGAGCACCCGGGCGGCCGGAAAGCCGGGGTAGATCTCCACACCCAGCGCCTCGGCCTGCTCGCCCAGCCAGCGCGTCAGCTGTGCCAGGCTGACGATCCAGTTGCCGTGGTTCTGCATGGCCGGCGGCGTGGCCCAGGCCGGCACCTTCAGCTGGTGGCCGGCCGACAGGAACATCACCTCGTCGGTGGTGGCCGCCGTCATGGCGGGCGGATTGCGCTCTTTCCAGCCGGGCAGCAGCTCGTCCAGCGCCCCGGGGTCGATGACCGCGCCCGACAAGATGTGCGCGCCCACCTCGGCGCCTTTCTCGATCACGCAGACGCTGATCTCCTGGCTGCGTTCGGCCGCCAGCTGTTTCAGGCGGATGGCCGTGGCCAGCCCGGCCGGGCCGGCGCCCACCACCACCACATCGAATTCCATGGCATCGCGTTCGATGCCGTCGACCGGCTCATCCTGCCCCATGCCCATTTCCAGACTTCCGGTCATTGCCCGCACATATCCTCGGAGTTCATCATGCGCGCACATTGTCGGTGAAGCCTTGCGGCGGCGCAAACCCGCCGGTCAATGTTTTCCCTGCCGGTCGTGCGGGCATTGCTGCTGCCGTCCCCCGGAGGCTTCCGTGCCAGCCATGGTCACAGGGCACATTCCCGGTGCCAGGGGGCATGTCTGTCCCCCCTTGGCAGCCGCCCGATCATTGCTACAATTACCATTTCCGGAAGGGCATACATGACCAAATATGTATTTGTCACCGGCGGCGTGGTGTCATCCCTGGGCAAGGGAATTGCCGCCGCCTCGATGGCCGCGCTGCTCGAATCGCGCGGTGTCAACGTCACGTTGATGAAGCTCGATCCCTACATCAACGTCGATCCGGGCACCATGAGCCCGTTCCAGCACGGTGAGGTCTTCGTCACCGAAGACGGTGCCGAAACCGACCTCGATCTCGGCCACTACGAGCGCTTCGTCTCCGCACGCATGCGCCGCTCCAACAACTTCACCACCGGCCAGATCTACGACTCCGTCATCCGCAAGGAACGCCGGGGCGAGTACCTCGGTCGCACCGTGCAGGTCATCCCGCACATCACCAACGAGATCCAGGCCTTCGTCGAGCGCGGTGCCGGTGTCGGCACGCCGGCCGAGGCCGAGGTGGCCATCGTCGAGATCGGCGGCACCGTGGGCGACATCGAGTCACTGCCCTTCCTCGAGGCCGCCCGGCAGATGAGCCTGAAGACCGGCCGCGGCAGTGCCTGCTTCGTGCACCTCACGCTGGTGCCCTATCTGGGCACGGCCGGCGAGCTGAAAACCAAGCCCACCCAGCACTCGCTGCAGGAGCTGCGCAAGATCGGCATCCAGGCCGACATGGTGCTGTGCCGGGCCGAGCGCAGCATCCCCGACGACGAGCGTGCCAAGATCTCCCTCTTTTCCAACATCCCGGTCGATCACGTCATTTCCGTGCGTGATGCCGACTCCATCTACAAAATCCCCCGCATGCTGCACGAGCAGAAGGTCGACGACATCCTGGTCGACCTGCTGAAGCTCGACCGCCCGCCGGCCGATCTGGGCATCTGGGACACCCTCATCCAGCGGCTCGAACATCCGCGCCACCATGTGCGCATCGCCATGGTCGGCAAGTATGTCGATCTCACCGAGTCCTACAAGTCGCTGACCGAGGCGCTGGTGCACGCCGGCATGCATACCTCCACCCGCATTGCCATCGACTATCTCGACTCCGAGCAGATCGAGCGTGACGGTACCGCCATGCTGGCCAACTACGACGCCATTCTCGTCCCGGGCGGCTTCGGCAGGCGCGGGGTCGAGGGCAAGATCAGGGCCATCCAGTACGCCCGTGAAAACCGGGTGCCGTATCTGGGTATCTGCCTGGGCATGCAGCTGGCCGTCGTCGAATACGCCCGCCACGTGGCCGGGCTGGACCGCGCCAACAGCACCGAGTTCGAACTCGACACCCCCAATCCGGTCATCGCCCTCATCACCGAATGGACCGACCGCAGCGGCAACGTCGAACGCCGTGACCATTCCTCGGGCCTGGGGGGCACCATGCGCCTGGGCGCCCAGCGCTGCCCGGTCAAATCCGGCACGCTGCTGGCCAGCATCTACGGCGACTCGGTCTACGAGCGTCACCGCCACCGCTTCGAGGTCAACAACGACTACGTCCACCGTCTGGAGGCCGCCGGCCTGACCATTGCCGCCCGCACCCCGGTCGAGGGGCTGACCGAGACCATCGAGCTGCCCACCCAGGGCGAACACGCCCACCCGTGGTTCCTCGGTGTGCAGTTCCACCCCGAGTTCACCTCCAGCCCGCGTCACGGCCATCCGCTGTTCATCGCCTACATCAAGGCCGCACTCGCCCATGCCGGCGAACAGCGCAGGCAGGCGGCGGGTACAGAAGTCGAGGAGCCTTCCGCATGAAAATCGCCGGACGCACCGCCGGGCTCGATCAGCCGTTCTTCCTGCTGGCCGGCCCCTGCGCCATCGAATCCGAACAGCTCGCGCTCGACACCGCCGGCCAGCTGAAGGAAATCTGCGCAGCGCTGGACATCCCCTTCGTCTACAAGTCGTCCTTCGACAAGGCCAACCGCAGCTCGGGCAAGTCCTTCCGCGGCCCGGGCATGGACGAGGGTCTGCGCATCCTTGCCGAGGTGAAGCGCCAGATCGGCGTGCCGGTCGTCACCGACGTGCACGAGATCGACCAGATCAAACCCGTGGCCGAGGTGGTGGACGTGCTGCAGACACCGGCCTTCCTGTGCCGCCAGACCGACTTCATCAATGCGGTGGCTGCCAGCGGCCGGCCGGTCAACATCAAGAAGGGCCAGTTTCTGGCCCCGCACGACATGAGGCAGGTCGTGGCCAAGGCCCGCGCCGCCGCGCAGGAGGCCGGGGTCGACGAAGACTGCGTCATGGTCTGCGAGCGGGGTGCCAGCTTCGGCTACAACAACCTCGTCTCCGACATGCGCTCGCTGGCCATCATGCGTGAAACGGGCTGCCCCGTCGTGTTCGACGCCACCCACTCGGTGCAGCTGCCGGGCGGGCAGGGCGACCGCTCCGGTGGCCAGCGCGAGTTCATACCCGTGCTGGCGCGGGCGGCCGTGGCCACCGGCGTGGCCGGCCTCTTCATGGAAACCCACCCCGATCCGGAACACGCCCTGTCCGACGGCCCCAATGCCTGGCCGCTGGCCCGCATGCGCGACCTGCTGGCCACGCTGAAGGCGCTGGACGCCGTGGTCAAGCGCCAGGGCTTTGCCGAACTGGACCTGGCCGGTTGAGGCAGGTCATGTATGGCCTGGCTGGCTGCAGGCGCCTGTCCGGACGAAGGGCTACGGCCGTCTGTTGCGCCGCGACCTTTCCGCAAGGTTTTATTCCCCGGGAAAGCCCCAATGCAGGCATAATCCCGAAGGTAAAGGAATGTCATAGATTTCCAGGGAGGTAACCCCATGGCAGCCTACGTGATCGCCGACATCGCCGGTGTCACCGACGCCGAGAAGATCGCCGCCTACCGCGAACTCTCCACCCGGGCCACCGCGGCCGGGGGCGGGCGTTTCGTCGCCCGGGGCGGGCAGGTCGATGTCTTCGAGGGCAACTGGAAACCCGAGCGCATCGTCATCATCCGTTTCGATGACATGGACGCCGCGCGCCGGTACTATGATTCGGAGCAGTACCGCCAGGCCCGCGCCACGCGGGCAGGCGCAACCGCACAGTTCAACATGATCTGTGTTGAAGGCTTAGATTGAGGAGAAAGGCCAATGAGTACAATCGTTGACATTATCGGGCGTGAGATCATCGACTCGCGCGGCAACCCCACCGTCGAGTGCGATGTCCTGCTCGAATCCGGTGTGATGGGTCGTGCCGCCGTGCCGTCCGGTGCTTCCACCGGCTCCCGCGAAGCCATCGAACTGCGTGACAACGACGCCAAGCGCTACGGCGGCAAGGGCGTGCTGAAGGCAGTCGAGAACATCAACACCGAAATCTCCGAGGCCGTGCTGGGCCTGGACGCCACCGAACAGGCCTACGTCGACCGTACCCTGATCGAGCTGGACGGTACCGACAACAAGGCCA
>ERZ772967.1328-NODE-1328-length-17265-cov-3.792388_pt1 | contig 17265 bp, 12 predicted proteins | sample MGYA00511677_ERZ772967 | MGnify/ENA primary metagenome ERZ772967 (study PRJEB29015, sample SAMEA2737931) | human oral metagenome | biome: human oral; feature: human-associated habitat; material: dental | place: China | collected 2146 ...
TCTCTTCCAGCTGTGCGCGCCAGGAGTTCACCGTTCTGCTGGACACGCCCAGCCAGGTAGCGACCTCTTTCGTGGTCGCACCTTCCAAGCTCAGGGCCTCACGGATGAGGTCCTGGCGCCCCTGCTCGATCTTGGCGACCTCCTTGCCGTAGCGATCGATCGCGCGGCGACGTGCGCGATCGATCGTCTCATCTCTCTTGGCTGCCGCTCGTTCGAGTTTATCCTCGGTGGCCGCCCACCGGTCTGCGACGTCCGCAAGCGCTTTGGTGCGCGCTCGGACCGCGCGCTGCGCGTCAGCGCGCGCTCTCGCAGCCGCCGCTCCTCGACGCTTTGACTGTTTCTTCTCTGCCTCAGCCTGCTCAGCTTGATCCTGATCGCCCATGCCAACCATTTTACCCCGATCTTCGCCCGATACTTCCGAACTCTACCCATGCAGACGAGTTCTCCGATCTCTCCACCTCTATCTTCCACAGTGATCGATCAATCGATCACTGTGACATCTTCACACGTCTGGCATCATTGACGCTTTGTGGCTCATCGCGGTACATTTCGCCCATGATGACCATCCACCGTGTGAGTGCCGGTGATGGGTACGAGTACTACACCCGCGAGGTCGCATCCGACGACGAGCGTCGGGAGTGCAAGCAGAAGCTAGGTGACTACTACCTCAAGTCCGGTGCTCCAGCAGGCGTGTGGATAGGGGAGGAGATCACCCGTCACTTCGGAATCACGGGTGAGGTCACTGAACAGCAGATGCGAGACCTCTTCGGTCAGGGCAAGCGCCCTGATGCTCAGGTCATCCGTGACGAAAAGAATGGAGTCGTCGACGAGCGCAAGCTCCTCCTCGGCAACCCCTACGCCGTCTACCCAGCGTTTCACCAGCAGTTCACTGACGCCGTCCACAAGGCCGCCAACGACTTCCGCAATGACAACAATGAGGCAGAGCCCAATCGCCGACAGATGGCCCAGATACGCCGCCGCATCGCCCACGAAATGTTCGTCGCCGACCGCCACCGCGAGCCTGCCAGCAGCGACGAGCTCACACGCTTCCTGACGACCCAGGCCTCGACCAGCCCGCAGGCGGTTGCCGGTTTCGACCTGACGTTCTCCGTCCCCAAGTCTGTCTCTGTCCTGTGGGCACTGGGCGACAAGGACCTACAAGCCAGGGTCGAGCAGGCGCACACCAAGGCCATCGAGGAGACACTCAACTGGCTACAGGCCGACGTCATCGGTTCCCGCGCTGGCCGCAACGGTGTGCGCCGCGTGAGTGTTGACGGTGTCATGGCCGCTCGTTTTCGGCACTACGATTCACGCGCTGGGGACCCGCAGCTGCACGACCACATGCTCGTCTCCAACAAGGTCTTCGTTCCCTTCGGTTTCAAGAACGACGACGGGACGCCCGCAGGGGTCTGGAGAACCATCGACTCCAAGGCCCTCCACAAGGCCGTTGTCGCATCCTCGACTCGCTACGACAACGCACTCATGAGCCACCTGACTAGCGACCTCGGTGTCACCTTCGAGCAGCGAGGGGGCGGTGACTCTGCAACAAAGATGGAGATCGCCAGCGTCCCCGAGGCCCTCATTGAGCAGTTCTCGACGCGACGCACCAGTATCAAAAAACGTCTCAACGAGCTGATCGAGCAATACACCCGTACGCACGGTTCACGTCCCAGCCGCGTCGCCACGATGCACCTAGCACAGCAGGCGACACTGGAGACACGACGCCCTAAGCGCAGCGTGCCACTGCCCGACAGAATCAGACAGTGGCGAGATGCCACACCCGTGCGCTACACGGCCGCCAGCCTCGACGCCGCCAAGGAAGCACGAGCCGCGCAGGTCCGTCATGAGCCCCTGGCCCGCCAACGACTGGCACAGCTGCTGCACCGTCAGCCCCCGCCAGATGCGCCTTCCCAGCCGAAGCCTGTTGACGACGCCGTGCTCGCGCAGCGCGTCGTGGCCGCTCTCGAGGAGAGGCGCTCAACCTGGACACTCCGCCACGTGCAGGCCGAGGCCGCGCGCCAGCTCGCCGCCGCAAATGCCGGCGCCAACTGCGACGGTGACCGCATCACGCTCCTGGCCACGCGTGTGCTCACCGACCCTGACTCGATCCTCCTGTCCAAGCCCGAGCCCGTCCTGCACAAGGCGGGAGCCGATAAGGACGGGATGTCCGTGTACGACCACCCGGACATGTGGCGCTACACCTCCCCAGGCGTCATCAGCCGGGAGACACAGCTTATGGACACCGCAGAGAAGGAGCTTATTGCGCCAGTCACCGAGGCCGTCGTGGAGCGCGTCCTGGCAGACGCTGCCAACCGAGGTACCCCGCTCGGCGCCGACCAGGTGCGCATGGTCCGCGCACTGGCCACGAGCCCACGGGCCGTCGTAACGGCCGTTGGCCCGGCCGGTGCGGGCAAGACCACCGCCATGCGCGCCCTCGCGCAGGCGGTCACGCGCCAGGGAGCAACCCTGATCGGGTTGGCACCCTCAGCGGTCGCCGCACGCGCGCTCAATGAGGCCCTGGAGGTCGAGGCCATGACGGTCCAGCGGTGGCTGACCAAGGAGGCGTGGGCCGACCTCAGGCCTGGCGACGTCGTCCTCATCGACGAAGCCGCCATGGTCGGCAACACCTCCCTGACAGCCGTCACCGAGCGCGCCGTGGACGCCGGCGCCACCGTCCGCATGATCGGTGACCCCGCCCAGCTCGGCGCCGTAGACGCCTCGGGAGCATTCGAGCTCCTCCACCGCACCAACCCAGACCCCGTCGAGCTCGACAGGGTCTGGCGATTCAAGGACCCGGCCGAGGCCGACGCCTCCCTCGAACTGCGGTCCGGGCCAGCCGGAGAGGCATTCACCTGGTACCAGGACAACGACCGTGTCCGTGGCGGCGCCGAGCAGGAGATCCTCGCAGAGGCGCATGCCGCGTGGAGAGCAGACCACGACGCAGGCCTGACCACGCTGATTGTCGCCTCAACGAGCGAACGTGTGGCCGCACTTAACGACCAGATCTCTGTCTCCCGCGCCGCCGCCGGCGAAACCGCCGACGCCCCCTACCGCGTCACCACGCGTGACGGGCAGGTTATTCGCCTCGGCGACACCGTCCTGGCCCGCCGCAACGACCCCACCAACAAGTACGGCCGTCAGGGCCGGCACTTCGTGCGCAACGGCGACCTGTTCACCGTGACCGATGTGGCCGCCAACGGGTCACTGACCGTCCGTGCCACCGACCAGTCCCTCGTCCAGCTCGAGGCCGACTACACGGCCAAGCACGTCCAGCTCGGCTACGCTGCCACCGTCCACCGCTCCCAGGGCGTCACCGTCGACACCGCCCACGCCGTCCTGGACGCCAGCGTCGACCGGTCACTGGCCTATGTGGCCATGACCCGTGGCCGCCAGCGCAACGGCGCGTGGCTCGTCGTCGAGGACGATCAGCCCGTATCCGCGGTCCTGACCGCGATCGCCGAGCGCACCAGCGACAACCCGTCGGCTATCGCCGCCGCGGCGCAGGAGGCCCGCGATGCCCGCGACCCGGTCCGGATGCGAGACATCTACAACGACCTGGCCGCCACGGCCGACCGCATCCGGTGGAGCGAGTGCCTCAACGAGCTGGCCGAATCCGGTCGGATCCCGCCACAGGCAGCTCGAGCCCTGAAATCCTCCGAGTTCACCGAGGTCGTCTCCCGGCTCAACCGGCTCGAGGCCGACGGCGTCAACATCAACACCGTCCTGGCCGACCTCACCCAGCCCATGAACCACCAGGAGGAGCGCCCTCAGGACCCCGCGATCTTCCTGGTTGAGCGCATCGATGAGTGGCGCAGCAAGTACCCCAGCATCACGGACCCCCACTACGACGGACCGGGCGATGACGACCTGGCGGCCCGCAGCCTGGCACAAGCCCAACGCCGGCGGTGGCTCCTACCCGACAAGCCGAACGTCCAGAGTGAAGGCGATGGGGAGCGGCTGACTGCGTGGACCGCCTCCGAGGCTGCCCTGACCGACCCCCGCACGCCCAAGACCTGGAAAGAGGCCCTGTCCGATCAGTACGCGCGCCTGGCCGACGTCGTCAGGGACGCGGGATCCCGTGCTCTCAACGAGGCCGATTGGGCACAAGGACTCAAGCGCCCTGCGGACATGTCCCAAACAGCCTGGGAGCAGGCGGTCGGTGAGATCGCCACCTACCGGAGCGTCAACCGCGTCAGTGACCGCACCCCCCTGGATGAGACATTCAACGCGACGATTGGTGACGAGGCCCCTGTGCGCGCAGTCGTCGACAGGCTTACCCCGGCGGCATCGAAAGAGACGCGCAGTGATCGCGTCGATGACGCACTCGGCGAGGCTGAGCGGGCGCTGGCGGCGGCGCGACGGCATGCCGCCATCGATGACGCGCTCCAGGCCGCTCGCAAGAGCCTGTCCGAGCGCGCCAACGACCAGTCCCACAGCCCCAAGGCCCAGCAGCAGGCCCCTGCGCGCCGGCAGGCGCCGCGCGGACCGCACCTATGAGCAGCAGTCAGTCGGTAGCGGTGTTGAGCTCGTCGAGCATCCGAACCAAGAACGTCGTGCGCGCCGGTGCAGGCTCGTCGTGGGCCAGGAAGTCCTCGAAGCGCGCGCGCCGAATCTCCTCCGACGCCGCCGCGGCCGCGGGCGGCTCAAGACTGAAGGAGACCTGTTCGCTGCGCTGCCCCCAGGCCGCCTGGACCACGGGGCCGCATACCTGTTGCAACAGAGGCACTGCGCGGTCCTGGAGCAGCCACAGCATGTCATGACCGCCAGCCAGAGGGTCCCCAGTGGTTACGGAGGCCTCGACCCAGGCCTCGCACAGAGCCGCGAGGTACATCACCGCCAGCGGGTTCTCCCACCAGCCGGCGGTGATGTAGAGCGGTGCGATACCCGCGACATTGCGCTGCGCACCGAAGGTCGCGTTCAGCAGCTCGACGAAGTCGTAGAGCCGCAGCCATGCGTCCCGCCGCTGCGCAGGAGCGGTGATCACCAGAGGGTTGAAGGTGCTCAGCCGCCACGTCTTCTTCCGAGACGAGGACGACGCGCCCTCAGCCTCGGCGAGCTCTTTCAGCAGCCCGGTCAGTGTGATGACCTGCTCCTCCAGCGCCTCGATGCGAGCCTCGACAGCCTCGATATCGGTCATCACGCCACCTCCTGCATCTCAAGGCGGTGCATCCAACCCGTCAGCCGCAGACGCTCACGGCGATGCTCGATCGGTGTCGACGCCTGCTGTACGAGACCTAGTCGCTCGTCGTAACGACGCCGGCCCTCATCGATCAATGTCTTCCAGCGCGCATCGTTGATGATATCGGTCAGCTCCACCTTCACGGCTGGACGGCCTGCAGGGACTAGTAGAGCTGTACCGAACGGAAGCCCAGCTACATCGGCCTCCCTCAGGACATGCCTGCGCTCGGTGTGTGTAGCGGTCGACGTGCCCGAGCTGCCCGACGTGTAGGAGGTGCGCACCTCCTCGAACTCAGGCGACAGATCGGCGATCCGCTTGTTCCACTCGGCGTCCTTCGATCCTCCCAGCACGTACAGGATCCGGGACTGCTGGAAGATGATTCGCGCTGTGTCCTTCCCCCATTTCTTGACCACCTGGGACTCGTCCTGGAAGAACCCCGACATCACAATGCCTCGGCCGGGACCTTCAGAGTAGTACCTGTCGATGTCTGGCAGCGGAGCCACGTTGGCCGCCTCGTCCAGCACCAGGGACAGGGGAGGGGTCAGCCTCTGTCCCGGTACCAGGTCGCTCATCCGTCTGGCCGTGGAGACCACGTGGTCGGCGAACATCGTCGTCACCGAAGCGACTGCTCCCTCGCTCTCTGGGGAGATAACCCAGAGAACATCCTTGGAGGCGAGGAATGACTCGGCGTCGAACGACTCCTCCCTCGGTGGGGTCAAGGCCTCCAGGACCGACTCAATCATGATCGGCTCCAACGCTCCCTGCATCGTGCCCTTGAAGCCAGACGACGTCTCGCTCGCCATCTCGACCATGAGATCCGTCAAGGTGGAGACCATCATCTTGGCCGTTGGTGTACCCGCCGAGCGCAGGACCTCCACGGCCTCCTCCGGGTGGGAGACCCACCGGTGGACAGCAGTGATGTCCTGTCCCGACCGGGCGGCCGCATGGAATAGGTACGCCAGGATCTGAGCCCCACGCTCCATGAACCACCGCGTGTTCCCTCCGCCGACACGAGTGGTGGCGCCCATAGCGAAGGCCCGGCCGCGCTCCCTGGCTACGTTGAAATCTTCGCAACCGACTACGGGATTCCACCTCACGGGCGCCGGCCCCAGGGCCTGTTCCATCGGGTCGAAGACCAATGTGCGTCCCCCGGTGGTCAGTCGACGGGCGTACCAGGTCAGTGCGATGCCGTCGACCTTCGTCGACGTCGACAGCACCGCCCCTGGCGCCTCCAGGACACGGCGGGCTACCAGAAGACGAGTCTTGCCCGATCGGGTGATCGCATACGTCGTCTCAGGATCTTCGTGCTGGGCGTACAAGCGCTGCCGTCCCAGATCCCCGACGTAGCGCACCAGGTCATCGTCATCGACGTCCTTATCGGTCGGCAGTGAGTCGGCCAGGATACGGCGCGCCCGGGCGACAGCTGCCCGGTACTCCATGTCCCGGTATGTGCGGGACGACCTGTAGCCAGCAGCGTCAGGGTGCAGCAGCCGTCGCAGCCACCTGACGACGAGTACTGTGCTCACGCCCATGATCACCAGCAGAATTGCAGCAACAACCCACGTCGTCGTGTCCGCCGTCATCATCGCGACGGCCGTCCCGGCCGGTCCGGGAGCCGCCTGCTGACCGGTCATCCTCAGCGCACCAGCACCAGCGACAGCGGCTTCCCCGGCCGCCAATGACGCCCACAGCAACGTATCGAGCTCCCGACTCTCCATTTCTTACTCCTGTTGTTGTCTTGACCTTCTCAGCAACTCCACAAGCTGCGCCTCCCAAGCGCTCACCGTCACAGCGGCGTACAGCGCCTGTGTTGCTGGCCGACCGGCAACGAGCACTAGCGGCGGGTGATCGAACTCCACTTCTGGGAACGACAGCAGCTGCCAGTCGCGTTGCGACCAAGTCCAGGCCAGGAGCTGCCCGCCCAGCAGCGTGTCCACTTCCTGGCCAGTAAGGCGTCCCACTGGACCGCTGGCCGTGGTGGCCACCCGCAGCCGGTGCGCGGCGCCAGCCGAGTCAGCGGCCTCGATGTAAATGCTCTTGCCCTTGGCCCCGTCTGCCCCGTCTCGGGCGACGAGGGAGTCGACCAGGCGGCCAGCCATCGGCAGCAGGGCAGTCGCCGGCATGAAGACGTAGTCCAGGTCCTGAAGCGTCTGCGCCCCCTTACGGCGGTCGATACCGCTGTATGCCGCCACCAGGCGGCCCTCATCGAGCTGCTTGACCACACGGGGCGTCTGCCGCATCGCGTGGTAACGGGCGATCGCATCAATCTGGCCGTAGCCATCACCGATCAGTCCCCTGCTGGTTCCCATACTCCACCTCGCCTGGGTGAGCCCGAGACGATGACACTGTTGATGTTGAAAGCATTGCCTGGTTAGTGTCGCCGACCTCGAGCTCGAAGTCACTCATGGTCATGGAGCACACTACCGGCGGGGTAGAGCCGATCTGAAGGAGCGCAACACCCTGATCCAGAGTCATGAGAACGTCCTTCAGGTTGGGATCCCACCCGAGCAGCTCGCACACACCGGCGGCGTCGTCGGACTTGCCCTGCCGGAAGACGATGATCGTCTGCGCCTCCTTGATCATCGCCACTGCTGGCGACCCGGGAGGAATGTCGGACGGGTGCTGAAAAATCGAGATGTTGGACAATGCGATACCGCGTGCAACCTTGGCGTTGCGTCGTGCGATCTTCGCGTAGGCGCCATCGACGAGGTGCCATGCCTCATCAATGAGCAGCAGCGTCGGTACCGGCGTGCCCGACCCCACCAGAACCGACCGGACCCAGGTATTGATGACTGTCATGAGGATCGGGACCGCCCGGCCTTCCTCGGGCAGTGAGGAGATGTCGAAGCATGTCAGTTGTCCCACGAGATCCAGTGATGGGTCAGTCGGGCCGTCGATAAGGCCGGCCAGCTCCTCACTGACCAGTCGGTCGAGGGCGAATCCGCAGTCGCGCCCGAATTCCACCAGCTGCTGCTTACTGGCGACGCCCGGCGTGGAGCGCGAGATGTCCTCATCTGGGTCGAGCAAGGCTGTCACCACGTGGCCGACGTGGGCGGTCTCTCCGGCTGCCTGGGCTCGGAGCACAGCCGTGCGCCGGGCGACAGCGACTGCTTTGCGCTCCACCTCCGTCAGCTGTCGGTCCATCGCCGTGCTGATCACGGCCTCCAGCAGCATCTGCTGTCCCGCGACACCATCACTGGTCTGTCCAGAGATTCGAGGATCCAGGATATTGATCCTGACCCCGCCGCCGCCGGTGCGTAGCGTCACCGGGGTATACCCCAGTGCTCGAGCGACCGCCGAGTACTCTCCCTCCGGTGCGCGACCATCGGTGTACTCCTGACGCTTCTTGTCAACGACGATTATCCTGCGTCCGAACGTCATATTTCGCATGATCCACGCTTTGGCCAGCTGCGACTTGCCGAATCCCAGGTCTCCGAAGAATACGACGTTCGGGGACGAGAAACCAGGCTCTTCTGCATAGGCTATAAACGGGTCATGCACGACCGCGGCGCCTGTTGTGACATCTACGCCAAGCAAAATTCCATGATTCCCGGTAGGTGGTGCCGCTTCCGCCAGGGCCAGGCCAGACATCTGCCTGCTTGTCGACGCCGTCATATGCAGCGTCGACTGTGAGAACCTCATGCCTAGCTGGCCGTCTATCCACGGCGTACGCACGGCCCTTCCATGGGAGCCGCGATGAACGTTCTCGCTCGTCACACTCAAGACCTTGGGGACGCTGTTAGGCTTTTTGTTCCGCCTTGATTTCCGAAAGAGTTTCATAGTCCGATCCATTCAGTTATCTTCTCGACAGTTGTCTTCCTTCCCGACCGGGTTATCGGCATGGTAACGCCAAGAGACGCGTCCTGCCGATAACGTAGTCGCAGAGGAGATCCAATATACGAATCAGCAAGTGCCCCCATCATCCGTCGATCAAACGCGATGTGCTCCTGCTCGCTGCGAGAATGAAATGCGATCGCCATGGACCAGTTCACTCCGACGGCCTGCCGGCCCGGAGCGAGGTCCTCCAGCCGTGTGCGAGAGGCAATGACCTGCGCCTCATTGGTCCCATCACTAATGGTCTCCTGCTTGGCTACCGCAGCGCTGTCCGACGTTACATCGGCGCGCGCTGCAGCCCGTGCCTTCCGTGTTTCGACAAGCTCGCAGGTCACCACAATGGTGCGGTTGACCTGGCCTGACAGTGCTGTTGCCAGTGGGTACAGCCAGTCGGTGGGCAGCCATGCCGCCTCGATCGCCCATGCGGGTGTCTCCCAGGTCGTCATCCACCGGCGGCCTGCGGCCCCATCCACTACCAGGGAGCGGCGGTCTTGACTCGTCCTGAACGCAGGGAAGGCTCCCAGCCAGCCATCCAGACCCCGGACATCATCGGGCGAGACCTCGGGATCCATCAGGTGGCGGCACAAGGCAGCCTGCCCCATGGAGTCGAGTGGTCGCATGCGCAGGCCCAGGACCTGCGCCCGGTCGACCACCGCCATGGTCTGATCGGCGACCCTGCGACGCATCGACGCATCATCGTCACCCGATTCGCGCAGGGCTGGTGTGACTGGGAAACGTAGCGCCACCCAGGTCCGTCGTGCCGCGGCTACCTCGAGAATCCTGTCGATCACTTCGCCGTACGACTCGACGAGCAGTGGGTTGACATCACCGGCCTGATTCAGGTCCTGGCGGGCGAGCCACACGTGGTCTGTCGCGTCCCAGTCGGTCACGGACGCCACTGTGGATACGTGTGATGCCAGGCTCGCCTCCGATCCCAGGAACTCCAGTAGCGCGGCCCATCTCATCCCCTCGGGGCCCCTGTGGGAGGGATCGCCCTGAACCTCGAGGATTGTCACAAAGGCACGGTCCTTTCCGTGCAGATCCGCTGATCTGCTCGGCTCCGTGACCGCGACGAGTTGACCGTCGATCACCTCATCGGTCGTGGTCAGCGTCCCCACTCCTGCTGGCGTCGGTGCCGTCGTAGTCGGCGTGAATGAGGTCAGCCCATGAGCCTTCCTCCACCGGAAGCCGATACGGACACCCACCCAGCCTCGAAGCGATGTGCCTCCAGTCAATGAGCGGACTATTCCCCAGGGCAGGCACACCCCGAGGCCGATCGCTGCGATCCCGACGGCCACCACAGCCGACCACATTGACGCGCCCCACACCGTGAGCACTGTGGCCGCTGCGGCGCCGAAGACGCCCAGCGTCCCCATATCGCCGGCTTCAGCGCGGCTCGAGCGCAGAAGTCCGCGCGAGACAGTATCACCCCCTAAGAACACGCTCATCGTCCTGCCTCCTCAACCGAGCGGGCGAACTGCGCGCCCTCGTAGGCTGCGACCCGGCCCGCTGCCGACACAGCGGCCCCCGTCGCGATAGCACCCGCCCCAACGGCGCCACCAGCCCGCACAACGCCCGAGGCCGCAGATCTCACTGCTCCCGCCAGATCGGTTCCTCGCAGCCTCTGCCCGGGTCGTGGCTCAGGTGATCGCCCAGAATGCGGGCCCCCGCCAGGCACTGGCGCTATATGTCTCATGGGAGAAGAAGGCCGCCCCTGCGCAGCTGGACCGCTGCCAGAGTGAGGACCACCTGGGGCAGTGGCCCCTGAAGGGCCAGGGGCGACGGGTGCAGCAGGGTTAGCACCTGTCGAGCCAGGGGCCGGGCTGCCCATCGAGCTCGGCGCGCCATGTGCCGCGGGGCCCTGAGGGCCGCCCGGGCTCGAGGGCGCGCTCACTGGGCGACCACCGGTAGCGCCCCCAGCCTGCTGGGAGCCTCTGCCGGTGCCCGCACCAGGGGCGGCTGTATGCCGGCCATGACGCTGACCACCATTGGCGCCAACGCCCTGACCGCCTCGCTGCCCACCTGGACGACCACCAGATAGGGCGCCGACCGGCGGCCTCCTGCTTGCCGCGGCGCCGCCGGTTCGTCCATGACCCCCAGGGCGCTGTCCTGACGCAGAGCTCAGTTGGCTACCGCGGCCGCGCCCGGCACCGAGTCGCCGACCAGCAGTCCTCGCCCGGGATGCCAATGAGTGCATCCTTGAGCCCATCATTCCGCCTGCCACGGATCCGCCGGCCAGACCACCGAGCAGGCCACCTCCGACGGAATTCCCGCCAAGGCTGACACTGCCGATCGGCATGAAGCGCGACAGCCCCGCCGGTGAGAAGCAGACCATCAAGATCGCCCCGATACCGAGGATCAATCTGAACAACGTCCCCATGGGGTCCGTGCCCCACCCATCAGCACTCGCAGTGAAAGCGCTTGAGAGCTTCATGGCGACCCCGATCATGAACAGCAGGATCGGGCGTGCGAAGACCGCCCCTAGCGCCAAAGCGACAGCCATGCGCAAGCGACGTCGCCCCTTTTCCGATGTCACGAGCCCCCATACGACGCCAAGGCCAGTGGATCCGAAGTAAGCCACCAAGAACTGAATCGCGAACGTGATAACCAGCATCACACCGGCGACGAAGAACAGGATGCAGATCACAAATGCACCCAACCACCCCAGCGGAGAGTTCGCTGTAGTCAGTGCATTGAAAGGATCAAGCAATGAGCCGGTGATAGTCGTTGAGGATGACCCCATCCAGTTCACGACCCCGGCTGATAATCCGTCGGCGAAGTCAGTGCACACGAAAACCCATGCTGGAGTGAACAGCAGACCGAAGAACCCAAGTGCCAGACTCGCCGCCCATCTCTCAAGCACTTCAGTGACTGGTAGACCTCCACGGCGCAGTCGAGCTAGCGATATCACCGAGCTGACCGCCAACAGGACGAGCCCGACACCAGCGGCTGCGGCGTAGGCATCCCTGAACGTTTTCAGTGCGCCACTGAAGGATAATCCTTGACTGACATAGCCCAGCCCTTGGGAAATGGCTTTGCCGGAGTCATCCTTGAGTTGGTTCATGGCCTTGTCGAAAGCCCCTGATGGATTTGTGACTGCATTGACCATATCCACGGATGCGCCGTTATCTACGGCCGCCTCGGCTGCCTGCTCGGCCGCCCACTGGCTGAGGTCGCCTCCGCCATTCCTCTCAACCGCCTCAGCAGCCGCGTCTCCCGCCAGATCCTGCTCGGCCTCACCCATCTCCTCGTCATCATACTTGCGTGCAGAGCCCTCGTGCTTCAGGAATTTATTTCCGGCCAACAGCGCTTTCATGACGTGACTAGGGTCAATATGGCTGATGTCATAGCCCGTCTGAAACGGCAGAGAGAGACTCGCTGTCACCTGAAAGGTGCGACACACGTTCGTACTGTCGTCGACATAGATCCATCCGCCCCAGCCACCCCAGCCGGCGCCCTCCCTGGCGTAATCGATTTGTTGGAGACACTCGCTCCACTGAATGTCGGCGGCCTGTTTAGCCTGCTCATCATACCCATCAACAACAGAATATCCTCCCGTGTTAAACAAGGAGTAATCGTACTGCTGCGGGAGTCCGTCATTATTCTCTGACGCGTCAACATAGTCGGCAAAAGCCGCCGGTGAGACGATAATCGAGATAATAAGGACAACAAGAGAAGCAAGGCCTATCGTACGAAGGTGAGCCATTATTCGCCCCATCTCACTTCTCCTGAGCGTACGGGTGACCACCAGCACCAATCGCCGGTAGTAGTGCATCCTGTGCTTTCTTTGACTGAAGAGTGCCAGTTTCCCGGTAGACGTTACCCCACGGCTTTAGGTAATCCATTTTGCCGTCATGCTTGTCCGCAGTGACCTCATCCTCCACCGTCTGGATGCGCCATTTACCATCCACTGACGTCAGGGTAAAGGAATAGACGAGTGGCGCCTCGTAGGTGCTGCCGTCCTTCGTCTTGGGGGACCCGCCTCTCCACCCGTTTGTGGTGACAGACCCGTAGACGATCACCTGCGCGGAGTCATGCTCATTGCACGAGACGAGCTTGTACGCCCCGTTCTCGAGGTGCACCTCGGTAACGGGCGTCGCCGTACCATCTTCTTCCCAATTGTTCGCCGTGTTAACAACGCTCTCCGCGGGATCGTTGCCCAAAGGGGATCGCTTATATGTCGGAGCCAGTACCTCGTTTTCCAGCGTCGCCGTCAACGAGTCTACTGATTCTCCATTCTGGGGAGTTAGCCCTCCAACAAGGTCGATCGTCCAGCCGGCGGCTGCTTGTGCTGCGCCGACACAAGTGTCGGCATAGCCAATGCTGACAGTAGGAATGTTCACGGACTTCCCGCTGGCTCCCTGGCCGGGCACCACGGTATCCAATGTCACGGGCGTCGCTGACGACTGGCTTCCTTGCTCTCCTTGCGTGTCCATCGCATTCATGCGCATTATGACCGCAGCGCCGGCCGCAACGATAAGCACGACCACCGCGGCTACGACTACTACCAGGCGACCCTTTCCTGGCCGGTCAGACTCAGTCACCATGATTCGACTCCTTTCCAGTGCGGAAGGCTCAGAACAGATTCACCAGCGCAGTGAAGATGGCGGCAATTCCCGCCAGGCCGACGATCGCAACCGCAGTGATTTTCAAATCCGTCGACGCGTCGTCCAGCGCATCAGGGTTGTGCTGCATTTTCTTCGCCGACATGAACTTGATGAACGCGACAATGAGCCTGTATGCCGCATACACGAATGCAAGACCCCAGATCCCACCCAGGACTGCATACAGCTTGTTGGAAAAATCGACTCCGAATACGGTCAAGTCTGGGCTGGTCTGATCAAAGGGATTCGTCACATCGAAACCGAGCATTCTAGTTTCCTCTCTCGTTCTTGCGGTAAATGTCAGTGATTGCGCCTGCAAGGTGCAGGCAGGATTCATGAGTGGGGTCGCTCATTCCGGACCATGTGATTGGTCCACGCGCAGCGATATGATCGTCATTAGGAATCTTGACGACTTCGGCGACATTTTCACTGAGAAATTTTTCCCACTCGGGGTCCGCGTCCGGCGCCGGATTCGTTACTACGGCGACAACCCTCCTAGACCAATCATCTTTCCATTGGTCCTCCAGGACCTCGAGCAGTGCCAACGTCGATGCCTGCGTCGACGTCGCAAGATCTGTCGGTACAACGACAACATCGGCATGCTCGATGGCGTTCTCGAAGTTTCTTGAGGTCACGGTGCTGCCGGTGTCAATAATGATTTGCGTGAAGCGCTGAGAAAGCTTGCTATAGATCATCCTGAACTCGCCGTCACTGAAAGACCTCGGTGGGATGGGCGACGCGATAACCTGGTAAGCCTGGTTGTCCTGGTCAATGGCTGTTGCCTCGACCTGGGACAGCACTGTGCCGTGCCGTGGCTCGGTGAGCAGGTACTGCGCTGTTCGGGGGAACAGCGTGTCCTCCGTGATGAGTTGCCAGCGCCCGCCGGCGTTCTCATTGCAATCCCAGAGGACCGGGGAAAGCCGGGTGAACTTCCCCAGAGCGCAGGCAATCATGACCGCGGTCGCCGACTTGCCGATGCCGCCCTTGGGCTGAGCGACGACGACGGTGCCAATGCCGACGTCCACGGGCATCGGCGCCAATGCCCGAGCCTCTGCTCGCCGGTGACGCCACGCATCCTCCGACTCGAGCCCCTTGTAGACCCCACATGTCAGGGACCGCAACATCCTCCGACTTCTGCCAGGAAGCTCGCGCCTGCCATCGTCATCCACCGGGGGCGCGGCCACCTGCCACTGATCCACGACTGACGGCGGTGGTGACGGAGGGTCGTGTGGCTCTTCCGGCGCCTCAATAGCGGACGGTTCCTCCGTGCTGTCGCCCGCCAGGGCTGCCGATGCATTCGCCCGGTATCCAGCACCAGCCCACCTGCTTCCTCGCTGATTCATACGTACCACTCCTCGGGACTCGAGTCACCTTTGGGTCAGGCGGCCTTTGTAGCTACCTAGATTATGTGATTGCAACGATATACGCAACTTGGGTATGCTGCCTAAGTTGTCAACGACTGAAACGGAAGTCACCGTGAAGAAGGTCATTACATGCATTGCCGCGGGAGCAGCTCTGCTCCTGGCGCTCATCGGCGTCGTCGCCCTGCTCGACGAGCCTCAGCCCACCGCCTCTCACCGCGCAGCTGCCTCGGACCAGGTGCCGCCCGAGTACCGCGACCTGGTCGACGCTGCCGGGTCGATCTGCGAGGGCATCACGCCAGGACTCATTGCGGCCCAGATCGCCCAGGAATCCGGCTGGAACCCGACCATCACCAGCCCTGTCGGCGCCGCTGGAATCGCGCAATTCATGCCCGCGACGTGGGCGTCGGTCGGTCAGGACTACAACGGCGACGGAACCGCCAACGTCACTGATCCCGCCGACGCCATCCCCGCACAAGGGCATTACATGTGTGACCAGCTCGCTCAGGTCCAGGCCGCCATCGACGACGGACAAGTCTCCGGCGACCCCGTCACCCTCGCCCTGGCCGCCTACAACGCCGGCTTCGGCGCCGTCCTGGACGCCGGCGGCGTACCCGCCTTCAGCGAGACCCAGCACTATGTCGAGATCATCACGGCCAATGCCCCTGACTACGAGACCAACACCACCACCACTCAAGGTGCTGCCAGCGGCGACATCACTGACGCCATCACCTGGGCACAATCCATCGCCGCCGATAACAGCTACGCCTACGTCTGGGGAGGAGAAGGAGCCGCCGACGGAGGCTACGACTGCTCCGGACTCACACAGGAGTACGCCTCCCGCCTGGGCGTCAGTCTTCCCCACCTCGCCGACGCCCAGGCCGGCTACGGCACAACCGTCAACAGCCTCGCCGAGGCCCAGCCCGGCGACCTCCTCTTCTGGGGCAGCGGAACCTACCACCACGTCGCCATCTACACCGGCGACAACATGATGATCTCCGCTGACAGCGAGGCCACCGGCATCAACTACGAGCCCATCTGGGGCACCGTCACCCTCATCAAAAGAATCGCCTGAAACCCGAAAGGACCCACCATGAAAACCGCCCCCGCAGCCATCCTCACCGCAGCAGCTCTCACGCTGTGCGGCGCCTGCACCTCGACACCCCGACAGGCAGCCCCGGACCCCAGCAGCAGCCAGCCCGCTCCAAGCACCCCGATACCGACCACCACCTGCCTCAACCCCGACCACAGCCTCGCCCCCGGCAACCACTGCATCTACCCCGCCAAGGTCAAGTGGCTCAACAGCAGCGTCCTGGCCGTCAACCCAGCCACCCTGGACTGGACCGACCCCGACACCATCGCCAGCGCGTATATCACCACGCTGGGCACCTGGGACACCCAGGTAGATGCCAGTACCGCCTACGCCACCCACAGGGCGGCCATCTTCACCGCCACCGGCCGCACCAGCCCCGATATGAGCGACCCCGACGCCGCTCGAGGCCAAGGAGAATTCATCAGCGCCCCCGACGGCTACACCACCATCAGCATCGACGCGCTGACCACCGAGGGCGGGCCCAGCCCCAACCCCCGCCAGGACGACGGCAGCTGGCACCGGCTGGTCACCCATACCCGGACCGTGCACACCCGCAACCCCGACGCCATCGTCAGCCAACGAACCGGCACGACGCGGCTCACCTTGACCCGCGAACCCGGCACCGGCCAGTGGCTCATCACCCAGGCAACCCTGGTCGAGGAGCACGACAGTGGCGGCGCTCATGACACAGCCTCCTGAGCTGCACCCCTAGCGACCTCACTCATCACGCCACCCCCTCGAGATCACTTCCACCGACACCTTCGGCCCTCCAGCGCTGGACCAGCTCACCGGCAGCACGAGCCGCCTCCAGCATCGACATCCTCGGCGACTCCCGCCGCACCTGTCTCAAGGCCCGCTCGAACAACGGATCACGCGGACGCCCCGCCGGCTGGACCGCGACCCGCTCCGCCCGCTCACGCGCCGCCTGGGCCCGGGCCTCCTCGCCCGCAGCCACCACCACCGCTGGGGCCAGCCCCGGATCGACATTCGCCCGCAGCCGGTACGCCACCAAGGCCGCCAAGCGTCCGTAGCGCTCCGGCAGCCGCTGGTCCATCACCCGCCGGATCTCCGCTGGCCGCCACCCCGCACCCACACGCTCCTCCAGCAGACCCACCACCTCACGCGCCCCGGCCGCGTCCAGGGCCCGCATCGAGGACGGCAGACACGCCCCCAGCAGACCCGCCGCCCCCTCCG
>ERZ772967.1329-NODE-1329-length-17262-cov-4.687104_pt1 | contig 17262 bp, 12 predicted proteins | sample MGYA00511677_ERZ772967 | MGnify/ENA primary metagenome ERZ772967 (study PRJEB29015, sample SAMEA2737931) | human oral metagenome | biome: human oral; feature: human-associated habitat; material: dental | place: China | collected 2146 ...
TATTATTTGTGCCGCCTGCGCTAGATAGACCATAGATGGTTTTTGTTACACTACCGCTATAGAAATTTACGGTATTGTTGCTACCGCTAGCCGCATCTGCTGCGTAGACATTACCGGCGATTTGCGCACCGCTTAAATTTACGATGCTGTTTGTCGCAGAGCCGCTAGCTTTTGAGCCGTATACATCGCCACTGATGCTACCGCCTATTAGGCTTACTTGATTATCATCGGTATTACCGCTTTGGGCTTCGCCTCCGATTACATTCTTACTGGCTGTGACATTGGTTAGCGTGACTCTACTTCCAGTTACGTTGCCGCTAGAGCTTTTGCCACCTATTACGTTTCCATTAAATTTTGTTCCACTGGCTGTTATCCTACCACCAACTGCACCTGTAGAGCCTAAGCTACCGATTGAATCTCCACCGATCTCGCCGCCGGTCAGATCTAAATAACTATTAGTAACCGTTCTGCCGCGGCTCTCTCCACCGATCAGTCTTCCGTCTATTTTTGCGCCACCAATAATTTTTGCGTAGTTATTCGCGACATCTTTATTGTTGCTTCTTCCGCCGATTGCATCACCGCTTATCTCGCCGCCTGTTAGATCTAAATAGCTATTATTAACAGTGCCGTCGTAGCTAAGCCCACCAAATACTCCGTCATCGCCAGCAACATTCGCGCCCACGACTTTACCACCACTCATATCTACATGAGCTCCATCTATATCGCCGTAATATGTAAAAGCACCATAAGTTGCCTTATCTACTTTACCGCCGCTAATGGTAACATAATCGTCTTTGCTATTAGATTTAAGATCATGGGCGTCGTTTCTATAATAACTTCCGTATGCGTAATGAGTTACATGGCCACCCTCGATAGTAGAGTGATTTTTTTCGGTTTTGCTAACCATATACGCGCCGTTGATATTTCCTACTGTACCTTTTATCAGCTTGCCATGATTATTTTTGGCTGTTGCTTTGCCGCCAGGACCTTCAATACCACCGCCCGTACCATTAGCGACTAAAACATCGGTAACTACAGCACCATCGTTATTGATAGTGACGATATTATTTTGTAAAGTAGCGGTGCTGTCTTTTGAGGCTATTACTCCACTTACATTTGCTAAATTTACAATAGCGTTGATATCTACTTTATTGCTGTCTGCATCGCCGTTTTCTACCGCAGCACCAGCAATTCTACCAGCGATAGTAGGTGTTCCCTTAATATTTACTTCATTCTTATTGGCTTTATTTTTGCCTGTTGCTCTACCACCCATTACCGATGTGCTATTAAAATTTGTAAAATTATTATATTTAACTTGCGTAGAACCGCTAATATTTACGATATTGTGGATAGCATCTCCACTGCTATCTGCTTGACCGTACCACGTACCGTTACCACCAAGCACGACATTATTCACATCTGCGTTAATCAAGTTGACAGTATTATTTTTCGCACCTTTTCCTTCGCCGCCCACAAGTATCGCCACCGTAGCGCCGCTGTAAACATTAAGCGTATTATTTTCGGCTGCGCTAGTTTGCTTATAATAAAAAGGTGGGGTTGTAGGAGTACCGTCTCCGTTACCTCCACCATAAATCGTATAATCCCACATAGCTTGACCGCCGCTATCAACGCCAGTTATCGTTACGATATTATTGTCGTTTTTACCGTGAGCATTTGTGGAGCTTTCAAAGCCACCTGAGAAATTTTTACCTGATGAATGGTAAAAGTTACCTGGATGGCCGTCTGTAGTAACGGTTACCTGCCCATCTTTGGCTAAGACCTGTATAGGCAGCAATGCTAGCGTAGCAGCGATGCTCAGACCTGAGATGATCGGTATTTTAATATCTTTCATAGTTGTAATCCTTCGTAAAAAATAAAAACTATCCATTATACTATAAAAATACCTATTTACAATAAATTTAATACAATTTCTAACGAAAGGTAGCTTAACGCGAAAAAATGGGTATCGCGATGTAACGTTTTCGATAATAAAGTAAAATTTCAGCTTATTTTTGTTATTGAAGCTTAAACGAAAAATTACGATTACAAAATGATGGAATTTTAAAATTCCGACTTTAAAATTTAGTCAGCGGGATTCCCAATAAGCGTCGCTGCGAGAAAAGCGCTAGAATAAAAAGGCAGCAGTTTCTGATATCGAGAAATAGAGTAGGACATAGATTTTATAAAATTTGGATTTGTGGAATTTAAAGCGAAGTAATATATATGAGAGGGATTAAAATTTGAAGTAATTCTAGGTTAGAAGCACATACTTCTGCGGTATGTTGTTAGCAAAGAGATTAAAATTTTAAAGCAGTTCCAGGCGAGGCGATAAAAACGATAAAGTAGCGGCGCGGAGGGTTAAATTTTAAAAATTCTAAGTGAAAACAAAAGCAAAATTCTAAGAATTTCAAGCGAAATCGGGGCTTTCAGCGGAGGTGCTTTAAAATAGCAGAGGGCTTTCGGCAGCATTTTAATGCTCGTCAAAAGCCTATCTTTATAGTTTATTATGTATCTTTTGCGCTCGAAAGCTCGAAATTCCGCTTGTCAAAAAGTCCAAAACCTCAAAAGCTTCTGCTAGCTTATTCGCATGTTCCGCTAATGCTTTGTCCTGGGCTTGCCGCGGTTAAATTTTAACGTTTGCGCGTTTCTCGCAGCTAAAGCCTCGCGGACCAAGCTTAGCGGATTACAAGACCTTGCGGAATTCCGCGTCTGATAACCCAGACTAGGGTCTTTTTGCCCTTATAATCTTTGATATAACGATCAAAGTCGTCTGAGCTTTTGACATCGTTTTGACCTACTTGGATGATCACGTCTCCTACCTCAAAGCCGTAATCATCGGCTTTTGAGCCATCTTTTACGCTTAAGACGAGGGCGCCCGAGACATCGTCGTCGAGGTTATATTTGCGGCGCAAGCTGTCATTTAACGTCCTTAGCTTTAGCCCCTCTATTGCGCTTTTTGAGTCCTCGCCGGCTGAGCCTAAGGTGGTGGAGTCGGATTTCATCGCGTCTAGCTTGATAGTCGTGCTCTTGCTTTTGCCGTCGCGCTCAAATTCTACATCCACTGAGCTTCCCGGAGCCATTGAGCCGATTAAATTTTTTAGCTCGTTGGCGTTTTTGATAGATTTGCCGTTTATTTTGGTAATCAAATCGCCGCGCTTGATACCTGCTTTATCGGCAGGCATATCCTTTTCTACGCTTGAGATTAGCGCGCCCTCTTTGCTTTCATAGAGCTCTTTTTGATCTTTAGACATATCTGAGATCGTAACGCCTATAAAGCCACGCTCGATCTTGCCGTTTGTGATGAGCTTTTCAGCGATCTCTTTTACCATATTTGAAGGGATCGCAAAGCCTACGCCGTTATTTCCGCCGCCGCGACTTAAAATAGCGGAATTTATCCCCAAAAGCGCGCCGCGACTATCCACTAGCGCGCCGCCTGAGTTGCCCGGGTTGATCGAAGCGTCGGTTTGGATGAAATTTTCATATTGATTTAGCCCGATATTGTTTTTATTTAGCGCCGAGATTATGCCTTGAGTGATGGTGCCGCCCACGCCGAAAGGATTTCCGATAGCAAATACAATGTCGCCCTCCATAGCCTTGGACGAGTCGGCAAATTTAACCGCAGAGAGATTTTTTTCGTCGATTTTGATGATTGCAAGGTCGGTTTTAGGGTCGGTGCCGATTACCTTGGCTTTATATTCCTTATCGCCTTCTAGTAGTGTAACTACGATTTCGTCGGCATTTTCTATTACGTGATTATTTGTGACAATATAGCCGTCTTCGGAGATGATGACACCAGAGCCTAGTGAGCTTCCCTCACGCTCTTGTTGTTGCGGAATGTCAAAGTCGAAAAATTGCTTAAAAAACGGATCGTCAAACATCTGTGACATCGGGCTGTTGCCTGCTTTGATCTTGGTTTTAGTTGCAATATTGACGACGGATTTTTTTACGTCCGCAAGCGAGCTGTGATACGAAAGCACCACGTCTTGATTAAAGCCCGGATTTACGCGCTCATAATTGCTTGGAGCTTCTTTAATGTCGATACTGGCGCCAAAAAGCGCACCTGCTAAAGCTATCGATATGATGATCGATTTTTTCATTTTTGCTTCCTTTGTGATAATGAAATTTTGGCGGAATTATAAATTTTGTCCGCTAATATATTCTTAACGCAAAATTAAAATTTATAAATAGAATTTAGCAAACTTGATTGACACTCACTAAAGTTTTATGATATAATCTACATAAATTTTAAGATTTTAAGGATTAAAATGGCAAGTACAAGCAGTTTATACGAAACCTTAGGCGTGGATAAATCAGCAAGCGCCGAGGAGATTAAAAAAGCTTACCGCAGACTGGCTCGCAAGTATCACCCGGATATCAATAAAGAACCAGGAGCTGAGGATAAATTTAAAGAGATCAACGCCGCGTATGAAATTTTAAGCGACGAGAAAAAGCGGGCGCAGTATGACCGCCACGGCGACGAGATGTTCGGCGGACAGAATTTCCACGATTTCGCGCAGGGCTCGGCAAACATGGGCGATCTAAACGACATCCTAAACAGCATTTTCGGCGGCTCTTTCGGCGCAAAAAGCGCAGGCTCACGTGGCGGATTTAGTTTCAGCTCTTTCGGTGGTGGCGAGGGTTTTAGTGGCTTTAGCGGCAGCAGTTTCGGCGGCGGATTTGGCGGCGTGCAGAGCCTAGATACGCACAGCTCGATTGAAATTCCTTTTGAGACCGCGATACAAGGCGGCGAGATGAGCGTGCGCGTAAGCGGCGAGACGGTTAAATTTAAAGTACCCGCGGGCATCAATGCGGGCGAGAAGCTGCGCATCAGAGGCAAGGGACAAAAATCAGGCGCTCAAAGCGGCGATCTAATTTTAGAGATAAAAATCGCGCCAAGCGCCGAGTACAGCCGCGAAGGCGACGATCTTTTCAAAAAGATTGACGTGCCTTTGAAAACGGCGATGTTTGGCGGAAAGGTAGAAATTTCGACGCCGAGCAAAAGCGCAACGATAAAGATCGCAAAAAATACCAAAAACGGGCAGAAATACCGCTTAAAAGGCTACGGCGTGCAAAACCGCAAGAGTAAAATTTTAGGCGATCTATACGCGGTGGTAAATGTCGTTTTGCCCGACGTCGATTCGCTGGACGAGGACGTCAAAGCCGCGCTGCAAAAGCTATAAGGAGGCATCAAAATGCATGATTACGATGAGCCGGTTTATCTCATATCGATAGTTTCGAAGGTCCTAGATATCCATCCGCAGACGCTGCGGCAATACGAGCGCGAAGGGCTCGTGAGTCCGGGGCGCACGGAGGGTAAGATGCGCCTGTACTCGGCGCATGATATGGACCGCATACGCATGATTTTAAACCTTACAAAGGAGCTTGGCGTCAATCTTGCGGGCGTGGACGTGATCTTTCGCCTGCAAGAAAGGATCGCCGAGTATGAGCGCGAGATCGAGGAGCTGCGGGCTAGAATTTTAGAGCTTGGCGGAGAGACAGATTAAAGTTTGCGAAATAAAAATTTTAAAGCTCAGCAAAATCAGATCCTGGTGCTACAAGCTAAAATTTTAATGCTATCAAAAAGCAAGATCGCCTCGCAAGCGTAGATTCAAGCGATAAATTTTGATTTTCAGAGAGGATTTGTGGGCGCGTCAAATTTCGCGTCAAATTTAAAGTCGCGCCAAACAAACCCAGGTAAATTTTCTTACAATTAAATTTAAAAGTCGCCTTGATATAATTTAGCTTTAAAATTTAAAATTCCAAGCCGCGTTAGACATTAAAATTTTACCGCGGACCTCTAAATTTGGTGATAAAGTGCGACATAATTTCTCTATTTTTAAGCGGGATTTTAGTAAAATCACATTATAAAATTTACCCGTAAATTTATATGAAAAGATAAAATTTCATCGATTATCGCCTCCGGTAAATGGTCGCGGATAATGTAAAATTTAACAATAAATTTAGCGCTAAATTTTACGTATAATCTTACAAAAAAGGGAGTTAATGGAGCTTGTTATAGAGCTATTTCTTGCGATCACGGCGCTTGCGATAGTGCTAAATATCGTCTTTAAAATTTTTGAAATTCCCACTATCATCGGCTATATCGTCGCGGGCGTGTGCTTTTCGCAGATCTATAGCTTAAGCAGTGTCGAAAACGCCCATATGTCCGAGCTAGCAGAATTTGGCATCGTTTTTTTGATGTTTACCATCGGGCTTGAGTTTAGCTTCCATCACCTGATGAGTATGAAAAAGGACGTGTTTTTTAATGGCATACTCCAAGTACTCGGCACCGGTATTATTCTAGCGCTCATCATCGATCAAGCTTTCGGCGGAAACATAAAAACCGTGATGATTATCGGGCTTGCGCTCGCGCTTAGCTCTACGGCGATCGTGCTAAAAACGCTCAACGAAACAGGCGAAATCAACCAAAACTACGGGCGCAAGGTGCTTGGCATCCTGCTCTTTCAAGATCTCGCCGTCATCCCTATTTTGCTGATGATTGACATATTCGGCTCGACCGACAATACCCCCGTGAACTATCTAATCTTAAAAACTGCCGTAAGCGCCGCCATAGTGGTAGTGATCCTTTTCGTGCTCGGCAAATTTGCTTTCAACCGCTTCCTCTACTACGTCGTAAGGACAAATTCTAAAGAAATTTTCATCGCGACCATCCTTTTTACCGTCGTGGGGGCTAGCTTTTTGGCGCATGTTTTTGGTTTTTCGTACACGCTGGGCGCATTCATCGCGGGCATGCTCATCGCAGAAACCGAGTATAAACACGAGATAGAAGCCGATCTGACGCCGTTTCGAGACATACTGCTCGGACTTTTTTTTATCACGATTGGCATGCAGATAAATTTTGAAGTCATCGTCTCGCACTATGGGCTGATCCTGCTCGCTATTATCGTTATAATGGCGCTTAAAACGGTTGTGATTTACGCGATCTTATTTCTCTCGACCGGCAAAAGGATAGCGCTAAAAGCGGCGCTGTCGCTATGCCAGATAGGTGAGTTTGCGCTTGCGATCTTTTCGCTGTTGATGAGCCGCGATATGCTAAGTAAGGAAAACGGGCAAATTTTAATTACAGTCGTAACCGCGACTATGATTTTAACGCCGTTTATTCTTAAGAATTTAAACAAAATCGCCAACCGTTTCGAGTCCAAGGTTGAAAAGCTCGAGGATGAGGAGCATAAAACTCAAATCCCGCCGATGAAAAATCACATCATTGTAGCAGGCTACGGCAGGATAGGGCAAGAAGTTGTGCTACGCCTTAAAGATCAGGGGCTGCTATACGTAGTCGCCGAGAGCGATTTAGAGCTTGTGGATCTGGGCAAATCGCGCGGAGAGAATATATACTTTGTAAATATAATGCAAAAAACCGCGATCGACGAACTGCATGCGCGCGATGCGTCGGTCATCATCCTAACGATCGCAAATCAGCAAAAGCTCGACATCGTCGCTAAGATGCTAAACGGCTCTAATTTAAAAGCAAATATCATAGTGATGCATACGGGTGCCGATCCACAAAGCGAGCTGCAGAGCGAATACGGCGAAAATTTTATCTTCGTAAAAAAGGAGAGAGTAGTAGCCAATGCGCTTTTACAAGAGGCGCTGAAATGCAAGCTAACGCAGTAGCCTTGAGCGTTTAAGATCAAATTTAAACGCATTTGCTATGCCTAAAATCTCCACGCTCTTTATTTTCTTACTTCTATACTCAGCTAATTTAAAGCGTTTTAATGAACGTAGATAAATAGATATATTTAAATGGTGGGCTTGCAAATTTAAAGACGCAAAGTGCTGCTTTGGATTGATTTAAATTCTAAATTTAAGCTGTCATTCCACAGCAAAGGGATACTCCGACAAGGAGCTGATGAAATATATTTGAGCGATAAAGTTATTTAAAAATTCGTTTAAATTTTACTAATTTCACTCTTTTATCTCTTTATAAACGCTTAAGTTGCGTGCTAGGCAAACAAGGGTAGTAATAACGGACACAGGCGTCACTGCTAGAAGATAAAATAAGCCAAAAAATAGCCCTATATCGTTAGATTCACTACCGCCGCCGGCAAGCCATAACGCTATAGCCATAATGGGATAATACAAAACCAATGTCACAATCGCAAAATTTTCTATCGCGAAAATCGTATTGCTTTTTTCGGGATTTTCTACGAAAAGTTTGCTATATCTGCGCTTTGAAAAGAAAAATATAATCGTGCAAACGGCGCTAACTATAAACGCCCAGTGTAATTCGTACGAATCCGATAAAAATAAAATCAAAAAAACCGTTGTCGCAAAACTCACGAAAGCAAATCTGATCAAACGGTGAAGTTGATATTTTTGCTTTAAATTTTTTGCAATTCGTGCTAGAGCTTTGCCGTACTCTAGCGCTTCCTCTTTGCTTTGGATAGATTCTGTTTCAAGGCTCGCGTCATTAAATTTTTGCTCAAATTTAGCGGCTTCATCTTGGGCGCCTTGCGCCTCGCCGTTTGTTTTGTTAAAATTTTGCTCGCCGGAAATTTTATCAGCGACCGCTCCGCCGATTTTTGTCTGCGATTTTGGCGCCGGTAGATACACGGTCTCATCGGCGTCAAATTCCGGATTTGCGTTATATGTTATTATCGCCGCCGGAATAGCGATAAAAATAGCGGGTATAATCTGACGTGTATCCCAGTCTATGTGATATTTTATCTGTAAATAAAATCCGATTAAAGCATAAAGGACGTAAAATATCGCAGCCACATGTATCCATATAAGCATAAAGGCTTTATCTGCATTGCTAAATAGAAGCAGGGCGTATTTTTTATACTTCAGCCTGTTTAGGCAGACGAGTATATTTATCGCAGATAGCGCAAGCATGCATAAAAACGACATTATGGGCGCATCATTTACAAACGTAAGAAACACGACGATATAAATCAGGAAGGTCAAAAGCGTCCCGAAAAACAGATATCTACAAAAGCGAAATCTATCGTAGCTTTTTAAAATTTCTTGCGGAATTTGGCTGATGTCCGCGGGGATTTTGTCTTTTTGCGTTTTCATTTTTACCGCTTTTCTCGGTTATTTTAGCTCAAATTTTGCTTTTTTACTCCGTAGCGTTTTAAATTTAATGAATCGAGCTTTTTTTGACTTGCTTCTTTTTTGGCAGACAAGCGATCCCGATTTCACATTAAATTTTAAAAGCGAATACTTACCGGCTCTCGCAATTTAATCGATAAAATTTTTGGCAGGCTAAATTTACGCTTCATTTCTAGCTAAATTTAGCTTCAAAATTTATCCTGCTTCATTCATAAAATAAGGCAACCAAGCTAAAGCTCATCCGTTTTATCCACCCGCACGAACGCCCAGTGCATAAAATCCCGCTTTGGCTCGTATTTGCCGCTGTTAAAATACTCCGCTAGCCGCGCCTCTTCCGTTTCGCTTAGCTCGCCGCCAAGCCCCCAGCGCGTCTTTTGCACAAACTCCTCCGCACTTTTCGCTCCGCCGCCGTGACACCAGGCTTTGATATAGCTGAGGCTCGGTAGATAGCCCATTTGAAATAAAATATTGATGAGATAGACGAAGTCGGGCCTCTTTTGCACGTCGCGCCCCAGCGCCTGCAAAATCCGCTCGTCTACGAAGCTGCCGACCTTAAGCGTGATGTAAAGCGCCTTTTTGGTCTTTGAAAGAAGCTTGCCAAGCGCGGCTTTTAGATCGTCCACCTCAAGGCAGCGTGAGGCAAAAACCACGTCGCACGCGGGTACGTCCGACCAATCGTCCTCAAAGGCTTTTTGCGCAAATTTTGCGTTTTTTGCGCCGTAAATTTGAGCATTCTCGCGGGCGAATTCCAGCATTTTGGACGAAAAATCGTAGCCGTAAATTTGATCCACCTTTTCCGCCGCCAGCACGCTTAGCGCGCCTGCGCCGCACGCGAAATCAAGCAGCGTGGAGACGCCAGTAAAATCGACCTTGTCTATAAACTCGCGCGCGTAGGCGCTTTTCATCACGCCTTCGTTGAAGCTCGGCGCCTTTTTGTCCCAATGCTCGGCCTGCTTTTTGCCGAATGAGCTTTTTGCTTTTTGTGCCTTATAGAGCGCGTCAAAGTCGATTTCATCGTAGTTTGAAGCCAAAATCATAATTATCCTTTCTAAAATTTTGCGAGCAGATCGAACCGATTTTTCGTTAAATTTTAGCGCAAATTTATACGCCACGCCCAAACCCGCCTAAAATTTCAAACTACCCGGCGAGAAATACTAAGGCAAGCCCACCTCTGCGTATTTTATCTGCTCTAAATTCTTTAAATTTTTACCAACGACCGCAGTTAAATTTTAGAAAGTCCGTGCATAAATCAAAATTTTTAGTTTGTCGTCCGCGCTTGTTCGCTCCGCATTTAAATCGCTGCTTGGATTTATTGTAAAGCCTCCAATCTAGCCGCTATCACCTTTTGCATCGCTTGATTTTTCTTGTTTTTGGCTAAAATTTGCAGCCTCCTTTTGCCGATGCGTTTGTCGGCGGCCTTTAGGATATTTGCAAGCCCCCATTCATCGGCACCAAAGTGCTTTGCAAACAACTCCTCTTTGGGCGTATCGATATATTCGCGGATAAGCTCGCCGATGTCGCTTATGTCGTTACCATACGGATAAATTTTCGTTAGAGCGCCCTGTGCTAGGCTTTTTACGCCGCCGCTTTTTAGCGCGAAATCCTTCGGATAGTCAAAAATAATCTCGCCCGCAAGCGTGATAAAATATCGCGGCAAATCCGTGCTGCCGCGCCTGCTTTGCATCCTATAAACCGTGCAGTGGAGCTTAAAATCAATGCTTTCATCCACGAGCTCGTAAAGCCGTTTTTGAAGCTTGCTCCAGCGTTTCATTTTGCCCCCTTTTGTCTATTTATCGCCTCTTGCGGTTTCGCGCGTAGCTTTGCCGCCCTTTGCGACGATCGTGCCTGAAGGCTCCGCGCCTTTTCTATTTTTTGCAAATCCGCTTTGTAAAATTCTGCCGCGCTAAACGGTCTCCCAAAATCTCGGCTCCGTCTTGATCGCGCCTCGGTTTTTCTCGCGCAAAATTTGCAAAAATTCTTTAAAGTTTGGCGTAAAAATCGAAGCGGCGGGCACAAATTTATACTCGCTCGCGCCGTCCGCAAAGCGGATCCGCCAAATCCTAGCATGATTTATCCGTATTTTTGTGACTTCAAGCGCTAAAATTTGCTCAAATTTATATCTTGCCGCGAGCTTCTGCCTGCTAAAAACGTAGATGAAATTTTGATCGAACCAAAGGCTCTCGCAAGAGATAAAAAACCGCTCCAGCCAGAACAAAAACGGCCTCACGGAAAGCCTTTTTACCGCGTCTGCTTCGCTTATCCCATCTATCGCGGCAAGCTCGCGCGAGCTAAGCTTGCGAGGATTGCGCCGAAGGAGCGCCCAAATAATCCCGCCCAGAAGCAAGACGCTAAAAATTACGATTAAAATTTGAATTAAAGCTTCAGCCATTTAAAATTCTAAGTCCTTTTACAAATGCAAATTTCGCCTCCGTATCGCCCCAAAACGAACTCCTGCCAAAATCCGCCTCCGCGCCGTTTGCAAGCTCCTCATAAAGCTTATAAAATCGCCCTTTGTAGGTGCAATCGCTTAGGCAGACGTTAAAAAACGCCTCCGCCGCGTCCCTGCCACCGAAATAATATACAAAGTAGATCGGGTACAGATCGAAGGCGCTTAGATTTTTGTTAAATTTAGCCCCGTGCCGCCTCATAAACTCCACCGCCTTTTGTTTATCCTCAAAAAGCTCAAAAATAGGCAGCGCGTAGTCCTTGATGGCCGCGCTAATCTCGCGAACGCTGGGCTCAAAGCTAGCGCCTGCGAGCTGCCAGTCGCGAAACTGTTTGCGCGGCGTGAGATAGCTCAGATACGATACTAAAACAAGGTCGGTCGAGCAGGGTAGCTCCTCTTGCATTAGCTTTTTTAGGCGCTTGCAGTAGATCGCGACCTGCGGTAGGATGCTCACGCTGCCGGCGTAGTTGCGCATGCTGGAGCCAAAATAAATTTCAAATAAAATCTCCCTGTCGCTTGCAAGCTTCGTTAGTTTTTGCCCCTTTTGCGTGGGCTTGAAGTACGCAAAATTTGCCGCGATCTCATTGCAGCCGTTTAAAAATATCTCGCGCGGAGTCATGATTTTCCTTTAAATTTATCGTTTAAATTTAGACGTTTTGTTCGCTAGCAATTCGGTTTGCAGCTTACATTGCCGCAGCCGCGATCCCGCAGCTTGGCGTTTTATCGGCGCTCCGTTTTGCCGCCGAGAAGTTATTCTATGCGCGCAATTTTACCCTAGTTCGGCTAAATTTAACGGCGCTATGCGTCCGTAAAATTTATAATCTATCCTCGTATCTTTCGTAGTTTATGCCGTAAATTTTATCGATATTTTCGGCGTTTATGAGCTGCTCGCTGCGCCCGAAGGCTAAAATTTCGCCGTCTTTTATAAACAGCGTCAAATTTGAAACGAACTTCGCGTGGCGCGGGTAGTGCGTCGTCTGCACGAAGGTGTAGCCCTCATCTCCCAGCGCCTTTATCATCTCGAGCAGCCTGATCTGATTGCCAAAATCCAGCCCGTTGGTCGGCTCGTCCATAAAGATCACTTTCGCGCCCTGAACCAGCGTGCGCGCGATGTACGCCAGCTGCCGCTCGCCGCCGCTAACCCTCGTGTAGGGCGCATTTTTTAGATGCGCGATGCCCATCTTTTCCAGCGCCTGCTCGGCTAGCTTTTTGTCCGCCGCGCTAAAGCTAGAAAACAGCGGCGTCCTGCACAGCGCGCCCATCAGCGCGACGTCAAAGACGCTGTAGTCATAGGACGGCGCGTGCGTCTGCGGCACGTAGGCGACGAGAGAGGCTAGCTCGCGCTTGCCGTAGTCGCGCACGCTTTTGCCCGCGATCAGCACCTCGCCCTCAAATTTTAAAAATCCGAGCATTATGCGAAGTAGAGTGCTTTTGCCGCTACCGTTAGCGCCTAGGATGCTTAGCGTATCGCCCGTCGCGACGTCAAAGCTGATGCCCTTTAGTACGGGTTTGCCCTGGTAGGCAAAGCGTAAATTTCTCACTTCTATCAAATTTTCTCGCATCAAAAGCTCCTCTTGGCGCGGCGAAGCACGATGATAAACATCGGTATGCCAAACAGCGAAGTCACGATACCGATGGGGATCTCAAAGGTAAAGATGAGCCGCGAGAAGCTGTCGCAAAAGAGTAGAAATATCGCGCCGATCATCGCCGAGCTGGCGAGCACAGCGCGGTTGTCGGCGCCGAAGATAAAGCGCGCGATGTGCGGCACGATAAGCCCGATCCAGCCGATGATGCCCGCGATCGTCACGCTAAGCGCGCTAACGAAGGTCGCGACTAGGATGATGAAAATTTTAACCTGCGCCACGTTTACGCCCAGGCTCTTTGCCTCCTCTTCGCCAAGGCTTAGCGCGTTTAGGTATTTGCCGCTAAGCGCCAGCAGTAAAACGCCCGCGCACATCGGTAGGATCGAAATTTGAATAAAGCTTTTGGACGCAAAGCCGAGGCTGCCCATCAAAAAATAGGTGATCGCGGGAAGCGCGTCGTTTGGATCTGCGGCGTATTTGAGTACCGAGAGTAGCGAGGTAAAGAGCGAGCCGCTGATGACGCCGCCCAGAACCAGCACGATGACGCTGCCGCTGCGCGAATACAGGGCCGAGACGCCCAGCGCCACGGCCACGGCAAGAAAGCCGAAGCCAAATGTGCTAAGCTGAATGAGATATTCATTGAGCTTAAAAAACATCCCGACCGCTGCGCCAAATCCCGCGCCGCTTAGAACGCCCAGTATCGAGGGGCTTACGAGCGGGTTTACAAACATCGCCTGATACGCCGCGCCGCTGATAGCTAGGCTCGCGCCGATGAGCACGCAGGCAAGTATGCGCGGCAGGCGAATTTCAAGCAAGAGCGTGTGCATGACCTCGAAATCTTTTAAGCTTTCGCCTCGCAGCAGCGCCGTGACGTAGCGCGCGTAATCCTCTGCGCCAAAGCCGTATTTGCCCAGCAGCAGCGAACCCGCGACGCAAAGCGTCAGCAGGAGGGCTAAAAACGCAAACGCCCTTTTGCTCATTTTTCTTTACTCACTCGGCGCCCCGTCCTAAAATTTTATAAATTTGCTCGTCTGTAAGTTCAAGATCTAAAAATAGCTTGTAAAACTCGCGCGTTTCGGAAACCATGTCAAATTTAAACGCTTCGGGGTAGGCTAAGTTTATGAGCCATTTTAGCCCCAAAAACCTCATAAACGAAGGCGGGCGGTCAAACCACGAAAAGGGCTCGCGCGGGATGTAGTAGGCTTTTTTATTTTTCACTGCGCCCAGCAGCCGCCACTTCGGATCGCCGTAAATTTTATCAAACAGCTCTTTTTCGTAGATGAGGATGACGTCCGGGTCGTATTTTACGAGCTGCTCGAAGCTGATCTTTACGCGCCCGAAGGATTTGGCGTTTGGATCCTCGCTACATTTATGCACGTTCTGCGCGCTCGCTCGCTCGATGAGCGTAGCGTGCCAGGAGCCCTCGCACTCGGTGGCTAGCCCGTCGCCGCCCTGCGCGTAGTAAATTTTTACCTTTTGCAGGTTGTTTTTCTTGATGTACTCCTCGATCTGCTCGGTTAAATTTAGCGACTCTTTCGCGTAGCTTATGAGACGTGCGGCGCGCTCCTTTTTGCCCGTCACTTCGCCTAAAATTTCAAACCCGTCTAGATAATCCTCGAGCTTCGTCGCGCTTAGATAGAGCATCGGCTTTTTGATAGAGCCGAAAACCTCGCTCATCTTTTTGGTGTTGCGCGAGCTTGCGTTTACGAGGATGAGATCGGGGTTTAGGCGCAGCAGCATCTCGGCGTTTGGGATCTTACCTTGACCGAAAAAGCCGCCCACGATCGGCTGCTCTTGCACCTCTTTTTTGACGTAGGGGCGCTCGAAGGCGTTCCACTCGAAATTTACGCCGCTGATTTTAGCGGGATCAAGCGCGTAGAGCATATATAAAAGCGGTGGCGAGCTGGCGTAAATTTTAGACGGAGTGCCTTGCAGCTGCTCTATATTTTCGCTGTTTTGAGCGATGTAGTCTTTGATCTGCGCCTCACTCAGAGCAAAAAGAATGCTCGCGGCGCAGAGAAATAGAAATATTTTTTTCACCGTTTTTCCTTTAAAAATTTTTGATTTCGCAAGTATAGCAAAAGAAATTTTAAAATAGATTTATCGTTGCTAGAAGCCTATTTAGCTGCTAAATTTGAAAATTTACAGACGGTGATTTTATATTGTTCGGCGCAAAATTTGAGCTTTAAAATTTGAAAAGTTAAATTTAAAAGGGGCGGGCGGCCTGAGATAAGCTCAAAACCGCTCGCCCGCGGAGTTCAATGAAAAGGCTAAATGCCGCCGCCGTCTAAACCTGAATTAAAATTTATATCTGATGTTTGAGAAAAATACGCGACCCTCCTCAGGATAGCCCTCTCTATACTCATAGTTTTTATCAAACAGATTTGATACTCCCGCCTCTACGCTTAAGCTCTCGACGGGCTCATACGTAAGCTTGAGATTGGTTACGCCAAAGCCGGCCGTTTTGTGATCTATATGACTACTTCTACCGGTGGGTACTCTGTTCCACAAGCTCGAACTAAGCTCTTGAGAGACGTAAACGCCGAATTTAGGCAGAATTTTATAATCTGCGTATAAAAATCCTTTGTGCTTCGGTAGATCATAGACTATCGTGCTTTCGCCGCTTTCTTTGTATTTGGCGTTCATATACGTGTAGTTTGCGCCAAGCTCCAAATCTTGCGTCGCAAAGTATGCTACGGCGAGTTCAAAGCCCTTGTAATGAGCTTTATCGACGTTTACGTTCATATCTCTGGTTTGCGCAAACCTAGTAACGCTGGTCGTGCCGATAGCGTCTTTAACTCTGGAGTAAAACACCGAGCTTTCCAACCTCAAAAATTCTCCAAAATTCCTTTGGTAGCCGACTTCGTAGTGGTGTGCTACTTCGGGCTTTAGGTGCGGGTTTGCAAAATTTCGCCCAAACCTCTCGCTATATCTATCTTTCATACTAGCAAAATATGTCTTTTTAGCGTAGCTTAGACTTAGCTCGTCCTCTTCGTCGAAACTATGTTTGATCGCGGCTTGATAATTAAAGGCGTGTTTTTTGCCTACGTCAAACGAGGTTAGCTTCCAGTTAGCAGGGTTGCCGGCTCCACCTCCGCCGCCTTTAAATTGAATGTAGTCTTCGGCTTTGATAGCATTTCTAGTGTCGTAACTAACGCCCAAAATCATTTTGGTAAAATCGGTAAATTTGTGAGTATCTTCAAGCGCGAAGCCGTAAGTCCTATCTATAAAGGTAACGGTCGGTTCGGTGCCGAATCTTCCGGTATAGTGGATCTTATGTCCGGAGTGTTTATCGTGTTTGTAGTTTGTGGCAAATTTAAGCGTGTTACTATCGCTTACGTCTCCGCCCATTTCTAAACCAAATCCGTATGCGTTATCTTTATATTTGCTATCCTCTTTTTTATCGATATCAAACATTCCGTTTTTAAACTCATCGGCAAAAGCCTTAGTATTTATGTAAAAGCTATTTGCAAATTCCGTATGCGATAGGAAATAGACGCTTTGTCTGTCCCATTGATACCACTCCCATTTGCGGTCTTTTTGGCTAAAAGTCGTATATTTTCCCGCATACATAGGCTGCTCTTTGCTTGCCTTTTGATTTACGTAGGCGATCGCGTATTCGTCGGTTTCGTTTGGCGTAAGGCCGAGTTTGATATTAAATTTCTTATCTCGCTGCACGGAGTTATCGCGTCTGCCGCCGTCTTCGTTGTCGTTTGCGTCGCCTTTAAATTTACGCGATATCTGCTGCCCCATATCCTCCATAAAGCTGCCACCCGCTTGTACGTAAAATAGCTCCTGTTTGCTGCCGACGTTCAAATCGACATTGTTGCCGTAGGTTTTGCCGCTTCTGCCCGTCTCAAAGCCGTAGCCTAAATTTCCCTCAAGCTCCTTGCTAGGCTTTTTGGTGATTAAATTTATCGCGCCGCCCATAGTGTTTGGACCGTAGAGCACCGAGCTTGAGCCCTTTGAGATATCGATCCTGCTTAGATCGAACGTGCTAAACCTACCGTAGTCTGCGTTGCCGTCGTAAGGCACGTAAACGGGAATTCCGTCGATAAAAAGCGGCACTCTGCGCGAATCAAAACCGCGAACGTAGAAATTTTGCTCGGCGCGCGGACCTTTTTTATCCACGTAAACGCCCGGCGTGCTGTAAGCGAC